>Ga0233425_10006069_pt1 | contig 18338 bp, 14 predicted proteins | sample Watercolumn_Towu_2_FD_181712 | JGI IMG/M metagenome (GOLD analysis project Ga0233425, IMG submission 181712) | Freshwater microbial communities from Lake Towuti, South Sulawesi, Indonesia - Watercolumn_Towuti2014_140_MG | ecosystem: Environmental > Aquatic > Freshwater > Lake | place... | reverse complement strand
CTTCGGCCTTGGCGGCTTCGGCCTTGGCGGCTTCGGCGCGAGCGGTTTCAAGGCGAGCGGCCTCGGCTTTGGCGGCCTCGATGCGAGCCGCCTCACGACGAGCGGCTTCGGCGCGTGCGGCGGCCTCCTTTTCTGCTTCGATGCGTGCGGCTTCGGCGCGCGCGGCAGCGGCTTTGGCGGCTTCGGCCTTGATGGCCTCGATGCGTGCGGCTTCGGCCTTGGCGGCTTCGGCCTTGATGGCTTCGGCCTTGGCGGCGGCGACGCGGGCGGCTTCGGCTTTGGCAGCCTCGGTTTCTATGGCATCGAAGCGAGTGGCGGCGACCTTGGCTTCGGCGGCGCGCTGCTCGGCCAGTTTGGACGCCTTGATGCGCTCGGCCTCGGCGCGATCTGCTTCGGCCTTGGCGGCGGCGACGCGTGCGGCTTCGGCCTTGGCGGCTTCGACCTTTTCTGCCTCGACCCGGACAGAGGCTTGCTTGGAGGCCTTGGTGCGTTCTGCGGCAAGACGTTCGGCTTCCAGGCGGGCGGCTTCGGTCCTGGCAACTTCGGCCTTGGCGACCTCGATTTGGGAAGGGGTGACCGGCTTGGCAGACACCGCGTCCGGCGAGGCAGCCGCAGCATGGGGCACGGCGTGTTCGCCGACGATTTTCCACTGGCCGGAATCTTTGGACAGGGTCAAGGCCTTGCGTGCGGTTTCCTTGAACACGTCCGAGCGGAACGATTGGGTAAAACGCACTTCGGCCTGCGTTGGCGAGGTCAGTTCGACTTCCGAGTCGCTCAGGCCGATTTCGATCTTCTTGACGCGTTTGAAATAGTCGCGGCGGCGTTTGGCCCAGGCTTCCATGCTGGAACCATCGTCCGGTTTGAAGCTCTTGTCATAGTGTCCGATAAAGGCATCGGCATCGCGTGCGCTCCAATCCCTGGCCCAGCGCTCGACCGTATTCCAGGCATTTTCGCTGTTGTTCGGCATGGAGTCTGGTTGCGGAGCGCTGACGGGCGATAAGGGCGTCTCGGCGACTTCCTTGGCGACGACGACCGGGGTTTCAACGCTGGATGCCAGCGTGCGCTCTGCAGTAATCATCCACAGGCTGCCCACCTTGGCAAGCAGGAACTGCTTTTCGCTTTCCCCGCGCTGTTGATCGGAGCGCAAAGTCTGTGCGAATTGCACCGAGGCGTGCCGTGTGTCGGACATTTTGATGCTCGGTTTGGAGACCAGAACTTCGACCAACTTCACCTGGCGGAAATATTCCCGGCGCTGCTTGCGCCATTCGGTGAAGGTGACGCCTTCCTCGGGGCGGAACTCATTGTCGTAGAAGGCTAGGAAAGAGATCGAGTCGCGCGCCGACCAGGCGGCAGCCCAGTCCTGGATGGTATGCCAGACCTCTTCTTCGGCGGCGGACAGGGCCGGAGTCGGCGGGGTGGTCTTGGGTTCCTCGATCGGTGCGGCGGGTTTGGTCGCAACTTTGGCCGACCCCATGACCGGCGTAGAGGCGGCGGGCTTTTCGGTGGGCGCCGGGCTGGCGGATTTCGGTGCGACAGGCTTGCTCGATATGGGAGCGTCGTCCTTGGCGGGAGCTTCGGCTGTTGCAGCCTGTTTGGGCGTGGCAGCTTCGATGGCCGACTTGGCGGCGCTATCCATTCTGCTGAGTTTGTCGTTCTCGAAAGTCAGGGTGACGGGACGCAGTTCGGGGGCTTTCCCGGTCTGTTCGATGCGGACGGTGTAATTCAGGCGATTGTCACGTGCGACTCCGGGCCCCAGCAATTCGACGATTTGCTGGCGTGTCATGCCTGGCTTGATTTTCCAGTACTGTTCGAGCTGAATGTGGCGTTCTTTCTGGGCCTTGACAGTGCTGGATGCAGCAGTTGCCTGAGCCGCCAGCGCGGCGTCGCCGCTGGCTGCCAACAGGATGGACATGACGAGTAGCTTGATTCGCATACCAAAACCTTAATAAAAAGTGCGGCAATGATACAGCACTAGTCAACGGATTCTCTACAGGTTTTTACCCGGATTTTACGGGAAAATGAACTTTTTTCGCGGCTTATGGTCGGCAAGGGCCGTCTAGCATCTCCGCCGCATGCCGCCGGGTGGTTTCGGTGAGGTTCACTCCGCCCAGCATGCGGGCGATTTCTTCCACCCGCGCCGCCGCGTCCAGTGTGGCGATGCGGCTGAACGTGGCGCCGTCGCGGGCCGCCTTGCTCACCTGCCACTGGGCGTCCGCCGCTGCCGCGACCTGCGGCAGATGGGTGACGCACAGCACTTGATGGCGCTGGCCCAGCCGCTTGAGCAGGTGGCCGACGATTTCGGCCACGCGACCGCCGATGCCGCTATCTACCTCGTCGAAGATCAGTGTCGGCACCCGCGCCACGCCGGACAGCGCCACCTGAATGGCCAGGCTGATGCGCGCCAGTTCGCCACCGGAAGCGGTTTTGGCCAGCGCGCGCAAGGGCATGCCCGGATTGGCGGCGACCTGGAATTCGACCGTCTCCAGCCCCTGGGTGTTGCCTTCGGCCAGCGGCAGCAGCGCTACCGCGAAGCGGCCGCCCTGCATTGCCAGCGTTTGCAGGGCATCGGTGATTTCGCGCGCCAGCCGTTCCGCCGCCACGGCGCGAGCTTCGCCCAGCACGCGCGCCTGCGCCAGATAATGCTCGCGGGCCGCCAGTTCTTGTTGCGCCAGAGCATCGGCGTCGGCGTCGCCGCCGAGCTCGGTTAGCCGCGCTACTACTTCCGCCAGCGTCTCGGGCAGCGCTTCCGGCGCAACGCGGTATTTGCGGGCGGCGTCCACCACGGCCTGAATGCCGCGTTCCAGTTCGCGCAGTTGCTGCGGATCGTCGTCCAGCCCGCGCTGGTAGTGGCGCAGGGCGTAGACTGCCTCCTGCAATTCGGCCTGCGCGCTGTTGAGCAGTTGCAGGGTGTCGTTCAGCGCCGGATCGTGTTCGCAGCCGCTGGCGACGCGGGAAATCAGCGTATTGAGCTGCGGCAGGCAGGCGGTCTCGGCTTCGCTCAACAGATCCACGCCGAAAGCGGCGGTTTCGATCAGGCTGGCGGCGTGCGACAGCCGGGCGTAGTCGGCCTGCATCGAGGCCCAGTTTTCCGCGCTGAAGCCCAGAGTTTCCAGCTCTTTGCGCTGGAAACTCAGCAATTCGCGCTCGGCGGCGACGGCGGCGGCGTTGCGTTCCAGCTCGGTGCGGCGGCGGTGCAGCGTCTGCCAGTCGCGGTGGCGGGCGGCGACTTCGGCGGCCTGTTCGCCCAGTCCGGCGTAGTCGTCCAGCAGGGCGCGTTGCGCTTCGGGGCGCAGCAGCGACTGGTGGGCGTGCTGGCCGTGGATGTCGAGCAGCCAGTCGCCCGCTTCGCGCATCTGCTGCAAGGTGGCGGGGCGGCCATTGATGAAGCCGCGCGAGCGCCCACTTGCGTCCAGCACGCGGCGGAACAGGCAGCCGTCGTCGTCGCCTTCCAATTCCTGATCGCGCAGCCAGGTTTGCAGTTCGGGCAGATCGGCGCAGTCGAATTCGGCGGAAATCTCGGCGCGCTCGCTGCCGGTGCGGATCATCCCGGCCTCGCCGCGTTCGCCCAGCGCCAGCGCCAGCGCATCGAGCAGGATGGATTTGCCCGCGCCGGTCTCGCCGGTGAGCGCGGTAAAACCGGTGGAAAATTCCAGCTCCAGGGAATCGACGATGACGAAATCGCGGATGCTCAGGTATTTCAGCATTACAGCGACTGGTTCCAGAGCAGTTTTTCGCGCAGGGTGCGGAAATAGCTGTGGCCTTTGGGATGCAGCAGCTGCACTGGTTTGTCGTAGCGGGTGACTTCCAGCGTGTCGTGCAGGTTCAGGTCGAACCAGGTGTGGCTGTCGAAGCGCACCCGGACGTCGTGGGTGCGATGCATCAGCACCTCGATCACCGAATCGCCGCGCACCACGATGGGACGGTTGCTCAGAGTGTGTGGGCAGACTGGAACCAGTTCGATCACCTCCAGCCCCGGCTGGACGATGGCGCCACCCGCCGAGAGTGCGTAGGCGGTGGAGCCGGTGGGGGTGGAGACGATCAGTCCGTCGGCGCGCTGGGTGTAGAGGTACTCGCCGTTGATGCGCACCTCGAACTCGATCATGCTGCTGATGTTGCTGCGGTGCACCACCATCTCGTTCAGCGCCAGCGCGCGAAATACTTCGTTGCCATCGCGCAGTACGCGGGTTTGCAGCAGCCAGCGCGGGTCGGTGACGTAGTCGCCCTCCAGGATGTCGGCCAGCGTCTGCTGCATGGTGTCGAGCGAGATGTCGGTGAGGAAGCCCAGCCGCCCCTGGTTCACTCCCACCAGCGGCACGCCGCACGGCGCCAGGGTGCGGGCGATGTTGAGCAGCGTGCCGTCGCCACCCAGGACGATGGCCAGGTCGGCGTGACCGCTGATTTCCTCCAGCGTGGCGGCGGGATAGGCCAGGTTGGGCAGATGTTCCGCAGTCAGGGCGTCGACGACAATGTCCAGTCCGCGGGCAGACAGGAATGAGGCGAGTTTGTGCAGTGAGTCGGCGATCTCGGGCGACTTGTATTTGCCGATCAGCGCGACCTTGTGGAACGGAGTTTTCATGGCCGGGAATTAAACCATATCGCGGTGCGGATTGCATGGGGCCTTCCCCATCTGGGTAGTTGAATGATTTCCTCGGATTTGTTGAAATGCTCCCCCTATTGTTACGAATGGAAGACTGATCATGGAACTGCCAAGCCGCGATGGCGATGGTTATCTGACCAATATGAACGACTGGACGTCGAAAATCGGACAGGCGATGGCCGCCGCTGACGGAGTCAAGCTGGACGAGGCGCAATGGGCGCAGATCATGCAGGCGCGCGAATACTACGAGGAATATGGTTCCGTGCCGCCGATACGCAAGTTTGCCAAGCACATCGGCGTCGACCAGCGCGTGTTGTTCGATCTCTGGATGACCGGGCCGATGAAGCCCATTACCAAGTACGGCGGATTGCCCAAGCCGACAGGCTGCGTGTGAATGATGATGCGGCGATTGTTGGCCAAGTTCGTCCTGGCAGTCGCTGCTCTACTTCCCGCGCAGGAATCGGCTGCTTCTGATGAGATACAGAGGAACCAACCCTTTGCCCTATGTGCAACGGAGCCAGGCTGCCTATCTTGTGCTGGATATGGGGCATGATTGGTTCGAGATGAACTTGGGTGTTGACCATGGATTTGCTGCATCGCCCGACCGCTGGGTGATCAATTCCTTACTCGCGCTGTCGCTGGACTGAACTCGGGCGGGTGCTAGAATGGCGCATGCTCAACGACCGCGCCCAACTCCTGCTCAAAACCCTGGTGGAACGCTACATCAGCGATGGTCAGCCGGTGGGGTCGAGAGCGTTGCAGCAGTTTTCCGGGCTGGAGGTCAGCTCCGCCACCATCCGCAACGTGATGGTGGATCTGGAGATGATGGGGCTGGTCGCCAGTCCGCACACTTCCGCCGGACGGGTGCCCACCGCGCGCGGCTACCGATTGTTCATCGATCGCATGATGGTCGTGCAGCCGCTGGATAGCATACACGTTCAACACATCGAGCAGCAGTTGCAGCCCGACCATCCTTCACGCCTGCTGACGCAGGCTTCCAGCCTGCTTTCCGAATTGACCCGCTTCGCCGGGGTGGTCGCCACGCCCAGCCGATCTGTCAGCAAGATGCGCCAGATCGAATTCCTGCGCCTGTCCGAGCGGCGCGTGCTGCTGATCCTGGTGATGCCCGACGGTGAGGTGGAGAATCGTGTGCTATTGACAACCCAGGATTACAGTCAATCCCAACTGACCGAGGCGGGCAACTTCCTCAGCCGCCATTACGCCGACTGTCCGTTTCACGAGATCCGCCAGCGTATTCAGAGTGAATTGCGCCAGTTGCGTAGCGATATGACTGAGTTGATGGCCGCCGCCATCTCCGCCGGGGACGCCGCCATGGCGCGGCAGAGCGAGGACTGCCTCATCAGCGGCGAACATCGGCTGCTGCACGTTAACGATCTGTCGACCGATATGGCCCGGTTGCGCAAACTGTTCGGCGTGTTCGAGCAGAAAACCGGTTTGCTGCAACTGCTGGAGGCCAGCCGCCAGGCTTCGGGGGTGCATATTTTTATCGGCAGCGAGTCCGGGCTGACCGGGCTGGATGACTGCAGCGTGGTGAGCGCGCCGTACACGACGAACAACCAGATCGTCGGCACGCTGGCGGTGGTGGGGCCCAAGCGGATGGATTACCAGCGGGTGGTGCCCATCGTGGATATTACGGCCAGACTGCTCGGAAATGCGCTCTCGGCGTAGAAAATTGGTGCAGGGGCAAGGCAGAGTGGGGACGAATCTGATATAGTCCAGCCACCAATAGGGTTCAAGCGGGCGTCTTCAAGCGCCGTCATACACGATTTCTCGGTGGCTGAGGGTTCTTGGAAACGTCAAGACAACAGACGGGGAGGAATCATGTCGCAGCAGCAAGAGAAGTCTCGTTATGTAAGTTTGATGACCAAGAACACCTACGCCATGGTGTTGGCGGGCGGGCGGGGTAGCCGGTTGCACCACCTGACCGATTGGCGCGCCAAGCCGGCGGTACCTTTCGGCGGCAAGTTCCGCATCATCGACTTCGTCCTGTCCAACTGCGTCAATTCCGGCATCCGCCGCATCGGCATCGCCACTCAATACAAGTCCCACAGCCTGATCCGCCACATCCAGCGCGGCTGGAGCTTCCTGAACGGTAAGTTCGGCGAGTTCATCGACGTGCTCCCGGCGCAACAGCGCATCGACGAAGAGTGGTATCAGGGCACCGCCGACGCCGTGTTCCAGAACATCGACATCCTGCGCGACGTGAACGCCGAGTACACCCTGATTCTGGCGGGCGACCATGTCTACAAGATGGACTACGGCAAGATGCTGGCCTTCCATGCCGACAAACAGGCCGACATGACCGTGGCCTGCATCGAGGTGCCGATCGAAGAGGCGCGCGCCTTCGGCGTGATGGGTGTGGATAGCGAAGGCCGTGTGCAGACCTTCACCGAAAAGCCGGATCACCCGCCCGCCATGCCAGGCAAGCCGGACGTCTCGCTGTGCAGCATGGGCATTTACATCTTCAACACCCGCTTCCTGTATGAGCAGCTGATGCGCGATGCCGACGATCCGAAGTCCAGCCACGACTTCGGCAAGGACATCATTCCGCATCTGGTCAGTTCCAACTATCGCGTGTTCGCCCAGAGCTTCGACGACAGCTGCGTCAAGCCGGAAGGCGGCGTGCCGTACTGGCGCGATGTGGGAACCATCGATTCCTACTGGGAAGCCAACATGGAGCTGACCAAGATCATTCCCGATCTGAATATGTACGACGAAGAGTGGCCGATCTGGACCTATCAGGAGCAGCTGCCGCCCGCCAAGTTCGTGTTCGACGAGCCGGGACGCCGTGGCTGTGCGGTGGATTCGCTGGTCTCTGGCGGCTGCATCATCAGCGGCGCCAGCGTGAAGAGCTCGCTGTTGTTCTCCAATGTCTACGTCCACAGTCATGCCGAAGTTGAAGATTCGGTCATTCTGCCCAACGTGGACATCGGTCGTGGTGCCGTGCTGAAGCGCGTGGTGCTGGACAAGGGCTGCATCATCCCGCCCGACATGCAGATCGGCGTCAATCCCGAAGAAGACGCCAAGCGTTTCCTAGTCTCGCCCAAGGGCATCGTGCTGGTCACGCCCGACATGCTGGGACAGGATATTCACCGCGTACGCTGATTTTCCCACCGGACGCCCCCGCTGCCGGGGCGTCCGTCGTTTCAACCGGAATCACCCATGAACAAATCCCTCGATCTCGTCTTCCTCTGGCACATGCACCAGCCGGACTACCGCTACTACGCCAGCGGCGAATTCCTGCTGCCCTGGGTCTATCTGCACGCCATCAAGGATTATTCCGACATGGCGAGCCACCTGGAGCGCCATCCCAAGGTGCACGCCGTGGTCAACTTTGTACCCATCTTGCTGGATCAACTGGAAGATTACGCCGCCCAGTTCGCCGAAGGCGCGGTGCGCGATCCGCTGCTGCGACTGCTGGCGTGCGACGATCTGGGCAACGTCAGCGACGCTGAACGCGAGTTCATCCTGGATAGCTGTTTCCGCAGCAACCACACCATGATGATCGCGCCCTACCCGGCCTACAAGCGGCTGCACGACCTGTTCAAGTCGCTGGAAGCCGGTGGCGGCGCGGGCTTGTCCTACCTGTCCGGCCAATACCTCGCCGACCTGTTGACCTGGTACCACCTGGCCTGGTGCGGCGAGAGCGTGCGCCGCGAGCATGCGCTGCCGGTGCGGCTGATGAGCAAGGCCGACGGCTTTACGACCGAAGACCGCCGCGAGCTGTTCGCGCTGATCGGCGAAGTCATGGGCGGCATCATTCCGCGCTACCGCAAGCTGGCCGAAGCCGGGCAGATCGAGATTTCCGCCACGCCGCACTACCATCCGTTGTCGCCGTTGCTGCTCGACCTGACCAGCGCCCGCCAGAGCGAACCGGGATGCAGCCTGCCGGAATCGCCGCGCTACCCCGGCGGCTATTCGCGGGTGCAGGCGCACATCGCGCTGGCGATGGAATCGCACCAGCGCCGCTTCGGCGTCAAACCGCAGGGCGTGTGGCCCGCCGAGGGCGCGGTGTCCACCGGCCTGATCGAATTGCTGGCGGCGCAGGATTGCCAGTGGGCGGCCAGCGGCCAGAGCGTGCTGGTGAACAGCCTGAACGCCGCCGGGTTGCCCACCGACGATGCCGCTTCCTACCTGTACCGCCCCTACCACCTGCGCGGCGCGGCCAGCCCGGTGCATTGCTTCTTCCGCGACGACCGCCTGTCCGACCTGATCGGCTTCGAGTACTCGCGCTGGCACGGCAAGGACGCCGCGCTGCACTTCGTCGGCCAACTGGAAGAGATCGCCTGCCGCCACCGCGACGGCGAGACGCCGCTGGTCAGCGTCATCCTTGACGGCGAGAACGCCTGGGAGTACTACCCCTACAACGGCTACTACTTCCTCGACGACCTCTACAGCGAACTGGCGCGCCACCCCGCCCTGCGCACCACCACCTACGCCCAACACCTGTCGCAGCAGGGCAAGCAAGGTCATCTGGACTTCTCCCGCGAGACCGAACTGCCGGGGCTGGTGGCGGGAAGCTGGGTGTACGGCACCTTCTCCACCTGGATCGGTTCGCCGGACAAGAATCGCGCTTGGGATCTGCTGTGCATGGCCAAACAGAGTTTCGACATGGTGATGGCTAGCGGCCAGCTCACCGAGTCCGAGCGGCATGCCGCCGAAGAACAGCTTGCCTCCTGCGAAAGCTCGGACTGGTTCTGGTGGTTTGGCGACTACAACCCCTCGCACGCGGTGGAGAGCTTCGACCGCCTGTACCGCCACAACCTGATCCACCTCTACCACCTGCTCAAACTGCCCGCCCCGGCCTCGCTGAACCACCCGGTCAGCCACGGCGGCCACGGTGAGGTCGAGGCAGGCGGCGCGATGCGGCGCGGCTCCTGAGGACGGCAACCATGCACTTCGAGCGCAGCAGCGGCATTTTGCTCCACCCCACTTCCCTGCCCGGCCCCTACGGCTCAGGCGATCTTGGCGCAAGTGCCTACCATTTCGTGGACTGGCTCGCCGTAGCAGGTCAGAAACTGTGGCAGATGCTGCCGCTGGGCGGCATCGGCCCCGGCAATTCGCCCTACATGAGCAGCTCCGCCTTCGCGGGCAATGCGCTGCTGATCGACCTCGACGAATTGCGCGCGCAAGGCTGGCTGGAAACGAATGAACTGACGCCTCCCTCCGGTTTCAACGCCCACCGCGTGGATTACGGTCTGACCCATACCTTCCGCATGGAAAAGTTGCGGCTCGCCGCCCGACGTTTCTTCCATGGCGGCCACGGTCGCACCGCCTTCGAGGCGTTCTGCGCCGAAGAGGCTGGCTGGCTGGACGACTATGCCCTGTTCATGGCGCTGGCCGATCATCACGGCTGGGCCGACTGGTGCGACTGGCCCGCACCGCTGGCGCGCCGCGACAAGCGCGCACTGACCAAGGCGGCGGCTGAGTTGCACGAGTCCGTTGGCTTCTGGAAATTTTGCCAGTGGAGCTTCTTCCGCCAGTGGCGCAAGCTCAAGCACTACGCCAACGAACACGGTGTGCAGATCGTCGGCGACATCCCCATCTTCATCGCCTACCAGAGCGCCGAGGTGTGGGCCAACCAGTCGCTGTTCAAGCTGGGGCGCGACAAGCGCCCCACCGTGGTGGCGGGCGTGCCGCCGGATTTCTTCAGCGAGACCGGCCAGCGCTGGGGCAACCCGCTGTACCACTGGCCCGCGCACGAGAAAGAGGGCTACGCCTGGTGGATCGCCCGCCTCCGCCAGACCATCGCGCTGGTGGACATCGTGCGCATCGACCATTTCCGGGGTTTCGCCGGTTACTGGGAGATTCCCGCCGACGAGCCCACCGCCATCAACGGCTGCTGGCGGCCCGGCCCCGGCGCGAAGCTATTCGAGGCCATCCGCGCCGCGCTGGGAAAACTGCCCATCATTGCCGAAGACCTCGGCGTGATCACCCCGGACGTGGTCGCCCTGCGCGACCAATTCGAGCTGCCCGGGATGCGCATTCTGCAATTCGCCTTTGGCGACGATGCGAACAACGCTTTTTTGCCGCACAACTACGTCGCCAACACCGTGGTGTACGGCGGCACCCATGACAACGACACCGCCGTGGGCTGGTTTCAGTCCGCCAGTGAGCGCGAGCGCGCCTTCGCCTGCACCTATCTGGGTAGCAATGGTAATGAAATCCACTGGAATCTGATCCATGCCGCCTCGCAATCGGTCGCCAATCTCGCCATCCACCCCATGCAGGACGTGCTGGGGCTGGGGACGGATTGCCGGATGAACCTGCCCGGCAAGGGCGAAGGCTATTGGGAATGGCGCTTCAGCTGGGATCAGGTGCAACCCTGGCACGCCGAGCGGCTGCGCGCGCTCAGTGCTGTGCATGGCCGCTGCGCCATGGATAGGTTGCCCTTCTAGGGAAGCACTGAATAAGTCATCCGTTCGTGGTGAGCCTATCGAACCATGAGCGGGTGACGCTTGCAAATCAGTAGGTTGAAACATTCGTCCTTCGACATAACCAGCGACTTGTCCGCTCGCGGACTTAGTCGAATGGCTAGTTGTTTCATCAAGCTCAGGGCGAACGGACTTATTCAGTGTTTCCCTATCGGCTTCCCTATCCTTCTCGGGGGCGGCTGGCCTCGATGATGCCGCCGCCCAGACAGATTTCGCCGTCGTAGGCGACTACCGATTGCCCTGGCGTCACCGCCCACTGCGCTTCCAGGAAGTGGAAGCGGAAACCACCGTCCTGCGCGGCGATACGGCACCTGGCGTCCTGCTGGCGGTAGCGGGTCTTGGCGGCGTAGTCGCGGCTGAGGTCGGGCGCGCTGCCCGCGATCCAGTGCATGTCCAGCGCGGTCAACTCGTGGGATTGCAGCGCGGGGTGGTCGTGTCCCTGCACCACGATCAGGCGGTTGGCGGCCATGTCCTTGGCGGCGACGAACCACGGCTCGCCCGTGGAATCTTTCCCGCCACCGATGCCTAGCCCCTGACGTTGCCCCAGCGTGTAGAACGACAGGCCTTGGTGAGTTCCTACTCGCTTGCCATCAGGCGCTACCATGTCGCCCGGCTGGGTCGGCAGGTAGCGGTTGAGGAATTCGCGGAAGGGGCGTTCGCCGATGAAGCAGATGCCGGTGCTGTCCTTCTTGGCGTGGTTGTGCAGATTGTGCTGGCGGGCGATGTCGCGCACCTGCGACTTTTTCAGTTTTCCCAGCGGGAACATCGACTTCGACAACTGCGCCTGATTTAGCCGGTGCAGAAAGTAGCTCTGATCCTTGCTGGCGTCCTCGGCCTTGAGCAACTGGAACAGCCCATCGACTTCGCGCACCTGCGCGTAATGGCCGGTGGCGACGGCGTCCGCGCCCAGCGCCATGGCGTGGTCGAGGAAGGCTTTGAACTTGATCTCGGAGTTGCACAGGATGTCCGGGTTGGGCGTGCGCCCGGCCTGGTATTCGCGCAGGAAATAGCTGAACACCCGCTCGCGGTATTCCTTGGCGAAGTTCACCTGATCGATGGGAATGCCGATCACGTCCGCCACTGACACCGCATCCAGCAAATCCTGCCGCGACGAGCAGTAGTCGTCGGTGTCGTCGCCCTCCCAGTTCTTCATGAACAGGCCGATCACCTCATAACCCTGCTGCTTCAACAGCAGCGCGGTGACCGAGGAATCCACTCCGCCGGACATGCCGACGACGACGCGTTTGATGGTCATGATCGGTTCCAGCGGAGGGAGCCTGATGTCCCCCCCTTTGATAAAGGGGGGGAAGGGGGGATTTTCTGTTCGTTCAAATCCCCCTCAATCCTCCTTTGATAAAGGGGGAGGTGGTGCGGCGGGTGTGTCTGGAGTGAGGGTTTATTCATAGTGCGTAATCAACTCCAGCGGATAGCGTTTGCCCGCGAGGTAATCCTCGATGCAGCGCAAAATCAGCGGGCTGCGGTGGCGATCCTGGGTGGTGCGGATCTCCTCCGGCGTCATCCACACCGCGCGCACGATGCCGCTGTCCAGCGGGCGCTCGGGGTGGTGTGCCAGAATGCGGCCGCAGAAAGCGAAGCGCAGGTAAGTGGTCGCGCCGTCCGGCGTCGGCCAGCGGTAGATGCCGATCAGGTGCTCGGGCGCGAAGTCGTAGCCGGATTCTTCCAGCACCTCGCGCACCGCGCCTGCCGCCAGCGTCTCGCCCGGCTCCCAGTGCCCGGCAGGCTGGTTGAAACGCAGTCCCTGGGACGTTTCTTCTTCGACCAGCAAGAACTTGCCATCCTGCTCCAGGACGGCGGCGACGGTGACGTTGGGTTTCCAGATCATGGCGGTGAGGGTGGACATGGAGGCGTGATTGTACCCCCGGCTCAGGGAATCTCGGCCTGTGGCAGACGCGCCAGGATGATGCCGGTCTTCTTCAGCAGCCCCCGGGCCTCGCGGTGTTTGTCGTAATAGCGCGGGTTGGGCACCATCGCGGCCAGCTTGGCGGCCTGTTCCGGGCCGAGCTGGGCGGCGCTGACACCGTAATAATGCCGGGCGGCGGCTTCCGCGCCAAACACGCCGTTGCCCCATTCGATTACGTTCAGATAAATCTCAAAGATACGGCGCTTGTCCATCACTTCTTCCAACATCAGGGTGATGGCGGCTTCTTCCAGTTTGCGGAACGGCGAGCGCGCCCCGGACAAGAACAGGTTTTTCGCCAGTTGCTGGCTGATGGTGGAGCCGCCCGCGACGATCTTGCCCTTCTTCAAGTTCTTCTCGTAAGCCTTCTCGATGCCGTCCCAGTCGAAGCCTTCGTGATCGACGAACTTGGCGTCCTCGGACACGATCAGCGCGCGTTTCAGGTGGTTGGAAATCTTGGCGTAGGGCACCCACTGGTATTTCAGTGCGGCATCCGGATTCTTGTCCTGCATCAGTTCCAGCCGGTCTTCCATGAACGCGCTGGTGGATGGATTGTGGTCGCGCCACCACCAGACGTGGGCGAAGATCCACAGTTGATAGGCCAGCATCAGCAGGAACAGCAGCGCGAAAATGCGCCAGACCCAGTACCCGATGCGCATCTCAGCCCCGCAACGCTGCCAGCACTGGCGCGGTATCCGGGCGCACGCCGCGCCAGATGAAGAAAGCCTCGGCGGCCTGCTCGACCAGCATGCCCAGCCCGTCGGCGACGATCGCCGCGTCTTGCTCGCGGGCGAACTTCATGAACGGTGTCTCGCGGCCATACATCATGTCGTAGGCCAGCGCACCGGGAGCGAAAATGCCGGAAGGCAGCGGCGGCAGTTCGTCGGACAGACCGCTGGAGGTGGCGTTGATGACCACGTCGAATTGTTGACCAGCCAACTCATCGTAGCCGCCGCCGTGTATGCTTGCGGCAGGGAATTTTCCAGCCAGATCAACCGCTTTGCTGGCTGTGCGGTTGGCAACATTCAGTGTCACCCCTGCACTCAGCAAGGGCAGCGCCACGCCGTAACTCGCGCCGCCCGCGCCCATCAGCAATATGCGCTTTCCCTGCAAGCTGACACCCAGATTCCGCTCAATGTCTTGCACCAGACCAGCGCCATCGGTGTTGTCTCCCAGAATCGCCTCATTCTTGAGATTGAGTGTATTCACCGCCTGCGCTGACTTCGCTCGTTTGCTCAAGTCAGTCGCCAAGTTGTACGCCTCGAACTTGAACGGCACGGTGACGTTGCAGCCCTTGTAGCCTTCGGTGCGCAGCCGTTCGATGGTGGCGGCAAAGCCGTCGAGCGGGGCTTCGATGGCTTCGTAGCTGATGTCCTGTCCGGTCTGTTCGGCGAACATCCGGTGGATCAGCGGCGATTTGCTGTGCGAGATGGGGTGGCCGATCACGGCGTACTTGTCGGTCATGCGCTGCCTTTCGGGTAAGGGCGCGGATTATAACGGATAAGTATGACGCCGCACTCTCAGGGAGCGGCGTGTTGCAGGAAACGTTCGGCAAACTCGTCGGCGGGTAGGGCGCGGGTGAAGTAATAGCCCTGGCCTTCCAGACAGCCCATCTGCTCCAGTTCGGCCAGTTGTTCCGGCGTTTCTATACCTTCGGCGATGACCCGCAAGCCGAGTACGTTCCCCAGGCTGATGATGGCCTGGACGATGGATTGGCCGTTCTTGTCCACCAGCATGTTGTGGACGAAGGACTGGTCGATCTTGAGTTTGCTCACCGGCAACTGGCGCAAATAGCTCAGCGAGGAATAGCCGGTGCCGAAGTCGTCGATGGAAATGGCGAAGCCGTGCGCACGCATTTCGTGCATGTGCTCCAGCGCCTGTTTGACGTATTCCATCACACTGGTTTCGGTCAGTTCAAGCTCGATGGCGTCATTGGGGCAGTTCTCGGCGGCCAGGATCTTGCGGATGTCGGTGACGAAGTCCGGGCGCTGGAACTGCAGCATGGAAATGTTCACCGCGATGCGACCGTGGAGTGCGAATCCTTGCGATTGCCAGCGACCGACCTGGCGGGCCACGGCGCGCAGCGTCCATTCGCCGAGGTGGCCGATGATGCCGCGTTCTTCGGCGATGGGGATGAACGTGGCCGGACTGATCCAGCCGCGCTTGGGATCGTGCCAGCGCAACAGCGCTTCCGCTCCCGTAACTTCGCGGGTGTGCAGGTTGATGAACGGCTGAAAGTGCAATTCCAGAGCATCCGCGTCCAGCGCCTGGCGCAGGGCATAAGCGATGTCCAGCCGCTCGGTCAGTGCACGCCCCATCTCGGCCTGATAGAAACAGTGGCGGGAGGGCTCCCGTTTGGCCTGGTACATGGCGATGTCGGCGCTCTTCAGCAGAGCATCCAACGTGTCGCCATCGCCCGGCCACAACGAGACGCCGAGGCTGAGGCTGACGTTGAATTCGTTTTGGTCGATGACCAGTGCGGGCAGCATGGCCTGCTGGATGGCATCGATGACCTGCACCGCATGGGCCGCGCTGTCGGCGCCTTCCAGCAGCAGGATGAATTCGTCGCCGCCCTCGTGCACCAACAGGTCGTCCTCGTCCAGCAACGAACGCAAGCGCGCTGCCACTTTGAGCAGAACCTGGTCGCCCAGTTCGTGGCCATGCACATCGTTGATTTCCTTGAAGCGGTCGAGGTCGATCACCAGCAGCGCCAGTCCGCCGCTGTGGCGACGGGCGGAGGAAAGGGCGACATCGAAGCGCAGAGCCAGCGTCGAGCGGTTGGGCAGCCCGGTCAGCCGATCATAATAGGCCAGGCGCTCGATTTGCTCGTCCTGCGCCTTGTATTCGCTCATATCCCAGCAACTGACGATGTGGTGGGAAATCTCGCCATCCTTGTCCTTCTCGGCCACCACCGATAACCAACCGGGGTAGGAGACCCCCGATTTGCGCTGTCCCCACACTTCGCCCTGCCAGTGCCCTTGTTGCGCCAGCACTTCGCACATGCGGTCATAGAATCCGGCTTCGTGCTGCTCCGACACCAGGGTGCGCAACGGCGAGCCGGTCAGTTCCTTGCGGGTGTAGCCGGTCAGTTCGACGAAGGCTTCGTTCATGCGCAATACGCGGTTGCCCTTGGCGTCGGCGATCATGATGCCCTCGACGCTGTTCTCGAACACGGCGGCGGCCAGTCGGAGCTCTTCCTCGTCGCGTTTGCGGGCGGTGATGTTGGTGCTGATGGCGATGTACTGGTAGGGTTTTCCGTTTTCGTCCAGGAAGGGGACGATGGTGGTGTCCAGCCAGTAATATCCGCCCTTGCGGGCGCGATTGCGGAACTCGCCGTGCCACACTTCGCCGGAGCAGATGGTCTGCCACATCCGCTGGTAGAAGGCCGCATCGTGGTAGCCGGAACCCAGCATGCGATGGTTGCGACCGATAATGTCTTCGCGTGCGTGACCGCTGATCAGACAGAATTTATCGTTGACGTACTGGATGTTGCCACGGGTGTCGGTGATGCTGACGATGGCGTGCTGGTCCAGGGCGAACTGTTCGTTGCGGAAGTCCTCCAGCGCCTTGTTCAGTTCCTTGCGCGTCTGTTCGCGTTCGACCACCAGATCGGTCAGGGTGAGCGAAAGGTGGTCGAGATTGTTGTCGGTGGGCGAGATATCCGCCCTCCCCAGCGTGCGCAACACGCGGTTGGCGATGGCGCGCAGACGGTCGATGATGTGTTGCCGTTCGATGGATTCATCGCGAATCTTGCGGTTGGCGGCCAGTAGTTCGTCGGAGCTGATGGCCAGGCTGCGCGAGCCCAGAGCGATGTTGCGATCGTAGGTCTGGTAGGCGTCTTCCACGGCGTGGAGCAGGGTGCCCAGACTGGAGATGAGTGCGGGTGCGGAATCCGGTCGTTGGGCGGCCATGTCCAGCAGCGCATCGATGGATTCGACACCGAGATGACGCTTGAGCTGGCGGTGGAGGAGCTTGTGCATTGTTATGGCTGCCTCTCGGCCAAATGGGTGATGGTCATGGTCTGGTTGTGCAACTGGCATACGCCGGAAGGTTGCGACGGGCAGATCTCGCCATAGGAATAGAAGCCCGTCAGTGCTGTCTGATGGCCCAGAATTTCGGCCACGGATTCCACCTCTTCCTCGGCACGTTCGCCCATCACCAGTTTTCGCCCCACGCAACTGACCAGCAGGGCGAGTGCCGCATCCGGTCGATCGGGCAGGGCGGCGAGCACGGAACGGGCGGCGAGTTCGGCGCCTTCCACCAGCGCGTCGGTGCTCGAATACATCAGGCGCAGATAGCCGTCCGGGATGACGTTGCCAGCGAGAATCAGGCTGCCAGCGGCTTCGTCCACACCGAGGATGGTGCGGATCACGCCCTGGCTGGCCTCGGAATTGTCCAGCATCTCGAACGGGAACAGCAGGCCGGATGCGGGCAGGCCAGCGGCATATTCGCCGAGATAGTTCTTGTAGATGTCAAGCGCCGGCTCTCCGTCCAGCTCATAGAGGATGTTGTCGCTGGCGCGGGTGACGCGCCGCAACGGGCCGAAGGGTTGCCAGCCGCCGTAGCAGCCGTGGTGGAACAGCCAGTGGTTTCCATACAGCCCGAGCGCGGCTACCTTGTGGGCGGAAACGCCGAGGGGAGACATTACCCAGGTTTTCTGGAAGCGCTCACCATCCCCGGCCAGCCCCCCAGTGATTGGCACATGCTCGCCGACCATTTGCGTCAAACCTTCGATGAGGGCGCTGCCGTTGATGTCCAGCCCGCATCCGAGCACCACGACAGCGTGCAGGTCGGGGGCGGCGAGCTTCAGCCCCAGCCGCATTCCGGCGGTATAGGAATCGGCCATGCTGCGCAATTCGGACTCGGCGATGCGGAAATCCGGCTGGTCGAACCGGATAGCGGTGATCAGCGCCCCATGGCCTTCCAGTTCGGGCGTGGCAATCTCGCCAGCCGTGGAGCAGCCGAAGTATTTCGCCCCCGGTATCTGACCAACCAGGGTGGAGAAGAGTCGTGGATTCTGCATGATTTCTGGTGGGGCGAAGGCCAACACCAGATGCGGGCAGAGCTGCGCCAGGGGCAGTAGGGCAGCCCGCGCTTGATCTATACCCGATAGATAGGTCTGACGAACCAGCATTTGTTCTAGTTATATTTTGGTTGAGCGATTTCGCTTCTATTGGCCTTCCGCTCCCTGTACGAAAAGCTGCGCCAGATTACCCGGTCTTCGGGAAAATATCTAGGGATCCTCGAAAAACCTACTGCGCGGCCCGATTGCTGCGTTGCGCGGTACTCGCCCCCTCGCCTATCCATTTGATATGTCTCGGGGGCTCCGTTCCGTGCGCCTTGCACTCAAGCCGCTCGCTACTGTTTT
>Ga0233425_10006068_pt1 | contig 18340 bp, 20 predicted proteins | sample Watercolumn_Towu_2_FD_181712 | JGI IMG/M metagenome (GOLD analysis project Ga0233425, IMG submission 181712) | Freshwater microbial communities from Lake Towuti, South Sulawesi, Indonesia - Watercolumn_Towuti2014_140_MG | ecosystem: Environmental > Aquatic > Freshwater > Lake | place... | reverse complement strand
ACCCGGTCATCAAAGCGGAATTGTTCCTTAGGTGCTTCTCCGTATTCAAAGATCCCATTTTCGATGATCCCTTCTCCGGTGGAGGCATTGACCACCCGCCAGATCGCCCGGCCTTCCCCTTCTTTCCAGATCTGGATTTTTAAGGAAATCCCTGGATAAAGGGGGCTGCGGAATCGGCAGAACATCCGTCTGGCCTTTTCCGGTTGCCCTGAAATCAGTTGTCCGATCAAGGCCCGGCAGGCATAACCATGGGTGCAGAGGCCGTGCATGATCGGCTTTTCAAACCCGGCCATCTTGGCAAACTCCTTATCGACGTGGAGGGCGAAGATGTCTCCGGAGAGGCGATAGATCAGGGGTTGGTCTTCAGACGGGGTATCCTGGACTTCGAAATCGGGAGATCGATCAGGAAATAAGACTTCCTTTTTAGGGGCGTCCTCTCCGCCGAAACCGCCGTCCAGACGGGCAAAGACAGTGACGATACTGGTAAAAAGTTTTTGTCCGTTGGAGTGGGAAGTTTCCAGTTCGGCGACGATCAGGGCCCCTTTTCCTGGGCCCTTGTCGTAATAGTGGGTGATGGCTCCCTCGGTGATCAGGGTCCCTTCCGGAGGAATGGGATTATGAAAAATCAGTTCCTGCTCCCCGTGGAGAATACCGGCCAGATTGACGTTACTGGCCTCGGCCAGAGGGGGCATAAAATCATAAAGGGTGATGATTCCGAAGCTGGGTAAGACCTTCAGGTTGTTTTCATAGCAATATTCCAGATCGGAAAAACCCGCTCCCACGCCCAAGGCGTAAAGCACAGTATCTTTCCAGGTGTAGTCCTTTTTTAAAGGTCCTATCTTTTTGCCGACTGAATTCAGGTTAAGGGCCATGGTTCATCCCTCCCATATTGAAAATAGTGGTTCAAGGGTTAAAGTTAAAGGCAGTGAGTACTCCATGCCAATCTTTTCGTTCTCCTCGATGGTCTGGTCATCGAATGGTTAATTCTAGTTTCGAGCGGTTCTCCCGGTGAAGGCCGGAATAAGAATGACCTTCAAAGTCTCTTTGGCTAAGGCAACGTATTCTTCTCTCTCAATTTTCAGCATGGGTCGGAAAAAATTTTCTCCGGAAACAAAGTTGTGAATGGCGTTTATAATAGCCAGGACCTGCATTTTAATGGGGGTGGGGACATTTTTTTTGTCCTGACAGAGACCCATGGAACGGGCGATATCGGATATAAATTCCGGGACCTTGAAGTCGTGGCTGATTTCTCTCCGTGTCTTGCCGAAATAGCGAAAGAGGATCAGGTTGGATATTTCCGGATGTGAAAAAAGATGTTCGGTCATCAGGTCTATGGAAATATCCAGGCGTTTTTCCAGGGGAAGTCCGTGGATGACTTTTTCCACCTCAGCCAGTTTTTGACGAAGGTCCTCATTGATATCCAGGATGACCGCCTCATAGAGGTCTCCTTTTTCTCCCCAGTGATAATACAAGGTGGAAATATCAATGCCCACCTTCCGAGCAATCATCCGGGTGGTGGTGCCGTGGAAACCATATTCCCCGAAGATCCGGCGGGCCACTTGCAGGATCTTGGCTTTCATGGATTCCGGGTCTTTACGGGCTTTTTCCAGTGGAGTGGGCATGGAAGATGAAATCTCCAGTCAATGTTTCCATCAATTGATGGAAATTATTTTTAGCTATTTTTAAGGAAAAAGTCAAGTAAAACTTTTCGGCAATGGGAAAGGGCCAAGTGTATAGGAGGTACTCGTTTTTGGGAAAGATCTTTACATATGGACAACAGAAACCATCTTATCTGAACGCCACGGGATTATTTCGTACCTTATTCAAAAGGAGGTATCAGACCACTGTCCAGTTGAACCAATCGCCGTCAACCGTTTATTTTTCCTGCGTTCCTTAATATTGGCGGAAGGGACTTTAATGCCTATTGACTTTTCCCGACACTGGAATGCAAGGAATGGCATGGATTTGGCAAAAATAAGCGGGAAAATAAACGAAAGGGGAGGGCCTTCTTATGATAAAAACCTGCCTCAATAAGTCGTGTCTTCGGGGGGTAGTATTATCCAAAGGAGGTCTGTTTGGTGGGATTCTGAAAAAAGGGGAAAATAATCAGGGCTTTTCTTTAATAGAACTTATTTTCGCCTTGGGAATTCTGAGTTTGGGTTTTTTGTTTCTCTCCGGCCTGTCGATTACCACGAATAAGGTCAATAAAAGCAGTCAAAACAGGACCGCAGCACTCCAGTTGGCCCAAGAGAAAATCGAGACCATTAAGACTCTGGCCTTTTCCGAACTACGTGGAGAAGTTGAAAACGAATTAACCGCAGGATCCATAGGAACCCTTTTTAAGCGGGAAACATTGATCCAAATAGAGGGTTCAAATAAACTGGCCAATATTACCGTCCGAGTCTTCTGGGCCGGTTCCGGAGATCCTCAAAGCATTCATTGCAGTGAACTCTATACGCGGATAGCCGGTTGAAGTAAAAAAAATTGACTCTCTTCAATAGATGGGAGAGAATATTCATCCTGTTCCTTCATAAAATATCCCCTGGGTATTAGGAGAAGGACTGAACCGCTATCCGGGAACAAAAGGCCGCCCCTATGACTAATAAAATTCATGAGAACCCTCAAAAAAAAAAGGAACCTAAATCTTCCCGGAATTTGCCGAAGAGGGTCGATGCGGAATATCAAAAGGCGATCAATAAATGGCTGTTATCAGAAGAATTATTGAAGGCTTCAGAAAGGAAATATCGCTCTCTGGTAGAAAGTATTCCGGATATTATCTTTGCTCTTGATCTAAAAGGGGCCTTCACCTATGTCGGCCCTCGTTGGGAAAAAATCCTGGGGCATGATGAGGGGGAGGTTTTGGGAAGATATTTTATTGATTTTGCCCCGGCGGAAGATCACTCCTTGCTGCTCAATGTCTTCCAAGAGGTCCGGAACGAGTACAAAAGTCTTGAAAATGTGCTCTGGCGTTATTTTCGAAAAGACGGGCAACCCCGTTATTTTTCGGGAAGCACCGCTCCTCTCCTGGATGAATCAGGAAAGCTCATCGGAACAATGGGGATCGCCAGGGATATAACCGATCAAAAAAGACTGGAAGAGCAGCTTCTCCAAGCCCAAAAAATGGAGTCCATCGGAAACCTGGCCGGAGGAATTGCCCACGATTTTAATAATTTTCTCGGTGGTATTCTGGGATACGCCTCTTTCTTGGTAAATAAATTATCTCCCGATGATCCCCTGTACCATTCCGTAAGCTGTATTCAGCGGTCGGCGCAGCAGGCCTCGGAATTGACCAAGCAGCTCTTAGGATTTGCCCGCCGCGGGAAATACCAGGTTAAGCCGATTAACTGCAATGTCCTAATTCAAGATCTTGTCCATTTATTGGAAAGGACTATTGATAAACGAATAACCCTGGTGACCGACTTGGATCCCCATTTAAATTTGATTGAAGGGGATGAGGCTCAACTTCAACAAACTTTTATGAATATCTGTTTAAATGCTAGAGATGCCATGCCTTTGGGGGGTGTTTTGCGAATCATCTCAACTAATCAAACTATCCTCCCCCATAGTCGGGAAGGCCTTCCGGAAAAGAAAAAGTTAGAGGTTGTAAAAATCGCCTTTACCGATACCGGGGGCGGTATGCCGTCTGATGTCAAATCTCAAATATTTGAGCCTTTTTTTACTACTAAAGAACCCGGTAAAGGGACCGGCCTTGGCTTATCCATGGTTTACGGTATTATTCAAAATCACGGGGGAAGGATCGATGTTAAAAGTGAGCTTGACCGGGGGACCACCTTTGAATTATTCTTCCCCTCTAACCCGGTAATGCCTCTGCAAGAGGTTGATCAGTCTTCTTGGAAAAGGAAGCCTTCCAAAGGTCAGGGGACGATATTGATTGTTGACGATCAAGAGATCATCCGTCAACTCGGGATCGATATTCTCGAAGATGCAGGATATAACGTTTTAGCTGCCGCCTCTGGGGAAGAGGCCATAGAAATGTATCAGCGTAAGCAGGAAGAGATTGTTTTAGTTATATTAGATGTTGTTATGCCTGGTCTTGGAGGTAAAGAAACCTTTTCCAAGTTGAAAGCAATGAATCCAATGATTAAAGTTCTATTATCTTCCGGTTTTAGTGCAGATGGAGAAGTGGGGGAGATTATAAAGGATGGGGCTAGTGGTTATGTCCAAAAACCTTATAAAGATGATGAGTTGATTTATGGAATTCAAGAAATACTTGATGTTTTGGAAAGATAAAGAGAGTGGTTGATTTATTTCCAACCGGGAATTACTAGAATTCAAGGCCGGAGGAATAGGCGGTTGTGGCGGTTGCCTCCCTGGAAGAACAAGGGGAGGGAGAAAGCGTTTAGCCTGGCTCAAGCCGAATCCATTTTTAACCCCGTAAGAAATCAAAGAATAGGAACATATTAAAATGAGGGGATTAATGAAAGCCTCAACATTGATACTGGGGGCGCTTATCCTGGTTGGTTTGGCTGGCTCAGCCTACTGTTATCCTGAAAGGGCTTTTCTCGATCGTAGCGGTAAGGATTTTTCCTTAAAGGATTTGTCATCAAAAAAAGTACATCTATCTGATTTTAAAGGAAAAGTTGTTTTGATAAACTTTTTTGCCACTTGGTGCCCCCCTTGCCGTCTGGAAATCCCGGAGCTGGTTGAGATCTACAACCAAAACAAAAAAAAGGGTCTGATCATCCTGGGTGTTTCCTTAGATATGGAAAAGGCCCCCTTTGTATTGAAGGGATTTGTTAGGGATATGAAAATTCCTTATCCGATTTTGATCGGCACCCAGGAAGTGGCTGAGCGGTACGAGGTTTCCGGAATACCCACTACCGTAGTTATTAATAAAGATGGAAAAATTCATAAACGATTTAAGGGATTAGTGCCGACAGAGCACCTAGAAACAGCCATAAAAGCATTGCTTTAGATAAATACTTTTAACATATAAATATTACTATATAAAGTAAAAAATATTTTTGGAAAATTTGAGGCCCCTAAGGCGTTTCAGGGCCTTTATTTTTTTATAAGATAGACTCACCAGAAGTCCTTATCCCGGTGAAAACCGGGGTCCAAGAGATTTTGAACTCTTGGAAAACCTTGGATTTCGGTTTTCATTGGAGTCAAGAAAACAGACTTTCAGAAATTTGTCGAACTATTTTATAAGTCGCTGAATAGACTCTTTGACGTTAAAGGGGTCAGCCACCCCGTACCACCAAAGATCCGCCTGGCCCGGATTTTTAGAACAGAACTGTATATGGCCTATTCCTATCAGACGGTGAATAACTCCACGGCGAACCTCAATTCTTGAGATCTCCTCCCGGGAAAGGATTTTTCTGGTCACCTGCCCTGAAAATCCGGTCTCCCGAAGAACAGCCTCCTTTGTAATCCGGTAAAAGGTTGTCTTTCGGCGAATAACTACAAAAAAAAGAAGAAATAAGGAAAGAACCAATCCAAAAGATCGACTTATGCCGGCTTCAGGATTGATACTCGGGCCTAATCCGAAGATAAGAATAGCAACATAAAAGACAAAATAGCTCTTCCAGGCCGGCTGAAGTGTGAAGTGGACTCCTTCCTGTTGTTCTGATCCGCTTGTTTTCATGATTCCGTTTCTCCTCAATGGGATCTATTTTTTCAGTAAAATATAGATATCCCCCGGGTGCCGGAGATGACCGGCAATTAATTCGGCATTCGAACCTTTACCTAAAAATAAGTCCAGTCGTGCCGGGCCTTTTATCGCCCCCCCGCTATCTTGAAGAGAGACCCATCGTCCCAAGGGTATCCGGGAAAGGATTCTCCCTTGCTTATCGGCAGCGGGCAGGACCCCTTTCAGCCAAGCCAACCCGCCGGGGGGGAATATTTTTAAGTCCATTGCCGCCGAGCGGCCAGGGGTTAGAGGACGACCTAAACTGCCGTAGGGTCCACCGCGATTTTCTTTGAAAAAAATGTAACTGGGATTCAGATTCATCAAGGCCTGCCGCTCCAGGGGATGGTCTTGAAGATATTGGTAGATTGACTGTAGGGAAACCTCATCCGGGCGGAGGATCTCCCGACGGATAAGTTCCCGGCCGATGGAAAAATAGGGATGTCCGTTCGCCCCATGATAACCTAGTTTTACGAAAGACCCGTTTTCCAAAGAGACCTCTCCGGAACCTTGAATATGCAAAAAAAATAGTTTTAAGGGGTCATCGACCCAGAGGATTTCCAGATGCTTTCCCTCTAAAAGGCCTTCTTGATCAATCTCCTGACGGGTATAATAGGGTAGAACCTGGGTTCCTTCGATCCTTCCGATCCATTTCTGCGGCGGAATTTTGGCGGAAAATTTTTCGGGATGGATAAAGACCAGGTCTTCCGGAAGCTTATAAACCGGGTATCGAAAGCGGGTGGAAGGAGTCCGGCTTCCCGGCAAAGTGGGTTCATAATAGCCGGTTACTAATAATGAAAGAGGGGTATCGTTTTGAACCATACGGTAAAGATCGAAGTGAGTTCTGATTTTTTGTTCTCTGTCCTTTCCTTCAGTTTCATCCTTTATAATTTTTAAGAAAAGGTCCAGGGTAGCGGCCAGGTCGTCGGTGTAAACCTTTCGGGTCCCGAAAAGAAAGGTTTGTTCCCGCGGTCGATTCCGCAGATAAGCCAGACTCTGTACGACGGTTTGTTCCAACTCCTTATAATCCAGGTCGTCCGCTAAATCCGGCCATTGTTCACTGGAGACCAGCTGAAGGGCGGCCGGTTTTTCCAATAAGGAGGGGGTGGGTATGGTGGACACACAAGAGGAAAGGAAAAGCAGCAGCCCGATTAAACCGAGTTGAATACAGGTTGATTTGTTCATATTCATTTTAAAGGCCTTTATTGTTCCCAAATAGTATTAAAACTTTCTATAGCACAGGATGGGGCAGGAGACAAGATAGCCCTGGCGTGCTGTTCTGAACAGGCTCAGCGAGTGTTTTCCCGAGCAGGGGAACTTCAAAGCATAATTTTGCTAAAGAACGGTTTGATGGCCCAAATTCACTTAATATAAGGAATGAACTTGCATTTTTCTCCCAATTTGTTACTATTTTTTATATGATCCCCAAAATGGTTAGAAATCGATGCCGGGCAAGCTTACTGATCTTTTTGCTCTGTCTGTTTCTGGGAGTACCCCATCCCGGTTGGAGTAAACAGGCCCAAATCAGCGATATCATCGTCACCAATAATCAGAACCATCTATTGGTCTATTTTGTGACTAAAGGGTGCTTTACCCCTGAAATGAACAAGGCCATCCAAAACGGGATCCCCACTACCTTCACCTTTCTGATCGAGATTTTTAAGCCTCGATCCCTCTGGCCGAACAAAAAATTGGCCTCTCTGAAGGTTCATCATACCATCAAGTACGATTCCTTAAGGCAAGAATATACGGTAATCCTTAGTGAGCGGGGCAATCAAACCGTTGTGGTCAAAGATTACAGCAAAGCCCAGGAGATGATGGCCGATATCAGCAATCTTCAATTGGTTCCCCTCCAGGTCCTGGAAAAAAACAACCAGTATCAATTGCGGATCAAAGCCGAACTGAATAAAGTCCGCCTCCCGCTTTACCTCCATTACCTGCTCTTTTTCGTTTCACTTTGGGATTTTGAAACTGATTGGTATGTTGTTGATTTTATATATTAATTAATTGTGAGCCCTCCGAATTATCCATGACCTCCTCCATCAGCAACGAACAAAAAGAAAAGCAGCGGAAAAAAAGAGAACGGCTGATTATTTTTATAACCATGATTGCCGTTTTGGTGTTGACCTTTTGGGAAACCCAGATTATCCGTCCCGATTTCCCTTTTTCCACTTCCCAACGGGTCATCCTTTTTGCCCTCATTAATATCAATATCATCCTGCTTCTCCTGCTGATTTTCCTGGTCGTTCGAAATCTTCTCAAGCTGGTTACCGAAAGAAGGCGTCAAATCTTGGGGTCAAAGATACGAACCCGTCTGGTCCTTGGGTTCCTAACCCTGTCGCTGATTCCGACCATCTTACTATTTTTTATTGCCTACGAATTCATGGCTATCGGTCTGGATTACTGGTTTAATATCCCTATCGAGAAATCTTTGCAGGATTCCTTGGATGTGGGCCGGGCCTACTATCAGGCTTCGCAACGGGGGACCCGATTATATGCCCAGCAAATCAGTCTGGATTTAACCCAATCCGCCTTCCTGCAAAAAAAAGATCGGGAGGAGATCGGTAAAACATTTCAGGTCAAACGCAAAGAGTACAACTTGGTTTGGATCGGCCTCTTTTTGCCCAATTTGGAACAGGCAATTCGAGTCGTCACCCCGGAGAAATCGTTCAACCAATTTAAGGAACCTTCCTTAAACCTGATCCAGAAAAGTTTTCAACCTCAGGGCTTTTTTGAGGTCCAGTCCACCGGGGAAGGGGATTTTTTCATCGCCGGTGTTCCGGTCTCTGATGGTTCGGCGGCGCGGAAAAGTGTTGGCGCCCTGGTGGTCGCCTCTTACTTCCCCCGTTCTTTATTAAAAAAGATGGACAATATATCCGCCGGGCTGGAAGGGTATCGGCAGATGCAGATGCTCAAAAACCCGATCAAGTTAATTTATCTGATTATTCTCTCCATCGTTTCCTTGTTGATCCTTTTTGGGGCTACTTGGTTTGGGCTATATCTGGCTAAAGGGATGACCGTTCCCATACAACGGTTAGCGGAAGGGACCTTGAGAGTAGCCCAGGGGGATTATAATTTTTCAGTGGAGATGGAGTCTAAAGACGAATTTGGAGTCTTGGTTAATTCATTCAATAAGATGACTTCCGATTTAAGGAAGGGCAGGGAAGAAATCGAAGAGACCTATAAAAAATTATGGATCAGTAACGAAGAACTTAATCAACGCAAGCAGTATATGGAGACTGTCTTGGCCAATATCGGAACCGGTGTAATTTCCGTAGACGCCCAGGGAAGGATCAGTACGATTAATCATTCCGCTCGGGAAATGCTGCAGATCAAAACCGATAAAGTTCTTGGACGCCGGTATCAGGAGATTCTCTTGCCGGAGCATAAGGCCCTTCTCCATGACCTTCTGGCCAATTTGGACTTGATCAAAATCGGGACTCTGGAACGGACCATCCAGGTTCCGCTGAGAGATAAAACCTTAACGTTTCTATTAAAGATTACCATGCTGCGGGATGAGGAAAATCAGAATTTGGGAATGGTTTTAGTCTTTGATGATATGACCGAAATCGAAAAAATGCAAAAAGTTTCGGCGTGGCGGGAGGTGGCCAGAAGGCTGGCCCATGAAATAAAGAATCCTTTAACGCCTATCAAGTTATCCGCCCAGCGTCTGCAAAAAAAATATTCGAAACTTATCCCTGAAGGCAAGGAGAAAGAAATATTTGATGATTGCACGCAGACGATCATCAACCAGGTGGACGAATTAATCGTTTTGGTTAATGAATTCTTTGCGTTTGCCCGATTGCCGGCGGTAACGCTTTCATTAAACGATCTGAACGCCCTGATTCAGGAAGTTTTCATCCTTTACCAGGACGCCAATAAAAATATTGATCTGGCCTTTCAGGCGGATTCCAAGATCCCAAGGTTCCTTCTGGATCCGGAACAGATCAAACGGGTTATTATCAACTTATTGGATAATGCCGTAGCGGCAATTCCCGATAAAGGCTCTATTTTAATTCGAACCGAATATGACCCTACCCTGGAAATGGTCCGTCTGAAGGTCGCCGATACAGGGAGCGGAATTTCCCCCAAGGACCGCGACCGGCTATTTGAGCCTTATTTTTCTACTAAAAAGGGGGGAACCGGTCTTGGGTTGACGATCGTCAGTTCGATTATTTCCGATCATCACGGCCATATTCGGGTAAAAAATAATGAACCTAATGGGACGATTTTTATCATCGAGATGCCGGTGGAGACCTAGTGGGAAGGTCCAAGGTGTAAGGTTCAAGGATATCTATTTCCGAAAAAAATGAATGAGGAAAAAAGTGAAACAGATCAGACTGGTGGTCAAGAATAATCCTTATGCCTGTCAAGAAGCCTTGAAGGTCAAGGACTGGCTGGAAAAGGAGAGAGGGTTTCAGGTTCATTGGGATCAAAGCGATGAAACTGAAACGGAAAGTTGTTCTTCTCCTGAATCTCTGGATCTGGTGGTCGTTTTAGGGGGGGATGGCACGCTTCTCAAGGCTGCTCGCCTCTATGGCGCCCATGATGCTCCGGTGTTGGGCGTTAATCTTGGCGGGTTAGGCTTTTTAACGGAAATCGGTTTAGATGAGCTTCTTCCGATCGTTGATCGGGTTTTCCAGGGCGAATATCAAACCGAGACCAGAATGGTTTTGACGGCCCAAATCAACCATGCCGGACAAGATTACCCCGGCGTTCCTTTTTTAAATGATATGGTCATCAATAAGGGGGCTGTAGCCAGAATAATCGACCTTGAAACCAGTATAGACGGCTTGTTTCTGACTTCCTACCGCGGCGACGGACTGATCGTTGCCACCCCGACGGGTTCCACGGCTTATAACCTGGCAGCCGGTGGGCCGATCCTGCATCCCTCACTGAAGACAATTATTTTAACCCCCATTTGCCCTTTCACTTTGACGAACCGGCCGATTATTGTTCAGGATGATGCGGTTATTGAGATTCGGTTGGGATCGAAGGCTAAAGAGGTCTGGTTGACTTTTGACGGGCAGGTAGGGTATCCTTTGGAAGTGGGTGATGTGGTGCGGGTTCAGAAGGCGGAAAAACCGATACGCTTGATCAAAAACCCGTTTATAAATTATTTTGAAATCCTTAGAACAAAATTGAAATGGGGATGAAGAGAAAATGACAAAAGCTATGTGGCCGCGAATAGGAATCTTTCTTTTATTGCTAACCGCCTTCTTTCTTGTCGGCATGGGAAAAATGGACCTGACTGAAAAACCCGGAGAGATCCCGGTCCCCGATAGAGACATTTCCGCAACCCTCACAGATATTGAAGGATTGACTTTGGCCTTAAGCCAGTTCAGCATAGGCGGTCAAACCGCCATATCTGGAAAATTAGGAGCAGGGCGGGTGACCATTCCCTTAAGTCAGGTAAAGGGTATCTCTTTAATCAACGGCGGAAAAGGGGTAACGGTCAAAATAGACCTGTCCGATGCCAGTCAGGTGTCCCTTCAACTGGAAAAAGGGTTGACGGTCTCCGGAAGAATCAAAGCGGGGACCTATCAAGTTTATCTGGAACAGGTAAAAAAGATTGAGATTTTGAGTGTTTCGGAGAAGAGAAAACAATAAGGGAAGAACCGTAATTCGTATTTCGTATTTGGTATATCGTGTGGAAATTGGAGAAACGTTGGAAGGATTTTATGATAACAGACGGCCTTCTCTATGCAGCCTGTACTGGTTGAACAGTTCTTTACGATATACGATATGCAAAGGCGAGATAACGATTTTTTTTAAACCCATTGCGGCCCTTGGGGCCGTGGCCTGAAGGTCCGAACTAAGAATACCCCTGATAAAAATCCGCCCACATGGGCGTACCAAGCCACAGACCCCCCCTCGCTGCCGGCATTGATCAACTGGATCATAAACCATAAAATGAGAACTAAGACCGCCGGGATCTTGATAATTTTGAAAAAAATAATGAAAATAAAGAGGGTAGAGACATTGGCCCTGGGAAAAAGGATAAGATAAGCGCCGAGAATGCCGGCGATGGCCCCGCTGGCGCCGATCATCGGGATTGAGGAATGGATATCCGAAAAAGTATGGATAGCGGCAGCAAAAAAACCGGAGAGAAGGTAAAAAATCAAGAACCGAACATGGCCGAAGGTATCTTCGACATTATTACCGAAGATCCATAGGTAGAGCATATTGCCGAGTAAATGGATGAGTCCTCCATGAAGAAACATAGCGGTAGTAATGGTCAGGATAGGGGGGAGTGTTTTGAGGGAAAAGCGGGTTCGAAAGAAACTCGGATCGGTCAGATGATCGGGAATCGCCCCATAACGGAAGATGAAGTCCTCCAGGGCTTCGGAAGATAAGGAAAGCTGAAACAGATAAACTAATACATTAATGGCAATCAGGCCGATGGTGACCAGCGGAACGGTCTGGGTGGGAATGTCATCTTTAAGAGGAATCATGACGGACAGTTATTTTTATATCGTATATCGTATATCGTATATCGGATTTCGGACGCTATCGGATCCAAATCGAGTATCCAGTACCCCTTGTATCCTTTCTTTTGAAGAAGTCAAGGGATTTTTCTCAATTTCCTTTCTTCCTTGATATTTCAGAAGAATTATGATTAAAATAGACCCATGAAACAGGTCCATATCGCCACCTTCGGCTGTCAGATGAACGATAATGACTCCCGGACGATCGCCCGGATCCTATCCTCCTGTGATTACCAGTTGACCGAGGAGATGGAGAAGGCCGACCTTATTTTGGTTAATACCTGCAGTATTCGCCAAAAAGCAGAAGAAAAGGTCTACAGTCTCTTGGGTCGGCTAAAGACCTTGAAAAAAAAGAACCCTGATCTTCTTATCGGGGTGGGCGGTTGTGTGGCCCAACAGGAAGGGGAACGGCTCTTGGATCGGATTCCTCATCTGGATTTGGTCTTTGGCACCCGGCTGATTCCCCAACTGCCTAATCTGCTTAAGGAGGTCGGCCAAGGGAAACCGCGTTTATCAAGAATCGAAATGGAGGGGCAGGAAAGCTATCCTTCCCCTCTGCCGGGGGCGGAAAGTCTTTTGAAAGAAATCAAGATTTCGATTACCATCATGCGAGGGTGCGATAACCATTGTGCCTATTGCGTGGTCCCCTATGTTAGGGGGCCGGAAGAAAGCCGCTTAAGCCGGGAGATCATCTCAGAGGCGGAAATTCTGGCTGCCCAGGGAATCAGAGAGATTCTGCTCCTGGGGCAGAATGTTAATTCCTATGGACAAAATCGAATCGGAGAACTATCCTTTGCCCAATTATTACATGGTCTGGACAAGATTCCCGGTTTGAAGCGTGTGCGGTTTACCACCTCCCATCCTAAGGATCTTTCCCCGGAGCTGATCGAATGCTTCGGGACAGTTTCCAATTTATGCGAACATATTCATTTGCCGGTCCAAAGCGGTTCGAACAGGATTTTGGCCCGGATGAATAGACGGTATACCCGTGAAGACTACTTGGATAAGATAGGGCGGTTAAAGGCCCAATGCCCGGGAATCGCCATAACCGGTGATGTCATCGTTGGTTTTCCCGGGGAATCGGAGGCCGATTTTGAACAGACCATGGATCTAATTCGTACGGTCCAGTATGACGATCTATTTTCTTTTAAATATTCGGATCGCCCCATGGCGCCGGCTCGTAATTTTTCGGAAAAAGTGGATGAAACCGAAAAGGGCCGCAGGTTGAAGGAACTTCAGGCCTATCAAAAAAAAGTGACTCTCTCCGGTAATCAGGCCCTGGAAGGGACCTTTCAGGAGATCTTGGTGGAAGGGAGGAGTAAGAAATCCTCAAGGGAATGGATGGGGAGGACCCGGACCAACAAGATAGTCAATTTCAGCGGCCCTTCCGGCCTGATCGGCCGGATGGCCCATGTACGGATTGAAAAGGCCTATGTTAATTCATTAAAAGGGGTGCTTGTTTAGAACCGTATTTCGTATCTAGTATATCGTACATCGTTTTTCGCATGTTGTCCTGGCAACTTTAAGGGGAGGGGTTACGATGTACTAAGTACGATATCCCAGTATTTGTGAGGTAATATGTCCATTCGCATGAAAGTGTTCGGATTGACCATCGACCCTTTGACGAATAGTCCAATCTTGATTCTAAAAGACTTGGAAGGAGAAAAGACCGTTCCGATCTGGATAGGACTCTTAGAGGCCACGGCCATTGCCAGCGAGTTGGAAAATATAAAATTCTCCAGGCCCATGACCCATGATTTAATGAAAAATTTGATGGATCAGCTGGGAGTGAAATTGGTAAAGATCGAAATCTGCGACCTCCGGGACAATACCTTTTTCGCCCTGATGTACATGGTCTCCCAGGGAAAAGAGTTCTCCATAGATGCCCGCCCCAGTGATGCCATCGCCTTGGCCCTGCGGGCCGAGGCCCCTATCGACGTGGATGAAACGGTTATCCAAAAATCAAAGGAAATCGATTTAGGCGCCAAAGAAGAGATCCAAACCGATGAAAGCAAAAAATGGACGGAAATTCTGGAATCACTCAATCCGGAGGATTTTGGAAAATATAAGATGTGAAAGAATCAGATACTGGATAAGCCAGCAGATGCTGGATACCGGATAAAACCATTATTTATTATCCAGTATCGAGAATCCAGTATCCAGAAACGAGTATTTAAAGTGATCGATCTCCATTCCCATTCTCTATTCAGCGACGGAGTCCTTCTTCCTTCCGAATTAGTGCGGCGGGCTGAAGTCAAGGGGTATCGCTACTGGGCGATTACCGATCATGCCGATCATTCCAATATTGATGATATAGTCCCTCGGATAACCGCCGTGGCCCGAGAGCTAAACACCCATTGGGAAATCAAGGTCCTGCCCGGGATTGAGTTGACCCATGTTCCTCCGCAGACTTTGGCCGGTTTAATTCAAAGGGCTAAAAAACTCGGAGCCCGTTTAATCGTCGTTCACGGCGAGACGATTGCCGAACCGGTTCCCCCTGGAACCAACAGGGCGGCTATAGAAGCCGGCGCACATATCTTGGCTCATCCGGGGTTGATTAATCTCGATGAAGCCCGGCTGGCTGCGCAAAATGGTGTTCTTCTTGAGATCACCTCACGAAAAGGTCACAGCCTGACCAACGGTCATGTTGCCCGGACGGCTCAGGCCGCCGGGGCCGGCCTGGTATTAAACTCGGATACCCATAGTCCGGGAGATATTGTTTCCTTAGATCACCGGTCCAGAGTTGTCGAAGGGGCGGGGCTGGATGATGGGGCATTAACCCAATTGGATCAGACCGCCATCCGATTATTTGAGAAGTTGATATCAGCTTGAATTTCCCATTATCGCTTTGCATTTTTTTTATTCCTCTCTCCATTGTTCCCTTTTGGTCTTAGACTGTTTAAGAATCTTTTTAGTTTAAAGAAGCTTCGTCCCTTAGAAGGGTATTCTTTATGAAAGGGATACTAAATGGACGGTGATATGATGGAAAAGAAAGAAAAGAAACAGGAAGCCCCTTCATCGTTAAAGAAATTAAAATACGAAATACTAAGTTCGAAGTACGATATACGAAATACGAAATACGGAATTTTGTTATGAATCAACAAACCAGAGGCATACTGGCCGTCGCCGGATGTTCGGCGGCTATTTTTTGGTCCGGGGCCTTCATCTTCGGCTTTCCGGGGGTCATGAGTCCGCTCTGGCAAAAGATGTTTCTGGTCGGTAAAGGGCCTATCGGCAACACCCTTTTCTTCGTCTTGGCCGCTGTGGGGCTCTTTATGTTTCTGGTCGGCCGCCTTCAGGAAAGGTTCGGTACCCGCCGGATGATCTTCTTCGGCGTCATCCTCTGCGGCCTCAATCCTTTATTCCTGACACAGGTTACCCATATCACCCTGCTCTATGCCTGGTCCTTCATCAATGGTCTGGCTTCTTGTTTTATCTATATTCCGTCTTTGACCGTTGTCCAACGGTGGTTTCCGGAAAAAAGGGGGTTGGTCTCAGGGATCGTCAACCTGGCTTTCGGATTTTCGGCCGCCGTTATGTCTCCCCTTTTCAATCTCCTTCTCGAGTCCTTTGGTTATGTTTATATGAATGTGGTCTTGGCCTGCGGTGCCTTGATCATGGGGCTGATAGCGGTCCTATTTACCGAACCGCCGAGAGTAAGCGGAGAACTTCCAAAGGGCGGGCAGAAAGGAGCGGCCAATCCCGTCCGCACTGATCAGGCGCTGACCGCAGCCGAGAGTCTGCGGACGAGGGCCTTTTGGTTTCTCTGGTTGACCTGGGCTTTTCAGGGGGCTGCAGGGATTGCCATGGTCACCCTTTCGGTAAATTTCGGTCTATCCAAAGGGCTGGTCCTGGCTGAGGCGATTTGGATCTTGATGGCCTTTAATATGACCAACGGCCTGAGTCGGCTGGTAATGGGCTATCTTTCCGATAAAGTCAACCGATCGAGGGCCATGAGTCTTACTTTTTTAGCTGCCGGATGCGCCTATCTGGTATTGCCTGGGATGACCAACCTTGGAGCTATTATTCTCCTGGCTTCGACCATTGGTTTTGCCTTCGGCACTCTTTTTGCCGTTTCCGCCCCCCTGGCCAGTGATTGTTTTGGTCTGAAGCACTTCGGGGCAATTTTCGGACTGATCTTCACGGCCTACGGGTTTATCTCCGGAATAGTCGGTCCGTCTTTAAGCGGATACATCCTGGATGTCTCTAAGGGAAATTATTTTATTGTTTTTTCTTATCTGGGAATCTTTTGCCTCCTCTCCGGGTTTTTTATCCGTCAGGTCGTTCCCCCCATTAAATCCTGAACCCTATCTATTTTATAAAAAAATGGTTATAATGCCTGCCAATGATCGTGACGGAAAGGAGTCTTTATGGAATCGAAAAAAAAGATGGCCCAAAGTTTTTCAGACCTGAAAGCGGCTCTGGAAAAAGGGAAGGGCTCACCTAAAGATATTTTCCCCATCTTTGAAACGGGCTGCCGGGATTTTGCCCGGGAGACCACCAAAGTCCCGCAGGAAAACTTGAAACAATTTCTAAGTCAGGTGGACATATTGAAAGCAAGGATAGAACAGGGAGAGAAACCGGCCATCTTTGAACAGATGGAGGTGATTAAAGGCCTGAAAAAATCTTGTCATGATAAATTTAAATAAAAAAGCTATTTCTGACGATATTGGTTATTGCCCACCAAGTCATTCCGGCGAAAGCCGGAATCCAGGATTAAAAAACCCCTGGATGCCGGATCAAGTCCGGCATGACGACCAGAAGGAATTCGTTTTTCGACAGAATCTTATATTGTCAGTTATAGTATTGATCTGTATCTTCTCGATTTTGTTTTTTGGGTTTTGGGTTCCAGACCTATCGGCCATGGGGTGGTTTAAAGATAGTCCCCCTCCTCAAAGTCAGGCCCAGAAATCCGTTGCTCCTCTTCCCGAGTCCATTCAAATAACCCTGCCGGTCGGTACGGTGTTAAAGGTTCAATTGAATCAGTCGATCCGGACCTCGACGCATCGATCCGGTCAGTCTTTTTTTGCCACCCTTAAGGATCCCTTGTTGTCCGGAGAAAAGACCGTTTTCCCGGCCGGAATACCCTTAATCGGAACTATTTCCAAGATTGTTGAGTCCGGACATTTCAGCGGGACCGCTTTGATCGAACTTCAACTGATCAAGGTTATCCTCCCTGATCAATCGACGTATCCTTTGAACACTAAACCGTTTCAAAAAGTCGGCCGGAGCCATCTCGTCCGCAATATCGGCATGATCGGGGCCGGGGCCATCTTAGGGGCCGGTGTCGGGACTCTCCTGGGCAAAATACCTGGAGCCATAACAGGCATCGGATTGGGGGGAGGGATTGGAACGGTTTTGGCCTATGTAACCGGAAAAGAGGATTTATTTTTGAAAGCCGGGACGGAAGTAGTCTTTGTCTTGTCCGGCCCGTTGAAGGTTTCTCTTGCCTCCTTACAACCTAGCCCATTGAAGTAATTTGGTAAACGGGAAAAGGCTTGACAACCCTTGGTCAAAACTTTATTAAATTCTTAAGGATATTGCCTTGATCTCCAAAACGGAAGATTTTATGGCCCTGGCCTTGAGGGAAGCGGAGAGAGCTTTCCTTGAAGAAGAGGTCCCTATCGGGGCGGTTGTGGTTTCTTCCACCGAAGAGATTCTGGCGGTTGATCACAACCGCACCCGGCAGCTCAATGACCCCACAGCCCATGCGGAGATTTTAACCTTACGGACCTCGGCCCAGGGTCAAAATAATTTTCGCCTTCCGGGAGCCATTCTGTATGTAACAATCGAACCCTGCCTGATGTGCGCCGGGGCGATTATTCAGGCCCGGTTAGGCAAGGTGATTTATGGTGCGGCAGATTCCAAGGCCGGGGCCTTAGGGTCGTTGTATGATATTTCCAGCGATTCGCGTTTGAATCACCGCTTTGAGGTGATCAAGGGTGTGCTGGAATCGGAATGCCGGGAGTTGATGCAGCGGTTTTTTAAAGTCCGAAGATAATATAAACCGTATATCGTAAAATACGTTTTCCTTCATGTTAATATGAGGTTTTTCGATGTACGAAACGATATACGACCTGCGATGTACGAAATACAGTTTTTAAAAACGGAGAGGTACCGAAGTGGCTGTAACGGGGCCGACTCGAAATCGGCTGTACGCCCAAAAGGTGTACCGTGGGTTCGAATCCCACCCTCTCCGCCA
>Ga0233425_10006067_pt1 | contig 18344 bp, 16 predicted proteins | sample Watercolumn_Towu_2_FD_181712 | JGI IMG/M metagenome (GOLD analysis project Ga0233425, IMG submission 181712) | Freshwater microbial communities from Lake Towuti, South Sulawesi, Indonesia - Watercolumn_Towuti2014_140_MG | ecosystem: Environmental > Aquatic > Freshwater > Lake | place... | reverse complement strand
AGGTAAATTTATTGACACTGCTAGCGTCAAGAATTTAGCCAGCTTGCCAAGCAAGCAACAATTGCTTGGTCAATTGGTAGGCACTTTAAATGCCCCGGTATCTGGATTTGTCAATGTCTTGGCTGGAAACTTGCGCAATTTGGTAAATATTCTTAATAATATTAAAGAAGCGAAAGCTTAATTAACTTATAAACTTATGTCCGAAGAAAAAAATGTCGTTGTTCCTGAGAAGTTTAAAGCTTTGGTGGAACAAATTGAAAAGATGTCAGTGCTTGACTTGGCCGAATTGGTCAAAGTATTAGAAGATAAATTTGGTGTTTCCGCTGCTGCTCCTGCTATGATGATGGCAGCCGCTCCAGCTGCCGGCGCCGCCGCTGCCGCTGAGGAGAAGACTGAATTTGCTGTAGAATTGACTGACGCTGGTGCTAATAAAATCAACGTCATAAAAGCCGTAAAAGACGCCACTGGTTTGGGTTTGGCTGATGCCAAAGCTTTGGTAGATGGCGCTCCTAAGGTGATTAAAGAAGGTCTGAAGAAAGACGATGCCGAAGCGATGAAGAAGAAGATTGAAGAAGCTGGCGGTAAAGTCACTTTGAAATAATAATTTCCAAAAATAAAAATCTCCCAATTGGGAGATTTTTATTTTATAGTTTTATGGTAAATTTATCTGATAAAGTTTATTGTTGTCCAAAATAAAGGCGTTTTTGTTTTGTTCATCTATCACCAGACCAGTAGGATTTTTCCAGACAGTGGCGGTAATTTGTCCATACAGGGTGCCGTCTTTTTGTAAAATTACCAGACGTTTATAATCTTGATCAATTATATATAGGAATTGTTTATCAGTATAAGTCCAAATTTTTCCTCCAGATTTTAGTTCGGGATCAAGCCCGCTTACCGTAAATATTTGTCTATTACCGGCTGTTAATTTTTCAATTTCGCCGTTATTTAGACTGATAAACATATCACCGTCAGTAGTTAAAGAATTGCTATTTTTAATATCAGCTGATAGATCTTTTATCCAGTCTTTTCCTTGGGCATATCCAGTTTTGATATTTTCGTGTTTATAAATTTGATTGTTGAGGATATCAAGCGTATATAGACGACGATTATATACTAAGATATTATTGATCTTCACTTCTGATTTTGGGTAGTTGATCTCGGCGCCAATAAAGCTGCTGTCTTTGGGATTATAAATAGCGATATTTTTATTATTATATAAGAAGGCGACATAATCATTTTCTTTTGGCACTGAGGCGTCGTTAAAACCATTTATTTTAGAATCCACGACTCGCACTTGCTTGGTGAGCAAATCGTAAATAGCTATAGCAGAACTGTCGTTAGAGAAAGTGATAAGTTGGTTATTAATCCTCACTAGTTGATTTATTCTTTTTAAGTTTGAGGAAAAATCAGCCAATAGCTGTGGTTCTACCACCGTTTCTTTACGTATTTGAGACAAAATGCCATTGATTTCCGCATTAAAATCGTCACATTGTTTCTTATAAATTTTACAATTGAGCTGAGCAATTAGTTGTTTGACAGCGCGAGCCTCATTTATGGCAGTAGCATTGTCTTTAAAAATAATGGCACTATCAGCCGCCTCTTTGTGGATAGAAATTTGCCTAATGATTTCTTGGGACCGTCTTTCCAGAGCCAATTTTTGTTGTCGAGCGCGGATAGTAAAGACACTACCAATAAATAATATAATTACCAAGATTATTAGACAGAGCATTATCTTGGTCGTTTTTGGCATGGTTTTGAGATAAGTTTTAAAGGCTTGCCACTGTCTAGTCCAGTTTTCTAAAATATTGCGCCGCCGGCCTTGATAGTTGGTAATAACAAAAAATAATAGGGTAAATTTGTGTCCAATTTCAATCACTGTTTTAAATATAGCTACTATTATCAAATAGATAATTTTGGCACCAAATTTTACTCCTATCCATAGACCGCCAATCATCAGTAGCAGGTATTTTTTCCAGAGATCTTCTTTGGTAGGTGTAGATATTTTTGGTTGTAGCTGTCTGATATGGGTGGCGCTAATCTCAGTGGGAAGACGATTTTCTGCTGTATCTGTTTTTTCTGTTTCTGTCACTGTTGATTTGGCGGTATTTATCTTGGGAAAGATAGAGGGTGATAGCGTGCTAGCAGTATTTTTTTCGGTAGCAAAAAGGCTGTTTAGTGATTTGATTGATCCGCCCTTTAATAAGTTGGGTTTTTTGTTTAGATTGGATCCAAAATGGATTTCTTCTTTGAGGTGAATGATCAGTCCGCCAAAAGAAACTTCATTGCGGATATCTGATAAAACTTTTTCAATATGCATGGCGCTTTGGCGCGCGGGACGAGCAGTAATAATTTTTTGCAGTCGATCGTCATCAAAATAGTCTTTAATTTGAGCAGTGGCAATAAAGACGAAATCATTAGGGGTAATCTTACCTTCAATAATTTGAGAAAATAAATCCGCATTAGATTCATCTTCACTATTTATCAGATCCATTTTTTTGTATTGTCCATCTCTGGCCTGATAGAAAAGCAGCATTTTTGGTTTTCCACAAAAGGAAAAGATAATATTTTCATTGCGAATTACACCTACAACACAATGTAAATCCAGTAGATTATCCGCTGTATTCTGATGTTCACGGTTGATTCTTTTGAGGACTGTTTCAAGGGAATGTTCGTTGATGCTTTCTGGGGCCTCGTAATAGCGCTCTTCAATTTCATCTACCATATTTTGCAGTCGGACAATTTTTTTGGTGTCGCCGTTATTTAGCTCACAAATAGCAAAAAAATAGCCTTTGCGTTTTTCTTTTTCCGTAGAAGGCTCGGTAATATGTAATAAAACGTGGGATTTTTCCCGATTTCCACCCTCAATAAAAAACTCATTTAGCTGTAACTTGTATTCCATATTGGCTTATAGTATACTATATTTGCTGTTTCTCGTCCAATGTAATTAGGGCCTTGAAACACTCTATTGTTCAATATAAAAAATACCATTTTTAATCTTTGATATGCTTGAACACCTTTTTGGTTCAATGACCAGAGTAAAGTTATTGCGTTTGTTTTTTAACAATCAGCAACGCGCCTATTTTGTCCGTGAATTATCTAGAACCATTGATACCCAGCTCAATGCGGTGCGTCGGGAATTGGCCAACCTAGAAGAAATTGGTGTCATTAAACAAGTAGCTTTTGGCGAATCCAAAGAGGAAGAAATTGGCACCGAGCGTTCTAAATATTATAAACTTAATCCTGAACTATTTATTAGTGAAGAGCTGTCCGCATTGCTTAATAAGACGCAGATGTTAGAGGAGAGAGAGTTTATTGAATTAATAAAGAAACGTTGTGGTCTAGTGAAAGTGATGATTATGAGCGGATTTTTTACTGATGCTGATGTCAGCACTGATATATTATTAGTAGGAGAGATTAAACCAGTCCAATTGGCCAAAGTAATTCGTGATTTTGAAAAGTTTCTCAATAGGCCTATTCGTTATACTGTGATGGATCAAAAAGAATTCTTGGAAAGAAAAGAGATTGGTGATAAATTCTTATACTCTATCTTTGAATCTAAACATGCCGTCGTCATGGATGAATTAAAGGCAGTTTAGTACTTATATGTTTTTAGTAATTGACAACTCAGTTGATAGTGAATTAAAACTTAGTATTTTTTTGAACACCAAATGGGTTCATAAGATTCTATATTTTTCTAGGACAGGTTTGTTGGAATCAATAAAAAATTTTTTAGAGAGTTATCAAAAAAATTGGATCGATTTAAAGGGTGTGGCGGTGGTGGTGGGAAAGGGTAGATTTACCGCCACCAGAGTAGCCACTACTATTGCCAATGCGTTGGCTATGTCTTTACATATTCCTGTCTTGACAATTGATGAATTCAATGTTGATTTGTCTACCAAGCTATCCCAAGCTAAAGCCGGTATATATGTTAGCGCTCTTTATAGCGCACCGGCTAATATTGGAATTAAAAAATAAACAATTAAAATGTTATCTGATTATCAACGTTATCGCCTCTATGAGATTTTACCCGGATTAAGCATCTGGCTGACTTTGATTGTCGGTATTATTTTTTCTTTTGTCTATCCATTGGCAGTAATTTATGCCATAATCATTTTTGATGTTTATTGGGTATTGCGGGTAGTTTATTTTTCTTTTTATCTTATTTTGTCCTGGCTTAGATTTAGGAGATCCTTAAAAATTGATTGGCTGTTTAGGTTAAAAAAAGAATTTCCCAAATGGGAAGAGAAGAAAAACGCTATTTTTTTACCACTATCCAATGAGGGCTATGAGGTGGTAAAAGAAACTTTAAATGCTTTGCTTAGCTCCACCTACCCTGCTGATAAGATGTATGTGATTATTTCAGGCGAAGCGCGAAAAATGGATAATTGGAAAAACATAGAGTCACAAGTAAGAGCTAATTTTAGCGGCAAATTTGCCGATATTTTATATTATACCCACCCGGATAATTTATTGGATGAGATCCCGGGCAAAGGCTCCAATGTTCATAACGCCGAAAAAGAATTTAAAAAATATGTAGATCAGCAGGGCTGGGACTATAAAAATGTGATTATTTCGGTCTTTGATGTTGATACCATTGTCCATCCACAATATTTTGCCCATTTGAACTATCTCTATTGCCTGCACCCTCACCCGGAGCGCAGTTCTTTCCAGCCGATTACTTTATATAATAATAATCTATGGGAATCGCCTTCGGTGTTGCGCGTGATGGCCTTTGGTACTAGTTTTTGGATGTTATTTTCTTTGGCTCGATTAGATAGTCTGGTGACTTTTTCTTCACATAGTATGAGCTTTAAAGCGGCGCTAGATTGCGGCGGCCATGCCAAAGATATTGTGAGCGAAGATTCACGTATTTTTTTCCAGTGTTGGTTGCGTTATGGCGGTGATTATGAAGTCACGCCACTTTATATTCCGGTTTCAATGGATACTGTGCGGGATGATAGTCTCTGGCGCAGTTTAAAAAATTTATATTTTCAGCAACGCCGTTGGGCCTGGGGCACAGAAAATATTCCATATCTACTTTGGCAGTTTCGTAAACATCCAGAGATTAGCAAGGCCAAGAAATTTTCTATGCTGTTTCATGAATGGGAAGGGAAATGGAGTTGGGCGGTGGTAGCGGTTTTGTTGACGATTTTAGGCCGATTGCCCCTATGGGTAGCTGGTGCCGAGGTGAGAAACAGCGCTTTATTTTTTAATACTCCGCATATTTTGGAAAATTTGATGAGCTTGGCGACTTTGGGTTTGTTTTTATCCGCTATTATTAGTTTGTTGATTTTACCACCTAGGCCACAACATCACTCACCTCATAAATATATCTATATGTTATTGCAGTGGGTGCTTGTACCGGTGTCTCTGGTTTTGTTTTCCGCCATCCCTTGTATTGACGCTGTCACTCATTTGATGTTTGGTAAATATTTAGGATTTAATATCTCTGCCAAAAAACGGGCAGTTTAAAATTTTGGTATGAAGATTTTTAAAATTATTTTACTAATAATATTGACTGCGGTTTTAGGGACAGCGGTTTTTGTCTACTGGTTATGGCGCACTGGTGATTTGCAAAAAACGGTTGTGCAAGAAATTACTAATAAAGTAACGAATCAATCGGATCAAAGCCTGCTAACCGAAGCTCTGGGTTTTTCACGGACTCGCACCTACTTGGTTCTGTTTTTAAATAATACAGAATTGCGCCCGGGAGGTGGGTTTATCGGCGCTTATGCTCTTATGCAGGTAGAAAAAGGAGTGCCACATATTTTAAAGGTGGAAGGTACAGAAATTTTGGATAATTTAGGCAACAGAGATTTTGTTTCTGTACCACCAGCCCCTTTGAGTAAATATCTCAAAGTGTCGCGGTGGTTTTTCCGTGATAGCAATTGGTCGCCGGATTTTCCAATTTCAGCCCAAAAATCAATGGAATTATTTTTAAAACAAACCAATCAGACGGTGGTAAATCGTATCGATGGGGTGATCGGGTTTACACCAACTATGATAGAAGAGATTTTAAAAATCACTGGGCCGATAAAGGTAGATGGTAAAACATTTACGGCGGAAAATTTTACGGCTAATCTAGAATATGAAGTGGAATATGGTTATGCCAAAAAAGGTTTGGATTTCGCTAGTCGGAAAAATATTTTAAGTGATTTAGCGTCGGTTTTGTTACAGAAATTGCGTTTTGATATCTTTAAAAATTGGCAACGTTACTATGAATTATCCGAAAGGATGTTCAGAGAAAAACAATTAGTAATATATTCAGACCAATTAGCGGAACAGCAATTTCTAGCTCTTAAAAATTGGAATGGACAGATGAAAAAAACTGATAGTGATTATTTGTTGTGGGTAGATGCTAATTTAGGAGCTTTAAAGACTGATGTGGCCATTGAACGGGAATTAAGCTATCAATTTTTTAAAGATAAAAATGGAAGAATTTTGGCCACTGCTAAAATGACATTTATCCATCGCGGTCAATTTGATTGGCGTACCTCGCGCTATCGTGATTATGCTCGGATATTTGTACCGTTAGGGAGTCAATTTGTCAGTTCAACTGGCGCCATGGAAATGGAAAAATCCAAAGCGCTAGGTAAAATAGATATTGGCGAAGAAAATGGGCGAGCCTGGTTTGGTACATTTATTGCAGTCGAGCCCGGAAAAATTGGTGAATTAGCGTTTAGTTATTATCTCCCCCCAGCAATAGAAGAGAGTATAAAAAATGGCGCCTATAATTTATTGGTACAAAAACAGATTGGGACGATCGCACCTAAATTGACTTTGGGTCTTAATTTTGATAAAAAATTAGTGTCTGCCAAGCCGGGGGAGATGTCGGCAAAACATGGTGATAATCGGTACGATCCACAAACCGACTTAAAGGAGGATAGAGAGTTTAGAGTTTTATTGTCTAAGTGATTATGTTTGTCAAAAAAATTGGAATTGATTTGGGCACAACTAATGTCTTGGTTTACGTGCCAAAAAAAGGGATTATTATCAATGAGCCAAGTGTGGTGGCCATTTCTAAGGCAGATGGAAAGGTATTGGCTGTTGGTCTTGAAGCTAAAGATATGATCGGACGCACCCCTGATACAATTGTGGCCGAGAGACCACTCAAAGACGGTGTGATTGCCAATTATCATATTACGGAGGCGATGTTGCGTTATTTTATTAATAAAGCATTGGGCGGTGCTCGGTTATTTCGCCCTGAAGTGATGGTGGCGGTCCCAGCCGGTATTACTTCCACCGAGCGTCGAGCGGTGATTGATGCTTCTATTGCCGCGGGGGCGAGAGCGGCTTATATCATCAAAGAGCCGGTGGTGGCGGCCATTGGTGCAGATATTCCCATTGGCGCGGCTTCCGGTCATATGATTATTGATATTGGCGGCGGCACAGCCGAGATTGCGGTGATCTCTTTGGGCGGGATCGTGTCTAGCACCAGCGCGCGGGTGGGCGGCACCAAATTTGATCGGGCGATTATGGAATATATCCGCCATAAATATAATTTAGCGATAGGTGAGCGGAGCGCGGAAGAAATCAAAATAAATGTCGGGTCGGCAATGTTTATGGACAAATCTCTGACCATGGATATCAAAGGCCGTGATATGATCAACGGCTTACCTAGGATTATCACAGTCTCTTCTGACGATGTGGTGGAAGCCCTCCAACGTGAGCTAAACATGCTGATTGAGGCAATTAAACAAGTGTTGCATGATACACCGCCGGAATTGTCGGCCGATGTGATGGATAAAGGGATTATTATGTCGGGTGGTTCGTCAATGTTGCGCAATCTGGATGAATTAGTGGCGCAATCTACTGGTGTGCCGACCTATTTGGCCGAAGAGCCATTGCTTTGTGTGGCTAAAGGTACGGGGATTGCCTTAGAAAATTTAGATAGTTATAAGCGTAGTATTTTAGCGACTAAATAATTTTATATGGAATTTGAAAATCAAGAGAAGAAGATTTTTTCTTTGCTAGATAAATATAAAAATAACAATAGAGTCTTGGCTGATATCGAGAAAAAAAGAGCTAAGCTAATTGCTCAAGGTAACCGTAGTAATGAATTGTTCAATGTATTGGAGGCGCATATTGAAGTAGCCGATGCCGTTGCCGAGGAAATTGTCGAATTATTGCCAACCCAGGAAAATATTACTAGTGGAGAAAAAATTATCTGGCGCGGGCGTCTGAGTGATTTGGATTTTACTTTTTTGGGTGGTAATCGTTTCAAAATATTAGGAAAAAATTTAGCTATTGATCAATATCGGGATAGAAGTGATGAAAGCAGTGGTAATTTGGTAGTGGTTACCATTGTAGAAAGTGATGAAGTAGCCAGTTTGAAAGAAGAAAATTATATTCCGACCTCTGAGACGGAGGTCAAAATTTATCGCGTTTAAAATTATGATTATTGGTATTGATGCTTCCCATGCCAATAAGATCAAGCGTACCGGTGTGGAGGAGTATTGTTTTCAGATTATACAAGAATTAAAAAAAATTATTCCACCTCAGGTACGGGTAGTTTTGTATTCTCCTATACAGCTTTTGCCGGAATTGACTCTTTTACCTTCCAACTGGGAAGTAAAAATTTTATCTTGGCCATTTAAGAAATTATGGAGCCAGGTGCCTTTGACTTATGAATTGTATAAAAACCCGCCTGATCTCTATTTTTCTCCCGGACAACTCTTGCCATTTTTTTCTCCCAAAAATTCGGTAGTGACCGTGCATGATAGCGCTTTTGAAGCCTATCCGGTGGCCTATCATTTTTGGGGGCGGCAATATTTGAAACGGATGAATAGATTAATAATAAAAAAAGCCAAATTGATTCTGACCTCAACTTTTTTTAATAAAAGCGAGATGCTAAGATATTATGGCAGAATGTTTGTTGAATCCAAAGAATTATTTGATAAGATAAAGGTTGTGCCTCTGGCTTATGATAATATGATTGTTAGCAATTCATCAGATGGAGTAAATAAATTTGGTAAATATATTTTATCTATTGGCCGTCTAGAAGAGAAGAAAAATACTCGGCGTTTGGTAAAAGCTTTTGATCAATTGCGGCATTATCAAAAAGATTTAAAATTGGTTTTGATCGGTGGACCCGGAGCGGGCTATGAAGCGGTAAAAAAAGCGATAGCAACAAGTCCTTACCAAAAAGATATTATCCAATTGGGGCGTATAGAATTCAAAGATAAAATTAATTTGCTTAAGTATGCCAGTGTTTTTGTTTTTCCGTCGCTATATGAGGGATTTGGTATTCCGGTATTGGAAGCGATGGCAGTGGGAGTGCCGGTAGTGGCGAGTGATATTGAAGCTTTGCGTGAAGTGGGGGGAGAAGCAGTCACCTATGTCGACCCCTTCAATATTGAAGATATTGCCTCTAAAATTTTTACATTATTACATGACCAGACGTATAGAGATCAGCAGATAAAGGCGGGTTTACAACAGGCCGACAAATTTACTTGGGCAAAGACAGCTAAGGAGAGTTGGGACATAATTACGCATTTACCGGTTTAGCGATTGTGGTTTTTGAGGAAATGTGTTATGATGGATATATATAAATTTTAATTTTAAATATATGAGAGAGGGATTTAATCCATCGGTGGAAAGACCTCATGAATATAAGAAGCCAGCAGAACAAAGAGACCCGGCCGAATTATTATTTGATGATATTACCACTGATGTCAGGCGTCGTCGCAAGGCTGGTGAAGATATTACCTTTAAGACCCATGAGCGCTATGCAGAATGGCGGGCTTTGCGCGATAAAAATGTTGCCGAATCCCAGCGCGCTAAATCAACTGCGGATGAATTAGCCTTTAGGACGGCTGAAGAAGCTGAAACTCGCGCGGTCATGGATAAATTTTATCCAAAGTCTATATCCAAAGAAGAACCAACCAAGCCAGCTTATAGGGAGTTACCAGAGGAACAATTAGAAGAGGTGCCTGCTGAGAGTTTTTTGGAAGTTGCTGAACCTGCCACTGTGACTACCGAGACGATACAGCCACCAGAATTACCGGTGGATTATTTAGTAGCTGAGAGCAAGAGGGTAGATACTCTGCGCGCTCAGATAGAAGGCGGCGATGAAGTTGAATCGGCAGTAGATCAAATTGAACAATTATCTCAACAATTTTTACAAAAATGGGAACAACTCAATGTTCTGCGAGATCAGTATGTTGCTACTCCATGGTACCGCTTATTAAAAACAGCGGGGTTGGAGAGGCAAATTGATGGTTTACAAAAGGAAGCTAGTAAAATATTACAAGATTTAGAAAGATTAGGTGTTGTATTTGACGGAAAAGAAGAAGGTAAGGCAGTTGAGCGAAGTCTTAATGATCTATTACTTGGATTTAGAGATTATGTAGCGGAAGCTATGCCTAATAGAAAACGTCAATTAGCTTTGGCAACCGGTGCTTTGACAATTGCTCTATTAGCTACTTGTGATAGTTATCGTAAAGATTTAGAAAAAGAGCCACTAACTGAAAAACCAGCGGCGGTAAAAATGGCTGACGGTGATTTTGTTGCTGAAACGACTATTTCAAAAGTAGATAGTTATAAAGTAGAAGCCAAAGCCGCTTATTCTTCGGCGGAGAGTAAAATTGGCGCTAATGAGGAAGTTTTTGCCCTGACTGAGGATGAGGCTAAGAGTGTGAGAAATTTTACAGATTGGAGAAGAGCAATTTTAAAACCGGAGTTTGTTGGTGAATTACAAAAAAGCGGCGCTATACCAACTACTGAGAAGGGTTTGCATATAAAATCTGGTACAAAAGTTGAAGTGATGGTCAAGGGGAAGGTAGTAGTAAGCGGTGAAGTCGGCAATAAAAAAGAAGGCAAAGACGGCGGTAGTATTTGGGCAGTATTAGAAAAATTAAAGCCTGATATAAAGAAAGTTTCCACAGAAGAAGGTGGTTATGGTAATTTGAATTTACGCATTACCTACCCATTTGAAACCGCTGGTGAAGCTAAAAAAATAGAAAAACATGCCGTCCCTGTTCAAAAGAAAGCGACTGGTCAAGGGCGCCAAGGAGAAGTCCGACCTAAAACAGGTAGGGCGGTAGAATTGGCCAAAGCGGGAACAGAAACCACTGATCAAGAATTAGAATCTGCTGAGATCAAGACGGCCGCCAAAGACTTTTTGCAGGCTAACAAAGCTAAACATCAAATAAGCAAAGATTATGCCTCCGTGGATGATTATGAGGCGGCAATAAAAGAATTAAATCATCTAGCTGATGGTATTGAGATTCCGCCGGCAGTGGATATGAAACAGTCGCCTGAGGGAGAAAAAATGATGAAAGTAAAAAATGGCCTTTCCGCTGAGATTGGTAGGTTGGAGCAGGCCAGAAATGATTTAAGAACCAGACAGCTTCAAGAGCAAATTGGAAAAGAGAGTAAAGTAAAAACTTATGGAGGAGAAACAATTAAATTGGAAGCTAAGGTCAAAGTGTCTGACTTGGCTTCTGACGCTGATTGTGCTCTTAGAGCGACCGGTGGAATGTATGGTAAGAATTTGGCAGTAGCTCATGATTTGGTAAGAGCAGTCGCCGAATTTTCTTCCCAAGCGCAAACTGATAAAGCGATAAAAGGCTTTTTGTCACAAGCAGAAAAAGCGGTTCGTCTATATAATTTAATTCTGAATACCAAATCCGATGGGCGTTTTAAACCAAATACATTTACTTTAAATCAAGCAAAAATTGGTTTAGAGCTTGCCAAGGAACAGGTATCAGACTTGAAAGATTCTTTACCGGAAACTGATTTGAAAAGTTTAATAGATGGAGTAAAAAACGGAATGGATCAATTGGTGGAAAGGACTAAATATCTCACTGGCAATGCGGCCTTATTTGGTCGTGATGGGCTAATGGAAAGACTTCAACAAATTGTTGAAAATGCCTATTCTACCGGCAAGCTCAGTAATGCTGATAAAAAAGTTTTAAAGCAAATTGATCGTGATTTACACGCTCTCTTGACTAGCCCAAATAATACACAATCAGACAAAGATATTGCTAATGAGATGGTTGATATTGTAAAAAATGTAAAAAGAGGAGTATCGGCAAAGGATCTGCAATCAGCCGATGGTTCTGCCAGTGAAGGTAGACTCTCTCCTCGCTATCCTACTCCCAAATTGCCAAACAGCTAATTTTGCAAAATAAAGGCCGCATTGAGCGGCCTTTTTAAGTTGCCAAAAAGCTGAATATTTGCTATGATAATAAAAGAAATATGAATTTTTGTGGCAATCAAAAAATCGCTAATTTTTTGCAATCAGCCTTTAAAAATGGCCATTTTTCTCATGCATATTGTTTAATTGGCCAATCTCAGGTAGGTAAGCGTACCTTGTGCAAAGAGCTGGCGGCTAAAATTTTGGATACTGAGGTCGAGAAGTTATCTTATAATCCGGATTTTCTATATATAGAGCGGTTGGAAGATGAAAAGACACAAAAGAAAAAAAAGGAAATTAGCGTAGAACAAATCCGGGAATTAAAAGAAAAAATTTTTAACAGTTCCTGGTTAAGTGGCTATAAGGTGGTGATTTTAGACGAAGGTGAATTACTCAACGAAGAATCCGCCAACGCTTTTTTAAAAATTTTAGAAGAACCACCAGAAAAAAGTATAATTTTTATTCTAACCGAAGATGATAACTTATTATTGCCAACCATTAAATCACGTTGCCAGTGTCTAGAAATGGCCGCTGTATCCTCAGATGAAATTTTTAATTTTTTGAATAATTTGGGATGCTTGGAAGAACAAGCACGAGAAATTGTCAGGATGTGTTGGGGACGTCCGGGTAAAGCCAAGGAATTATTTGAAAGCAGTGAAGCGTATGATCAAAATTTTGTTGAGCAAAATCGTTTGGAAAAAATTTTGGAATCACCACTATACACACGCTGGCAAATGATGGAGGATGTCTTGGGAGAAAAAATAGGTTTGGTAAAAACCAAAGAAAAATTAGTCCCAATTTTAGATTATTGGATGATGTTTTTTAGAGATAAAATGATAAATGATTTACCGCAGTCCGCTAATTATCAATTCAAAATTGATAAAACCAATCAAATAAAAAAAATTCTCAACGCCAATGTCAATATGAGATTGGCGATTGAAGATTTATTAACAATCATTTAATATGCAAAAAAAATTTTTTTGGCTTTTGGGTGTGATGGTATTATTCACTACCGGCGCTGGTTGTCTGCAATTTGGCAATAAGGCTCAGGGGCCAATGGGTATTTATCAATCAAGTGATAAGGGTGAAAGCTGGAAAGCTAGCACTGCCTGGCCGACGGTAGCTGGGGTGAAGAGTATTAGTGGCCTCAATGTCTATCGTCTGCATAATGATCCGTCGGATCCCAAAGCGATGTATATTGCCACCCGTGGGCAGGGGGTGTTTTATACCTTAGATAGTGGCGTGAGCTGGCAAAATATTCCTGCTTTGGATGGTAAATTTATTTATGGTTTAGCTGTGGATCCTAAAAGCAAGTGCACTGTCTATGTCAGTGACGGACAGCATATTTTTAAAACTACTGATTGTCTGCGCAGTTGGAATAATATTTATAGTGAAGAAAGACCAGATCAGAGAGTGGTTTCGGTCGCGGTGGATTATGTCAATAGTAATTTAATTTACGCGGCGGTATTAGGCGGAGATATTTTAAATAGCACTGATGGTGGCAAGAGTTGGAAAATCACCAAACGTTTCGGTTTTCAATTGCAATATCTGATTAGTGATCCATTTAATCCAGGAAGAGTATGGGCGGCGGCTTATCAAAGCGGATTATATCGTAGCGATAATGGTAGTGACTGGAACGATCTATCTCCCGGTCTCGAAAATTATACTGATGCTAATAAATTTTATCGTCTAGTATTGAATCCCGGTAAAAAAGATAGTGTTTTTTGGATTTCTAAATATGGTATCTTGAAATCAGATGATGCCGGCAACAATTGGACAGAGATGAAATTAATTACCCCGCCTGGCAGTGTCAATATTTATAGTTTTGCTATTAATGGCAAAAATCAAAATGAGATGTACTATACCGGTACGATTTTAGGAGAAAAAAATGTCCATGTGCGTTCTACTTTGTATAAGACTACTGATGGCGGTAAGAATTGGGTGACCAAAAAATTGCCTACCAATACTATCCCAGTATGGATGTTAGTCAATCCTGACAAAGATAATGTCCTATCTTTGGGTTTTGCGACTTTATAATTTATTCCAATCATTTAATTTACATTATGAACATCAGTGATTTTAAAGGGGAATTTGAAAAGGTGATTGATTTTTTAAAAAAAGATATTACTGGTTTGCGCACCGGCCGGGCCTCAGTGGCGATGGTGGAAGATATAATGGTTGAGGCTTATGGTACTCATCAGACGCTCAAATCGGTTGCCACCATTACGGTCGCGGACGCCAAAACTCTAAATATTGAACCATGGGATAAGAGTGTGCTTGGTAGTATCGAGAAAGGAATCCGTGATTCGGGAATTGGTGTTAATCCAGTAAATGACGGCCGCATGGTGCGGGTAGTTTTGCCCGATCTCACTTCTGAACGCCGCAAGGAATTGGCCAAAGTATTGCACGAAAAATTGGAAAATGCCCGTGTTTCGGTGCGCAAAGTGCGCCAAGAGAGCCGGGAACTGATTGAGATGGAGGAGGAAAATAAATCGATCAGTGAGGATGAGAAGTTTAAATTATTTGAAGAAGTAGAGAAAGTGGTCAAAGAATATAATGATAAAATTAAAGAAATAGGAGAAAAGAAGGAGTCGGAAATTAATACTATCTAAAAATTATGTCCAAAGATCTAGAAAAATTGGAGAAAATTGTTTCGCTTTGTAAGCGACGCGGTTTTATTTTTCCCGGTAGTGAGATTTATGGTGGCTTGGCCAATAGCTGGGATTATGGACCGCTTGGTCATTTATTAAAACAAAATATCAAAAAAGCTTGGTGGAAATTTTTTGTCCAAGAACGCAGTGATATGGTGCCGCTAGATAGCGCCATCATTATGAATCCAAAAGTGTGGGAAGCCAGCGGCCATCTACAGAATTTTAGTGATCAATTAGTAGAGTGCAAAAAATGTCACCATCGTTTCCGTATTGATCATCTCCTTGAAGCCGTGAGTATGCGTCCAGAATATGATAAAGCTCAGGTGAAATCTATATCAGAAGTGCGTTGTGTAGATTGTGACGGCGATCTCACCGAGCCAAAAAGTTTTAATTTAATGTTTAAAACTTTTTTGGGCACAACCGAGGATAGTGCTACGACAGCCTATCTGCGACCTGAGACCGCTGGCGGCATGTTTATAAATTTTAAAAATATTTTAAATGTCACTCGCCGTCGCTTGCCGTTTGGTATTGCCCAGATCGGCAAATGTTTCCGTAATGAAATTACTCCCGGTAATTTTATCTTCCGTACCCGTGAATTTGAAATTGGCGAATTTGAATATTTTATCAATCCCAAAGACTGGGATAAAGTATTTGAGATGTGGCTGTCTGAGATCAAGCGCTGGTGGAAGGATATTATGCAGATCAATATGGATAATTTAGTCTGGCATGAGATTGAAGACGGCGAGCGCGCTCATTACAGCAAACGCACTGTGGATATTGAGTACAAATATCCGTTTGGCGTGAAGGAGTTGCACGGCATCGCCTACCGCACTGATTTTGATCTCTCTCGTCATGAAAAGGTGAGTGGTACCGATCTGCACTACACTGATCCTGAAACCAATGAGAAGTTTTTACCTCATGTGGTTGAGCCGACTTTCGGTATTGATCGTATGTTGCTAGTGTCTTTGCTTGAAGCTTATACCGAAGAGGAAGCGCCTACGAGCCAAGAGGGCGAGACGGAGGCGCGCATTGTGATGAAATTTCCCAAAAATTTGGCGCCAGTTCAGGTGGCGGTCTTGCCGCTTTCCAAAAAAGAAGAATTGTCCAGTGTGGCGCGCGATTTAGCGAATAATTTGCGTAAAACTTTTAGCGTGGATTATGATGAAACCCAGAGTATTGGCAAACGCTATCGCCGTCAGGATGAAATTGGCACGCCTTATTGTATCACTTTTGATTTTGATTCTTTGCAAGATAAAAAGGTGACTGTGCGCGATCGCGATACAATGGTGCAAGAACGAGTAGCAATTGTCGAGTTAAAGGATTATTTGCAGAATAAGTTTGAGTAATTATGTATCGAGTAAAAAAATTAAAAAATAAAATTACCTTAATCACTGTTCCTTTAAGCGGTACCAAGGCGATTACTGTGCTAGTGATGTTGCCAGTTGGTTCGCGTTATGAACATAAAAAGATTTCTGGTATTTCACACTTTGTGGAACATGTGATGTTTAAAGGCACAGCCAAACGCCCTACGGCCCAGGATATCTCGCGTATCCTTGATGCTAGCGGCGCTGATTATAATGCGTTTACCAATAAAGATTATACCGGCTATTATGTAAAAATTGATGCCGCTCAACAAGAGTTAGCCTTTGATTTGATTTCCGACATGCTTTTTAATTCCAAGTTTGAAGAAAAGGAAATTGAAAAAGAAAAAGGTGCGATTGTGGAAGAATTGCGCATGTATGAAGATAATCCCACGATGAGCGTGGATATGGTTTATGAAAAATTATTATTTGGCGACTGCGCTCTGGGGTGGGATGTGGGCGGTACTGAATCATCGGTGCGCGGCATTACCGCCAAAGAAATGTGGGATTATTATCAGGCGGCTTACAAATCTGAAAATATGGTTTTAGTGATTGCCGGTAAAATTGATAAGAAATTGAAAAAGAATTTACAATATTTTATAAATGAAGATTATCGTAAAAATAAAAGCCAGCAATCAATCAAGAAAGATGATTACCAAAAATTTGTTTGGCCAAAAAAGGCCATATCGCTAGATGATCGGGTAATGGTCAAAGAAAAGAAATTGGACCAGTCCCATATGATTATTGGTTTCCCAGGATTACCACTCAATCATACAGATCGTCATGCGCTTTCGGTCCTGCTCAATATCTTGGGTGGTGGTATGAGTTCGCGCCTATTTGTAGAGGTGCGTGAAAAACGCGGGCTTGCTTATATGGTGCGCGCTACTTCTAGCAATTATCGTGATGTTGGCACGGCTTATGTGCAGGCAGGCTTGGATCCGTCTCGCCTCAAAGAGGCAGTCTCAGTGATTCGCGCCGAGCTTGAGCGTATCACCAAAGAAGCGGTAACGGAAAAAGAATTAGCCGATTCCAAAACCAGTATTAGTGGACGGATGACTCTGGGAATGGAGGAATGTAATGCTCAGGCGGAATGGTTTGCCAGGCAATTTTTGTTTGGCAAGAAAATTGAGACTTACGAGGAAATATTGCAAAAAATAAAAAAAGTTACAGTAAAAGATGTACAACGGGTGGCTAAAAATATTTTTGTCTGGAATAGAGCGCGTGTAGCGGCTATTGGCAGTATAAAAAAATCGGATTTAATTAAAATTTTAAAATAAATTTTATGACCAAATCTAATATTTATCTTTTTGCCAATTGGAAGATGTATTTGGATTTGGCAGAGAGTGAAAAATTGGCCAAAGCACTGGTTAAAAATTGCAAAAAAATGTCAAAAAAAATTAAAATGGCAATTTTTCCCAGCGCTTTATCATTTGTTTCTGTGGCAAAAATTTTAAAAAAATCTGTTTTGCAAATTGGGGCGCAGAATATGCATTTTGAGGATAAAGGCGGATTTACCGGTGAAGTTGCGGCTACGATGTATAAGGCCTCAGGCGCCAATTATGTACTCGTCGGTCACTCTGAGCGTCGTCATCTATTTCACGAAACTAATCATGAGGTACAGATGAAGATGGAAGCGGCTTTAAATAATAAATTGATACCAATTTTATGTGTGGGTGAGACCATTAAGGAAAGAGAAGAGAGAAAAGCCAAAGAGGTAGTGGAGATCCAATTACGTAGCGCCTTGCATGGTGTAGTTTGGAGTAAAAATAGCCAGCTGATTGTAGCTTATGAGCCGGTGTGGGCGATAGGCACTGGCAAGCATTGCGATCCAGCCGAAGCACAAAAAATGTCGGAGATAATTTTTCAGATAGTAGATAACTTAGCGCCAGGTTTGAAATTGATAGTCTTATATGGTGGCAGTGTCAATGGCGAAAATGTGGCGGATTTTATGAAACAGCCAAATATTAATGGAATTTTAGTCGGAGGCGCTTCTTCTAAACTTGACAGTTGGATGCAAATTATGCACAATGCCCTTTAATATGTTGGTAAATATCTTATTCTTATTGGTTACTTTGGCCTGTTTGGGGGTAATTGGTTTTATTATTTGGAGAAAATTGCCTCAGTTGGTGAATTTGGATGTAGAAAATCTAGCTCAGGAAAAATCTAGTCGAAAAAAGCGTGAAATTATTTTTA
>Ga0233425_10006066_pt1 | contig 18351 bp, 13 predicted proteins | sample Watercolumn_Towu_2_FD_181712 | JGI IMG/M metagenome (GOLD analysis project Ga0233425, IMG submission 181712) | Freshwater microbial communities from Lake Towuti, South Sulawesi, Indonesia - Watercolumn_Towuti2014_140_MG | ecosystem: Environmental > Aquatic > Freshwater > Lake | place... | reverse complement strand
GCCCAAAGTGACCTATCTTACTAAAATCCTATTACTATTCAGCTAAAAAATACCTCCCCAACCTAGCAGTTTTAACGGTGAGTATTGATCCAGAGAGATAATTTCCCGTGATTAATATTTGTCCCGTGGCAGGCTTCCGCCACACCGGCCTTGCCCCAATAGGCCCGAGTGGTTTTCAGATCCTGGTGTCTGGTTAAAGCGGCCTCGGTGACGGCACCGATTTTTCTGGGAATGCCGAAGGAGACCTCAGGGACGGCGGAAAGGGCCTGGTCATTGAGGATGGGTTCCTGAGCGCCGGCGAGCTTGAGATGATGGAGGACATAACTTTTGGTTTCCTCGGGAGAGAGACCGGACATATGGTAACGCATGGCGATGCGCTGACTGAAGGGCTCCATAACGGCGAAGTCCATGACTCTTCGGAGATCGGATTGACCGGCCAGGATGAGGATAAAGGGGTCATAGGAGTCCATTTTAAAATTGGTCAGTAAACGGATTTCTTCCAAAGGGCCGGATTGAAGGAGATGGGCCTCATCGATGATGAGGAGGATGGTCTTACCAGCCTGTTCTCTGGATTCGAGGAGAGCGGACTGGATCTGGTTGTAGATGGCACTTTTGGACAGACGGGTATAACGCATAATGGGGTCAGGTCTTGAAATATTACTTTATTATCCTCTCATTTAGGAAAATACAGTCGGTGAGGAAAAGATACTGGGTTCTTAAATGATCGGCAATCTTTTTCAAGGGATTATCGGGATTGGATCGAATGGTTGTCTTCGAAATAGGAGCATTTTTTTATAAAGGAATATGAAGCCACTAAGATGCGAATAGAAAGCTCAGGCACCGTTCCGAAGCTTTTCTGTCTCGGTATAATGATGGTTTGTAGAATCTCATCACTCACCTATTCTTTGCCTCTCCTTCAGAACCAGCTCACTCTCAAGGCCCCGTAGGCAGCAATAACCAGAAAGGTCCATCGATCCTTGGGGCCGAATTTCAATTCCTGCATTACGGTTACCTGAGGATGATGACCAAAACCTTTCATTTCCATGGATAAAGCAATTCCTTCTACGCGGTTGAGGGTTTTTAAGAGTAAAGGCAGGATGATCGGGGGCAGGCCGATTATTTTCTTGAAATAGCCGTCCAGGCGAAGGCCTCGGGAGGATTGACTTTCCCTGATTAAACGGAGGTCTTTTTGCAACAAGGGGAGGTAACGCACGGCCAGACCGGCGGTGAAGGCATATTTGAAAGGCACTCTCATCTTGATCAGAAGCCCGGTGATTTCCTGGGTGGAAGTCCAAAAAAGAAATTGAAAAAAAGACAAGGCCAGGCCGGAAACGACCAAAAGCCCCTGCAGTCCCAGAAGCAGTCCGCCGGAATAGATGGGCCAGGGGCCCATGGAAAAGAGCGGGGTCCCTGATGCATGTAATAATCCTTGAAGGAGGAGTAATTGCAGACCCGCAAGGGCAGTGATTTTAAAAAATGGTACCAATCGGCTCAAGGCCAACCCGATCCGTTGATTGACCAGAAGGATAACCATCAGGGACAGGAGATGCTGCCAAAGCGCCTGGGGATGGATCACCAACACCACATTGATGACAAGCCAGGTGAATTTTAGCCGGGGATCGATGGCCGGCGTTGATCTGTTTTGAGTTTTAAGGAATAAATTCGTCATGCCCTATCCGCATCCACTGATTCGATGCCCGGTCGGTTAGGCGAATCGGAGATGATCCGTCCGCCTTTCATAAGTATCAACCGGGTGCCCAAAGCACGAGCGGCCTCATGATCATGGGTGATCAGGATGATGGTCCGGCCATTGGGCGACAATCCGGCAAGGAACTCCAAAATTTCCCGGTTGCGCGGATAGCCCAGATGGGATAGGGGTTCATCCAGGACGATAAGCGGCGGGTGGGTAATAAGACAGGCGGCTAAAGCCACGATCTGCTTGAGCCCCCGGCTTAATTGATAGGGGTGATGGTCGGCAAAGGGTAAAAGCCCCAGTTCTTCCAGTTGGGTTTCGACTCGGTTATGCACCTCCTCTTTAGGAAGCCCTTGAAGGCGCAGGGCAAACCCCACTTCTTTGCGCACCGTATCGGCAAAAAGCTGTGACTCCGGGTCTTGAAAAAGCATCCCGATCCGATCGGCTAGGGCTGCGGTGGGGGTCTTTCGGGTAGAAAGCCCATCCACCAGCACCTCGCCCCGGTCCCCGATCAATAATCCGTTCAACAGACGGATGAGGGTCGTTTTCCCGGCCCCGTTAGGACCGAGGAGGCACAGGCATTCACCCGGATAGACAGTTAGGGAAATATCCCGCAGGGCAAAGTCTCCGGAGGGGTAGGCATAGGAGATGTTCTTCACTTCCAAGATCGGCTGTGGGTTGCGGTTGACCGTGATCTTCGGGTGGCCTTGAAAAGGAGTCAGTGGGGGACGGCAGAAGTGCTCCAGCCTGGATTCGGGAAGACCTTCCGGGCAGCCATCATAGACCACTTTTCCTTTTTCCAAAACAACAATCCGGTCGGCTAAAGACATAAGGGGCTGGAATAGTTCGTCGATAACGATGACGCTCTGGCCGGATTCCCGGCAGCGCTTGGCCAGGGTTTGATAAAGATCCCAGCGAACCTGGGCATCGATTTGGTCGGCGGCCCGATCGAGAATCAGAAAAGGTGCTCCAATCGTTATGAATGAGGCCAGGACACCTCGCTGGGCTTCTCCGCCGGAAAGGGTTTCCGGCCTGCGGGTTTCAAAACCCTGGAGTTTGACCCATTCCAGAGCCTCCTGCACCCTTTGACGCACATGGAGAGCCGAATAACCGAGATTGACAGGACCGAAGGCCAAGTCTTCCTCCAGGGTCGGGCAGAAAAGCTGGTTGTGCGGATCATCGGTGACCAGGCTGACGAAAGGGGCTAAATCAGCCAGTCTCCATTCATCCGTCTTTTTGCCCGACAGATAGACCGTGCCCTCCAGACAGGCCTTTTCAAAGGAGGGAATCACCCCGGCCAGACAGCGGCAAAGGACCGACTTGCCGGCATCACTTTGTCCCAGGAGCAGAATGAATTGGCCGGGAGTGACGGTTAAGTGGATGTCTTCCAGAACCGGAAAGTCTTCCGGATCAAACCTTAGGCTTTTTATGTGGGCTTGCAACAGGGGAGATGGCAACATGTTTTCAAATTCTCAGAAACCCAATTCAACGAGTATCTGACGGGCCTTTTCCTGGGCGGCCGGGTGAGGATCGATCCCTTGGGCAAACCCGTTTAAGGGTTTGGTGGCGTCTATACCCATCTTGGCGCTGCGACTCAGGTCGTCGCTGGAAGGGTCCAGGGTGCAGCCCATGCCCTGGTGCCGGGGGATGATCAGGACATCCCGGTCCGCCTGGACCCGGGTGGCTATGGCCCATAACACCTGAGATTCGTCGAAGACGTTGACATCCCTATCCACTACTACAACCAGCTTGATATTATGATCCACGGCCAGGGCGGTGAGGATGACCTGAGTCGGCTGGCCTTCGGCAATCTTTTCCATGGCCACATAGCAATGAAAGAGCCCGCAGGCCGACAAGGGGGCGTGAACCGCTTTGATGTTCGGCAGGTTTTGCTGAAGGGCCCGAAGCAGATCGCCCTCCCGCTGGACGGCCACGATGGTCACATGATCGGCGGACATGGCCGGTGTGATGCTGTGGTAAAGGGCCTGGTCACGGTATTGAATAGATCGGATCATAAAGACATTTTCCGTACTGCGGTAAGAGGCATAATTGGTGAATTCGGCAAAGGGGCCTTCCGGTTCATGGTGTCCGGCCAGGATCTCCCCTTCGAGGATGATTTCGGCAAAGGTCGGAACGTTCAGGTCGATGTCCCGGCAGGGCGTGATCCTTAGCGGTTCACCCAATAAACCGCCCATGCGGGCGAACTTCCCTTGATCATAAGGCACCAGGGCCATGGAGCCCAGGGATAGGGCCGGGTGGACGCCGATGACCACGGCGGCCTCCAGATGGCGACCGGCCTCTTCGGCCCGGCGGAGATATTCCCATAATCGTTGGCGCGAATGAAGGCTCAGGCCGAGTTTGTTGGGACCCTTTACCTGCATCCGGTGATAGCCGCAGGTGTCGGCACCGGTCTGGGGATCTCGAGCAGTCACCAGGCCGGCGGTGATGTAGGGACCGGCATCAATGGGAAAATGGGTCAGGATGGGAAAACGATAGAGGTCCACCGCCTCACCAGTTAGACGATTGGCTTGAAAAGGGGCCTCGGCGATCCGTTGCGGCGGAATGGCGGTCAAAATGCGTTCGGCAAAGGCCGGGGCCGCTGATTGGGCATCCACTCCCAGGGCCAGGCCCAGTCGTTGACGGGTGGCCAGGACATTAGTCACGACGGTATGGTCGAAGCCTTTGATCTTTTCAAAATAGATCAGGGGAAAACGTTTGGCCCGATCCAATTCCATGATGACGGCTGAGGGTTCGTAATGTGTGCTTATTTCCTCAGTGATCCTCAAGACCTCTTGAGGAAAACGATCTTCAAAATCTTTTAAAAATGTGCGCAGATCTTGTGATGGCATATCCAGCCTCCCGGTCTATTTGACCAACCCGGCCCGATTAATATTTTCGACAATTTTTTTGGTCAAGATCGTCCCTCCGATGACCCCGGCGGTGGTGGTGATCCCGGCGGCAATCAGGATGACCTTATAGGGCAGATGGAGCAGGACCCGCAGACCCACAGCTACAAAGAAGTTACCGATCAGATTGGTGACTAATTGAGCCAGGAAATGGTGGACCCAGGACCGCATGGAGCATTTCCAGGAAACCAGGGAATAGACGATGGAGCCGGCCCCGTTGGCCAGGATAAAAAAAGGAGCCAGGACCGAAAGGCCGGAAGCCAGGGCGGTGAAAGCGGCCACTTCGGCAGTGATCAGTCCGGCGGGTTGTCCGTAAAGTAAGACCACCAGTCCGGTGAAGGTGGCCCAGGTAACCCCGCCGATGATTACACAGGCCGGATTTATCAGGGCATCAATCCGATGGGCGATCTGCTGGACCAGGACGAAAGCCAGTCCTAAAAGGACGGCCCCGACCAGAGATCGGGTGTTAACTACAAAAAGACTTTGACGATAAGTGGTTGACCTAGTGTTTTGGTTTGACATGTGAGTGGCTCCTTTCAAAATAAAAAACCCGGACCCTCCAAAAGGAGAATCCGGGTTTGCGTTTACCATCCGCTGGCCCCGGTTCGAGCGTTCGTCTTCTGGCTTCCCCGCCTTTTCAGCGGCCTTCCCCTTCCCTGTGGAAAAGTGACGCACTAAGGCTGAAAAGGTTCCCTTTTTATAAAAGGGCGGGGTTACAGCGGCGGGTCCGCCACGGAATTTCACCGTGTTCCGTTAACCCTCAAACCGATGACCCTTGTTTAGCAAATGGGAGTGAGGATGTCAAGAGATAAAAAAAGGATTCAAGCGGTCTTGCGAGCACGTGAGGGAGGTGAAAATTGACTTTTATATTATCATCTTCTTGGGTGGTGTCCCGGCCTGCCTTGTGCAGGCATACGACCCAGAAAGCGGGGCCTGACGGAGAGTAATCAAGCTTTATAAATAATTCATAGCTTTTTTTCATACTAAGCCGTCATGCCACGCCAGTGGCGTGACCCCGCCAAGGATGAAAATAGCTTTTCAAGACTCAGGAGCCTATTTTCGTTTTAGACGAAAGGGTTATTTAGGATTCAGATCATTCACACTGGACACCGTTCTCTTTCACCTTTGAAGTTGAGAAGAGGCCTTTGAATCCGCCCAATTCCCAACCAGTCATTTGAAGAATCCAGGCCTTTTTTTGTCCGGTATCAAAATCCTCAAAGGTTGATGCTCCGCAGGGCGTTACGTGTTTCCTTTTTGGCCTGGTACAAGGCCTGATCGGCGGCTTCCAATAAAAATTTGGAGCGGAAGCGGTGGGTTGGAGAAGCGGTAGCCAACCCCATACTTATGGTCACCCTGTCGGCCACCGGAGAGAAGGCGTGGGGAATATTCATCAACTCAATACCCATTCGCATTCTCTCGGCCAGCAATTGGGCGTCCGTGAAGGGAGTTTCCGGGAGCAGGGCGACAAACTCTTCTCCGCCGTAGCGGGCTACCATGTCACGGGGCCTTTGGGCAAAGGAGGCCAGGGTTGCGGCAACTTTGCGCAGGCATTCATCGCCTGAGCCATGACCATAGTTGTCATTATAATTTTTGAAGAAATCGATATCTACCATTATCAGGGACAGAGGTTTCAGCATCCGCAATCCCTGCCGCCACTCGTAATCCAGATGTTCATCAAAGCGCAGCCGGTTGGCGATACCGGTTAGACCGTCCAAGGAGGAGAGTTTCTCCAGGGCGTCGGTTTTTTGTTTGAGGGCCACATGGGTTCTAACCCGGGCGCGAACGATGGGCAGACGAAAGGGTTTGGTTAAATAGTCGACCGCGCCCAATTCCAGACCCAGCCGCTCGTCTTCCTCCTGGGTATTGGCGCTGATGAAGATGACCGGGATATTTTGGGTGGCGGGGCTGGCCTTGAGCCGCCTGCAGACCTCATACCCGTCCATTCCCGGCATGTTGATGTCCAGCAATATTAAATCTGGCGGCTGAAGCGAGCGGCATAATTCTAAGGTCCTCTCGCCGTCCTTGGCAATGCTGATGGCGTAGTCCCCTCGCAGGGTGTCGGCAAGGATGCTGATATATGCCCTCTCATCATCCACGATCAGTATTCTGGGCAACCCGTCGCGGGCAAGGGTCATGGCTGGCCTCCCAGGGTTACACCCATCCGGTCGCAAAGGGCTTCGAAACTCGTGCGGGCCAATTGAAATTCATATCCCTCCAGGTGCTCCTTCATTTCCCGGGCTACTTGAAGATGTCCCGGATCCTGAAGCAGGGCCACAAGCTGTGTGGCAGCGGCCAAGGCCAGTATGTCGTCCACATGCAGGTGGCGATGGAGTTCCCGCAGGACAGGGACTGGATCTTCGCTCGATGAGTGCCGCACCAGGGGCATTTGGGGCGGACCCGTAGTGACGTCCGCAAACAGGGTCTGAGCCGATTGTAAGACTTCATTCAGGGCCAGACTGAAGTCCTGCAAAGGCTGTGACCATCCCCACCCGTCGCCTCTTTGGATGGCCGCCTCCAAGTCCTGGGCCGTTTTCTGCAGACCGGTGGCCCCAAGGTTTCCGGCCACTCCCTTGACGGTGTGGGCCAGGCGTTCCGCCGATTTCAGGTCGCCTTCTTCCATGTTCCTGTGCAAATTGAGGGAGGCATTTTTAAAATCCCGTGTGAATTCGCTTAAGACCCTAAGATACAGTGGACAGTTACCCATCAGCCGCCCAAGACCGGCCTTCACATCCAAGCCCGGGAGGTGATCCGGCATTTGTATCCTCCCTCCGGTGGGGGCACTGTCCCGGCTGGGGCCATCCACGGGTAAAACCCTTGAAGGGATCCAGCGCCTCAGGGCGGTCACCAGAACTGCTGGGTCGATGGGCTTGGTCACATAGTCGTTCATTCCCACCGCCAGGCAGCGCTCGCGATCGTGGGGCATGGCATGGGCAGTCATGGCGATGATGGGCAGTTCCTCTCGCCTCTTGAACAGACGTATCTTTTGGGTGGCCTGGTAGCCGTCCATTAAAGGCATCTGCAGGTCCATGATCACCGCAGCGAAATTATTTTTGGACACCTCCTCCACTGCCTGATGTCCATCCGAGGCCAAACTGACCGCCAACCCCGAGGCGGTAAGGATCTCGGCGGCAACCTGCTGATTGATCGGGTTGTCCTCGACTACCAGCACATGGGCTCCCCGCCTGTCTTCGGGCATCATGAATTTCTCGGTCGTCCCTTCCGGGCCGGGTTCATCATGGATCTGCGATTGTCCCAGAACGTCCAGGATGGTGTCCAGCAGTATGGATTCGTTAACCGGTTTCTGGATCACCGCCTCCAGACCTGCTTGTCTGGCCTTTTCCAAGACGTCGGTTCGGCCATAGGCCGTGACCATGATGATGAAGGGGATATGTCGCAGGCAGGGATCGCTCTTGATCCTGATGGAGGCCTGGAGGCCGTCCAAGCCGGGCATTTTCCAGTCCATAAGTATCAAGCGATAGGGGAAGGCCGAGTCGGCCTTGGCCAACTCCGTTAGGCCTTCGGAGGCCGAGGCGGCCAGGGTTACCTCGAAACCCATGGTTTTGAGCATTTGTTCGAGGATTGATCGGGAGGACAGGTTGTCGTCTACCACCAGGACCCTTAGACCCTGCAAGGAGGACGGTGCCATCTTGGCATGGAGATCTCGTTCCCGTCCCACACCCAGGGGGATACTAAAGGTGAAAGTACTGCCCACCCCGGGTGCGCTGCTTACCTCTATCTCTCCCCCCATAAGCCGTACCAGGTTTTGGCAGATGGCCAGCCCCAAACCGCTGCCGCCGTATTTTCGGGTGGTGGAGGTGTCGGCCTGGGTAAAGGCCTTGAACAGGCTGGCCTCCTGGAGAGGCGCAATGCCAATCCCTGTGTCGGAAACCTTAAACCGAAGCCGTGCTTCGGAATCGAACTTTTGTTCCAGTCTGACCGAGATGGAAATCTCGCCGGCATCGGTGAATTTCACGGCATTGTTGCTGAGGTTGGTCAAAACCTGGCCAAGCCGCAACGGGTCCCCTTTGAGATGACGGGGAACGTCTTCGCCCATGTAGAATAACAACTCCAAGCCCTTTTCCTGGGCCTTCATGCTGATGATGTTGGATACGCTGATGAGCACCTCTTCCAGACTGAAATCGATGTTCTCCAGTTCCAAACGACCGGCCTCGATTTTGGAGAAATCCAGGACGTTGTTGATAATCCCCAGCAATGTGTGCGCCGAGGAAGTTATCTTGTCCAGGTAGTCTTTTTGTTGGTTTGTCAGCTTGGTTCTCAGGGCCAGGTGACTGAGGCCTATGACCGCATTAAGTGGGGTTCGTATTTCATGGCTCATGTTGGCGAGGAATTCGCTCTTGGCCAGATTGGCCCTTTCGGCATCCTGCCGGGCTTCCAATAACTCGCCCTCGGCCTTCTTCATCACCGTGATGTCCCGGACGCATTCAATAGCGCCGGCCGGTTTGCCCGCCGCATCGTGCAGGGCTCGGGCTGTGCCAGAGAGATAGGTGCCTCCGCGCAATAGGGGGTGAAACGACTCACTAACCAGAACCCCGTCGGAGATTCGCCGGATGGCCAGATATTTCTGTTCTATGCTTTCGTTTGTTTCTCGCACCAGGTCTATCAAAATTGGTCTCCGCTCGCCATAGAAAGGAAGGCTGTATTCATAGTCGCCCTTCCCGAGAATATCGGAGGCCTTGACGCCCGTCAGTTCCTCCATGGCTCGATTCCAAAGGCGCACCTTACCGTCTTTGTCGATGACGAAGGCGGGATCAGGCAGGAATTCAATTATCTCCGCCAGGCGGCGTTCCGAGCTCCGTCTGGCCTCCTCGGCCAGTTTCTGTTCCGTTACATCACGAATGGATTCTATGGCTCCGATTACCTCCCCCTGGGCGTTATAGAGGGCGCAGGCCGTATTGTAAAGGTAGGCCCCATCCGGCCTTAGACCTGGTATGTGTGATTCGGACACCAGTTTGTCACCCTCATGTCGCACATACCGATACATGGCCTCCATAGAGGGGTCACGACGGTTGACCAGGTCAATCATCACCGGCCGACGGGTTCCGTAAAAGGGAATGGCGTAGGCGTAGTCGCCTTTGCCGAGGATGTCCTCTGCTTTGATTCCGGTCATCTCCTCAATGGCCCTGTTCCAGGCGATGACCTTGCCGTCTAAGTCGATGACGAAGGTGGCGTCAGGCAGAAAGTTGATTATTTGGGCCAGGGTTTCCGGACCATGTCCATAGAGCCCATCGACCATTCTGGAAAAGGGGGTGACCGTTTTTCTGTTACGAGACTGTTTTCCTGACTTCCGTGTGCGAGAGTTGCCCATTTAGATCGTTTCAGAGTTGATCAGGTGTCCTGATCTTCTTTTGTTATAGAAAGTAACATAAGTAATGCAACACCAATGCATTTCTGCCGAATTATCCCCCCTTTAGCAAAGGGGGGCGAGGGGGGATTTAATCGCCGAAAAAATCCCCCTCATTCCCCCTTTTTCAAAGGGGGAGGTTCGGGTGAGCACTATCAAACACCCAATAACACTTTTCAAAATCGCAGAGGCTCCCATTGCATTACTTTTGCGGTTCTCAATAATTTCCATGCCCCGTAAGGCACCTGGTCACAAGGAAAAGTGAACTTTTGAAACTTCTTTTCGTTATTCTCAGGACGCATACATACTTCGAGGATGCCTGGCACCTCCCCCGACTTCGCGACAGTTCCCAAAGGATTTGGGATCGAGGAGGCCGCGGCATGGCCCATACTCAGCCCTGATCCGGGACACTGATCTTAACGGTCCTTGAAAGTTTTTATTCCTTTATAGGGCTCTATTCTTAAAGAGGATCAAACCCTCCCGGCTAAAAGAAAGGTCGAGAAAAGAGGCACTGCTACCGATTGGAGACGAGTTTTCCGTTTTTGAGAGGACTCCTTTGAAGGATTTGACAGAATTCTTCAAAGTCCCCGTGATATCTTAAAACGCCGCAGGTATGTTAAGGACCCCGGTCCGGATGTTCACAATTTAGAGCATAACGTCTAAAAGGTGTTTTATGACCTCGGAATCTAACTTTCCTTGATCGGTTTCTTTTTTGATGAAGCCGATGGCCTCTTCTTTGCCAAGAGCAGGTCGATAGGAGCGATCAGAGGTCAAGGCGTCGAAAATATCGACAACGGCCATAATCCGGGCGGTTAGTGGAATTTGGGAACCTTCCAGTCCGTCCGGGTACCCGGATTGATCCATTTTTTCATGATGGAAACGGATCACATCCAGGGCTGCCCCCAGAGAATGCCCCAGGGGTTTACAAATAGTATACCCGATAACCGAATGAGTCTTCATTAATTCCCATTCCTGAGGATCTAAGGGGCCTGGTTTGTTCAGGATATGTTCAGGGATGCCGATCTTCCCGATGTCATGGAGCATCCCACCGATTCGCAGGGCCTCTAATTCCTTTTCCTTTAAACCCATTCGTTCTCCCAAGGTCATGGCCAGGGTTGCCACCCTGACCGTATGGCCCTGGGTATATTGATCTTTGGCCTCAACAGCATTGGCCAGGGAGAAGAGGACATTCTCAATACTGGTCAGGCGGTTATTCAGTTTTTTATTACGCAGTAAGGACTTGGTCCGGGCCAGGAATTCGGGGCGATTAACCGGTTTGGAGAGAAAATCATCGGCACCGCTCTCCATCCCTTTGACCCGGGATTCAAGATCGTTGAGGCCGGTGATCAGGACAATCGGGATCAGCCTGGTGTCCTCGTGAGATTTTAGCTGTTGACAGACGTCAAAGCCGTTTCGCCCCGGCATCATTACATCCATCAAGATAAGGTCGAGGTCGTGTTTCCCCACTTTTTCAAGGGCCTCCAGACCGTCTTGAGCCGTAATAACTTCATAAGGGAAAGGGGCCAGGAAGGCCTTAAATAACTTCAGATTGATCGGTTCATCGTCTACCAGTAAGATGGTCGCTTTATCCGGATCTTCCACCCGGCATTGGGATTCATAACAATAAATTCCATCCCCTCCTATTTTCTTGGCCTGGCTAAGGGCGTCCTGGGCCTGGGAGATCATATCATGATGATTTTGGGCGTCCCGGGGAAAGCAGGACAGGCCGGCATATATGTCGACCGAATCCGGGAATTTCTCTCGGAAAAGGAATTTAATTCGATCCACTACCTTCCGGGCGGCTTCGGCCTCAGTATCCACTAAGATTAAAGCAAAGGTGGCTCCCTGGTAACGGGCCGCCCAGTCGAAATCCCGGATATTTTCACGGAGCAAGGCGGCAAACTCCTTTAATAAGCGGTCTCCGGCCGAATATCCCCGTTTCCGGTTGAAACGGCCGAAACTCCCCAGGTCAATCAGGATCAAGGTAAAGGGATTTTTCTGCCGGGCAAACCGTTTGATCTCCCGGTCAAGAATGATTTGAAAAAAACCATGAGAGAAGAGACCGGTCAGGCTTTCTTGAAACGGCGCTCCGGTTTCCTGCTCATATTCTTCCATTAATTGGGTTTCTGGAATCATCATCCAACCTTAACCTCCAGAATTTTTTCTTGAGGGCTTCTTCCCTGAATTTTTTGTTCGAACCAGCTTTCAATGTGTTTCCTCTGGAAACGCCAATGCTTACCAATTTTGGTGCAGGGGATCTCTCCCCGGACACATAATTTATAAATGGTCGACGGCGGGAGACGCAGCCAGTCGGCTACTTCTTCCACGGTCATAATGCTGGTTAGGCTATCCCTCATGATAGTGTTCTTTCCTTCTAATGACCCATCCGGCGATGGTTACTTTCCTTCCTATCCGTTATTATCGGTTTTTTTTCATTAATCTTTAATTGTGGTTTTTCCTGCCGGGATAGAGGGGTCATTTTTCCCTGAGAATAGTTGTTTGTGTTTGTTGTTTGACGATGATAGAGGATAAATTCCCGTCAGGACCGCCTTTTCCCCAGCAGGAAGGGGCTTCATCATTTTTTTTCTTATTCAAGCTCGTCAGGGTTAGGTGGTCCTCTGAAAAGAAGAAGGATGGCAAGAGGCTTGGCGTTTTTGGGGGTTAAAAAACCCCCCTTTTGGGGAAAAAGGGGGGGATTGGGTTGAAGGGGTTTTTAAGCCGTCTGTTTTTTATCCGTTCTCATCCGTTTTTCTGGGCGAAGTCCTTCATGAAGGCCACCAGGGCCAGGATGGCCTCTTTAGAAGTGGCGTTGTAAATCGAGGCCCGGCAGCCGCCCACGGAGCGATGTCCTTTCAGACCCACCAGATCGGCCTTCGTTGCTTCACCAATAAATTTGGCTTCCAATTCTTCATTGGGCAGACGGAAGGTGACATTCATCAACGAACGGCTGCCTTTTTCGGCTGTGGCCCGATAATAACCCGATTGATCCATATAATCATAGAGGATGGCTCCCTTCTCCTGGTTCAGCTTTTCCATGGCCGCCAAACCACCAATGGTCTCTTCCAGCCATTTCAGCACCAGATTGATGGTGTAGATGGTGAAACAGGAGGGGGTGTTGAACATGGAATTCTCTTTGGCGAAGGTGGTGTATTTGAGCATGGTCGGCAGGTTCTCCGGCACCCTCTCCAACATGTCTTTGCGGATGATGACCAGGGCCGTACCGGCGGGTCCGATGTTTTTCTGTGCCCCGGCATAGATCAAGCCAAAAGGTTTCGGATCGAAGGGACGACTCATAATATCGGAGGACATATCACTGACCAGGGGCACTTTCTTGACCACCGGAAACTCGGCCCATTGGGTCCCTTTGATGGTATTGTTGGAAGTGAAGTGCAGATAGGCGGCTTCTTCATCCACGGCGTATTCCTTGGGGATATAGGAAAAATTTTTGTCTTCCGAAGAGGCGATGACCCGGACGTCCTTGCCCTGGAGCTTGGCTTCTTTGATGGCCTTGGTGGCCCAGGTCCCGGTATTGATGTATTCCACCGCTTTACCCGGCAGGGCCAGGTTCATGGGCACCATACAGAACTGCATGCTGGCCCCGCCCTGCAGGAAAAGGACCTGAAAATCCTCGCCCAGGTTCAGGAGTCGCTTAGTTCGTTCCACGGCCTCATTGATGACCTTGTCGAAGGGTTTGGAGCGATGGCTGATCTCGGTTATGGACATGCCGGTGCCTTCATAATCCAAAAATTCGGCTTGAATTTGTTCCAGAACAGTAAGGGGCAGGGCCGCAGGCCCGGCATTAAAATTGTAAACTCTTTTTCCCATGATACATTCTCCTTTGCAGTTCGAAAATAGAGTTCCGGGATACCCGGTGTTCAGCTCTATTTTTTTCTTTGGTAGTGTCAGGTCTCTGATGGGACGTGACGGTTTTAAGGCAAATAAGTTGGTTCTATTGTTAGCATAGGCGATGAGGGGTTGTACAGGACTTTTTCCCTCCCGGCATTTCAGGCCAGGGGAACAGGGCGGCCTTCTCTTTGAACCGACCGAGGAAAATTTCCTTTGCTCTCCGACTCCCGGGCCATTAAGAAATCGCGGTAGAGTTGAAACAGTTCGGTCTCCCGGTAATCGACCTCCCGGATGGGGATATGGTCAAAGCTATAGATCATTGCCTCGGGACAGGCCAGGAGGATGGGAGAATGGGTGGCCACGATGAATTGGGCCGCACCGCTCCGGCCCATCTCGTTAAGGAGGTCCAGGAGGGCCATCTGGCTTCGAGGGGAAAGGGCCGTCTCCGGTTCGTCCAGGAGATAGAGTCCCTTGATCCGATAACGGGTTTTGAAAAAGGACATGAGAGACTGCCCATGGGACTGGGTCAAAAGGGACTTCCCTCCGAAATAGGCCAGCATCGGCGGGTCATTCACCGCCCATTCTTCAAGATACCTGGAAAAATCCCGGAAATTTTCCCCGGAGAAGAAGGACCCCGGCACGGGTCCCTCGGACCAGTGGACGGAAACATACCGATAGAGCTCCTCTTCATAGGGATTACACTCAAAGCGCGGGCCTTCCCTGTTTTGCCAGATATGGATACCTGCTCGATGAGAGATGGCCTCCAGAAGGGTGGATTTCCCTGTCCCGTTTTCCCCGACAAAAAAGGTGACCGGTGAATCAAAAGAGATTTCCCTGAGACTCCGAAAGGTGGAGAGATTAAAAGGGTAGTATTCCTCGGTCGGATAGCGTTCCGGAGATAAGGAGACACGGGTCAAATGGACCATGACCGTTCTTCCCTTATTTTCCCTGCCGATCCTCTTGACCCTTTTCAAAGCCGGCCTCAAAGACCTTCAGGTTGATCTCCCGAACCCGCTCAGGACTGATCTTCTCGATCGTCCGGCGAAGATCCTCATGACTTACCGGTCCCTTGCCGAAGGCTGAAAAATACCCCAGCAGGACCAGATTGGTTGACTGGGGGGCGCCCATCTTCCGGGCGATGGCTGCCGCCGGGACGGCCCGGCTGGTGATTTTTTTCTTGCTCAGAAAGGGTTTGACCTCTTCCCGGGGATAGGCAGAGGAGGCGGTATTGACTACCAGTTCGGATTTCGGGGCCAGGAAAGGCAGGTTGCGATAGCCCTCATTTTCGTCCAGGGACAGCAGAAAATGGGCCGTGCCGTTTCGGACCAGGGTGTTTTCGACCTCTCCCAGTCTCAGGTGGGAGATGACCGAGCCTCCCCGTTGGGCCATACCATGGGTTTCCGCCCCCAATACTTTATAACCCTTATCCAGGGCGGCCTGGGCCAAGACCTTGGTCATGAATAAGATACCCTGTCCGCCTAATCCGCTCATTACGATGTTGACAGTTTTCATAGGTTTCCTCAATCTTTGTGTTTTGTATATCGCCTATCGAAAAGATGTTAATCGATTTTGTATCAGTCCTTTAAACGAACGACGAAGGACTAAATGCGATATATGAACGACGATATACGAAATACGGTTTTTATGCTTTTACAATCGCCTTCTTCGGACAGATCTGGATGCAGAGACCGCAGTCGGCACAAATCTGCCGGTTGATATTGGTGCGGTCCAGTTCCGGATCATGAAAGAGGGCCGGGCACTCAAAGCGAGTCATACAAAAACCGCACTTGATACATTCATCGGTCACCTGGACCTGGACCTTATTGGGGATGGCCTCTTTGCGGTTGGCGATGACGCAGGCGTGCCGGGCAATAATCACGGCTACACCTCCGTCCGGTTTTTCTACATACTCGGCGGCTTCCTTGAGGGTGGCTCCCATCTTTTTCAAGTCATAGGGGTCGACGACCTTGATAAAATCAACTCCGCACCCGGAAATAGCCCTTTCCAGAGGGATGAGTTTTCCGGGACTCCCGTCGGCCCTGATCCCGATCCCGGGCGTTGGCTGCATGCCGGTCATGGCCGTGATGGCATTATCCAGGATGACCAGAATGAAGCGGGCATCATTATAAACGGCATTCAAGAGTCCGGCCGTTCCGGAATGAAAGAACGTAGAATCTCCCATGGTGGCTACGATGGGCTGCTTGATCCCGTCCTGGGCAAAGGCCTGATAGAATCCGCCGGCCATGGTGATGCCTCCGCCCATGACCAGACAGGTATCGACGCCGCCAAGGTTGAGTCCCAAGGTATAACAGCCGATATCCGAGGTGTAAATGGCTTTGGGACGGCTTTTACGGATGGCAAAGAAAGAGGCCCGATGGGGGCAGCCGGGGCAAAGGGTCGGTTTCCTTATGGGGAGTTTCAGGTTTTGGACCAGATCGAGGACCTTTTGATCGTCCGCCTTTTTAAAGGGCTCCAGTCCCAATTCCACCAGGACCTTATTGACCAGTTGGTGTACGACCTGAGGCACCAATTCTCCCTCTTCCGGGACATGCCCGCTTAGGCGCCCCAGGACCTTATCCCGATCCCGGAGGAGATATTCGATCAGGGTGTCGGTCTCCTCAATAACCAGGACTTTTTTACAGGCCTTCATAAAGGGCAGGACCAGCCCTTTAGGAAAGGGATAGGGGGTGCCGAGTTTGAGGACCGGGATATCCGTACGGCCTTCATCGGCCAGTATGTCTTTGAGCACCGAATAGGAAACGCCCCCGGCAATGATGCCCAGGGGATATTTCTTTTTAGCCTCCAGGTTATGGAAATTATAGTGAGAGAGGGATTCAAAACGGCGGCCGATATCCTTCAGCTTTTTATTCAGTTCAGTGTGCAGGGCCAATCGGAAGCGGGGCGTCGCTGCCCATCGTTGCGGGTTTTTCTCAAAGACGGAAGGGCCTCCTTCTTTCTTGATGGACCCGAAGGCAATATTCTGCCGGGCATGGCAGACCCGAATGGCCGGCCGCAAAATGACCGGAACCTGGAATTCATGGGAAAGGTCCATGGCCGTCTGGACCATCTCCCGGGCCTCCTGGGGATTGGAGGGATCAAAAACCGGGACCTTGGCAAACCGGGCCATAAGCCGGGTATCCTGTTCGGTCTGGGAAGAATGAGGACCAGGATCGTCACAGGAGATGATCACCAGCGCCCCGGTGGTCCCCAAATAGGCGGCGCTCATCAGGCTGTCGGCGGCCACATTGAGGCCCACCTGTTTCATGACACAGGCCGCCCGTTTGCCGGTAATCGAGGCGGCAAAGGCCGTATCCAGGGCCACCTTTTCATTGGTGGACCATTCAATATAGGTATTGAGTCCTTCCGATTTAACCAGTCGAACCGTTTCCGGCAGGATCTCCGAGCTGGGGGTGCCGGGGTAGGAGGTCAAAATCTGGCAGCCGGCTTCAAGCAGTCCCAGGGCAATGGCCCCGTTTCCTAATAAAATTTTTTCTTGGCTCATGACGTTAGTTCCGTCCTTTGGATCGTTATTTTTCGTATCGGTAACTTTAAAGGATTTTTATTAAAGGCTCAAGGGTTTAATTTGAGCTTCAATCTTTGAATTCTATTTTCGAATTTATCCCTTACCATCCCGAGCGGATGCCGCGATTCCTAAAGAATTGCCCTTTTCGTAGGGGCGGGTTTGAAACCCGCCCCTCCAGAACCACGGTAAAGGGAAAGGTTGGAATACTATTCTTTTTAGATCGTTCCCATCCTGAACTGCTGCGGCTTGGGCAGGGCGGCAATGTCATTCAAGGCCCTTTTAATCTCTTCCGCCGGCAATTCATGGTCGGTCAGTTTACCGGTTAAGAAGGCATCATAGGCCATTAAATCCACCAGACCGTGACCGCTCCAGTTGAAGAGGATGACCTTTTCCTTGCCTTCTTCTTTGGCTTTTAAGGCCTCGCGGATGGTCATGGCGATGGCATGGTTGGTCTCAGGGGCCGAGATAAATCCTTCCGATCGGGCAAAAGTGAGACCGGCTTTAAAGGTTTCCAATTGAGGAACCGCTTCGGCCCGAATCAGGTCGGACATGAGAAGCTGGCTGACGATGGGGGCCATCCCGTGGTAGCGCAACCCGCCGGCATGGATCGGGGCCGGGACAAAGCTGTGCCCGATAGTATGCATCGGCAGCAAGGGAGTCATCATCATGGTGTCCCCGAAGTCATAGGCAAAGGGGCCTTTGGTCAGGGTCGGGCAGGAGGCCGGTTCCACGGCGATGATATCCACCTTTTTGCCATTGATCTTGTCCCGCACAAAGGGCAAGGCCAGACCGGCGAAATTGCTTCCCCCGCCGGCGCAGCCGATAACCACATCCGGATAAACCCCGAAGACTTCCATCTGTCTCTGGGCCTCTAAACCGATGATAGTCTGGTGCAGCATGACATGGTTCAAGACGCTGCCCAGGGCATATTTGGTATTCTCATCTCCTACGGCTGCTTCCACGGCCTCGCTGATGGCGATGCCCAGACTTCCGGGAGAGTCGGGATCTTTTTCCAGAACCT
>Ga0233425_10006065_pt1 | contig 18352 bp, 18 predicted proteins | sample Watercolumn_Towu_2_FD_181712 | JGI IMG/M metagenome (GOLD analysis project Ga0233425, IMG submission 181712) | Freshwater microbial communities from Lake Towuti, South Sulawesi, Indonesia - Watercolumn_Towuti2014_140_MG | ecosystem: Environmental > Aquatic > Freshwater > Lake | place... | reverse complement strand
CAGGCTCAAGCCGGACTTGGCCGAACACTACGTCTGGGGGGAAGCTGAGGTGCGACATACCAGGCATTGTCGGTCATGCCCGGCTCTCGGCAAGTTTTCGGGATGGTTAGCGGCCGGTTGAAAAAAAAGCCCCGGACCTTGCGGCCCGGGGCTTTCTTTCACTCACCAGTGCCGGAAGATCTCCGGCGCGCGACCTACTTGATGCCGGCCTTGAACGACGGGGCCGCCTTGAAGGTGACGGTCTTGCTGGCCGGGATCTTGATGACGGCCTTGGTCCGCGGGTTGCGGCCGGGGCGCGCCTTGCGGGTCTTCACGTGGAACGTGCCGAAGCCCGGGTAGGAGAAGCGGCCGCCGGTCTTGATCGCGCCGGCGAGGATGTTGAAGAACGCGTCCAGCAGGATGCCGGCCTGCTTCTTCGTCAGCTCGGGGCCGCCCTCGACGCCCTTGATCTTGTCGATGAACTCCGCCTTCGTCATCTCGACCTCCCAGTAGGGTTGTTTGGGTACCGGGTATTGATTTAACGCAGCCGGGCGGGGAGTCAAGCCTTTTTTCTTGCGGTTCCCGAAGGTTTTTTGCGGTCGATTTGCAAGTGCTTGATATTGAAGGAGAAACCCGCAAACCCGCGCCCCGTGCGGGGATGCGGTTTATTTGGGCTCGTACTCGGCGTCGATGACGTCGTCACCGGCCGGAGCGCCGGCAGCGGGGGCGCCGGGGCCCGGAGCCGCGCCCGGAGCGCCCGCGGCGCCGGAGGCCTGGTAAAGGCGGGTCGACAGCTTGTAGGCCACCTGCTTCAGGGCCTCGACCGACGACTCGATCTCGGGCAGCGACCCCTCCTTCAGGGCCTTGCGGGAGGCCTCGAGGGCGGCGTCGAGCTCGGTCTTCTCGGCGTCGGTCAGCTTGTCGCGGTTCTCCTTGAAGGTGCGCTCGGTCTGGTACACGAAGCCGTCGGCCTCGTTGCGCTTGTCGATCTCGGCGCGCTTCTTCTTGTCGTCTTCCTCGGCGCGCTTGGCCTCGTCGACCAGCCCTTCGACCTCTTTCTGCGACAGGCCGCTGGAGGGCTGGATGGTGATGTGCTGCGCCTTGCCCGAGCTCTTGTCGGTGGCCGACACCTTGAGCATGCCGTTGGCGTCGATGTCGAACGACACCTCGATCTGCGGCACCTGGCGCGGCGCGGGCATCAGCCCGTCGAGGTTGAAGCGTCCCAGCGACTTGTTGTCGCGGGCGAACTCGCGCTCGCCCTGCAGCACGTGGATGGTCACGCTGGGCTGGTTGTCCTCGGCCGTGGTGAAGACCTCTTTCTTGCTGATGGGGATGCGGCTGTTCCGCGTGATCAGCCTGGTCATCACGCCGCCCAGGGTCTCGACGCCCAGCGAGAGCGGCGTCACGTCGACCAGCAGGATGTCGTCGACCTCGCCGGACAGCACGCCGCCCTGGATGGCCGCGCCCAGGCCCACCACCTCGTCGGGGTTCACGCCGCGGTGGGGCTCCTTGCCGAACAGCTGGCGCACCTTGTCGACGACCATGGGGATGCGCGTCGAGCCGCCCACCATCACCACCTCGTGGATGTCGGCGGGGCTCTTCTTGGCGTCGGCCAGGGCGCGCTTCACGGGCTCGAGGGTGCGGTCGACGATGTCCTCGACCAGCTTCTCGAACTTGGCGCGCGACAGGCGGATCTGCAGGTGCTTGGGGCCCGAGGCGTCGGCCGTGAGGAACGGCAGGTTGATCTCGGTCTCCTGGCTGCTGGACAGCTCGATCTTGGCCTTCTCGGCCGCGTCTTTCAGGCGCTGCAGGGCCATGCGGTCGGCCGAGATGTCGAGGCCGGTGTCTTTCTTGAACTCGTCGATGAGGTAGCCCATCAGGCGCTCGTCGATGTTGTCGCCGCCCAGGTGGGTGTCGCCGTTGGTCGAGATGACCTCGACGACGCCGTCGCCCACCTCGAGCACCGAGATGTCGAAGGTGCCGCCGCCGAAGTCGTAGACGGCGATGACCTCCTCCTTCTTCTTGTCGAGGCCGTAGGCCAGGGCCGCCGCCGTGGGCTCGTTGATGATGCGGCGCACGTTGAGGCCCGCGATGCGGCCCGCGTCGCGCGTGGCCTGGCGCTGCGAGTCGTTGAAGTAGGCCGGCACGGTGATGACCGCGTCGGTGACCTTCTCGCCCAGGTAGGCCTCGGCGTCGCGCTTCAGCTTCATGAGCACGTGGGCCGAGATCTCGGGCGGACTCTTGCGCTCGTTGCGCACGTCGATGGCGATGTCGCCGTTGTCGGCCGCCACCAGCTTGTAGGCCACGCGGGAGATCTCGTCCTTCACCTCGGCGAACTTCTTGCCGATGAAGCGCTTGGCCGAGTAGATGGTGTTGGCCGGGTTCACGATGGCCTGCCGGCGCGCCACCTGCCCCACGAGCACGTTGCCCTTGTCGTCGAAGCCCACCACCGACGGCGTGGTCGCCGCGCCCTCGGAGTTGGGGATGACCTTGGCCGACTGGCCTTCCATCACGGCCACCACGGAGTTGGTGGTGCCCAGGTCGATACCTACGATCTTGCCCATCGTGCGCCTCCCATGCGATTCGGCGCGGCCGCTCGCCCTCCCGGCCCCGGCCGCCGGGTGAACCATAGGATCGCGGCCCCCGGAATCAAGGGCGGGAGGCGCTGGAAATCGGCTGCTACATGCGGCGGAAGACCCCCACGACCACGCCCAGCACGTGCGTGTCGTCGAACATGGCGCGGGGCACCAGGATGGGCGGCATGGCGGGGTTGGAGGGCTGCAGGCGGATGTGGTCGCCTTCGCGGTAGAGGCGCTTGACCGTGGCCTCGCGGTCGACCAGCACCACGGCGATGGCCCCGTCGGGCACGTCGAGCTGCTTCTTCACGAACAGGAAGTCGCCGTCGTAGATGCCGTCGCCGATCATGGAGTGGCCGCGCACGCGGAGCGCGAACACCTCCTGGCCCGGCGCCACGAAGAAGCTGTCCATGTAGACGCGGTCGTCGGACTCTTCTATGGCCTCGGCCAGGTTGCCCGCGGGGACGGCGCCCAGCAGCGGCACGGGCACCATGCGGCCCGAGAGCGCCACGGCCTCGGCGCCGTCTTGCGTGGCCAGGGCGCGCGACTTGAACTCGCCGCGCGTGATCTTGCCCTTGCGCTCCAGGGCCTTCAGGTGATCGGTGACGCCGTTGGTCGAGCGGATGTCGAAAGCCCGCCCGATCTCGCGGATGGACGGCGGGTAGCCGTGCCGCTCGGAGTGCCGGCGGATGAACTCGTAGATGGCCTGCTGCCGCGCAGTGAGTACCAACTCACCCGACGGCACAGCCGGCGGACCGAGGGGGAAGGTCCCACCGGGACCGGGGGGATTGGCCCCCCTTCCGAGAGGACGGCGGCCGTCGGTCATGCGGCGCTCCGAGAGGTTACGCGGCCAGAGTACTGAACAGATGTGCAGATGTCAAGCAGCCGGATTTCGGTGGTGTATCCGTTTCGATCAGCGGGTAGCGGCCCCCACGCGCGGGTGGCGCCGTGAAGAAATTTGCCCCCGCGACGCAGACGCCGGACAATCTCCGACATGACGAGCCAGATTCCCGCCAAACGCATGCCTGGCATCCCTGGGAAGGATTACGATCCGGCGCTTCGGAAGGTCGAAGATCGCTATTTCAAGCTTGTTTCGGTTGGCATCGCCGCAAGCTTATTGCTGTATGCCGTTTCAGCCGTTCTTTATGTTGCAATAAACAACTGTCCAGCGCAATTACCGCATGCAACGCTAAATGTGATGCGACGCTCTATCGACACGGCCGGAAGGAACTGGCCAGCGCTAGTGGTGATATTCATACCTCTATTTTATCGCCAGATACGCCGCGCGATGGAGAACTTGCAGGGAAAGATGAGCATTGGTATTCAGGATTCCGGCGAAAAGTACAGTTCTGGTTCGAGAATAGAGGAGCAAGCCACGACATCGTCGGAAGACACACTTGTAGCGGGCGAGGAAGAGAACGAATGACCGCAACGACCATACAATTGGGAGTTAGGCCATGTGAGAGGTTTTATATTATCATCGTTGAGAAATGCCCACTAGAATATCTGAACAATTTAAATAAGATCGTAGACAAGTTTAGTGGCGCATGGTGGCATAGATTCGACAATACATGGATTGCAGATACGCCCTTAAAAATCTCAGAAATACGCGACCGCGTAGCGGCGGCACTGGAAGACGTAGACGATGCGGCAGTGCTAGTGCTCAGGTTGCCAGAGAAATCAACGATGCGAGGCTGGGCGTTTCACGGCTCGGCGTCGACAAATAGAACCACATGGATGCGTGAAGTATATAAACGCGATTGATTTAAGTTCAGCCGATCCTCTGGCTATAGTTCCGGCCAAGCTTGTTATTTGGACCGGATGAATCTCTGCCACTCATTATCGTAGGGTACGGACACGTTTCTGCAAAACATGCTCGACTTGGTCTTCGCAGCATATGCAAGATTGCCAACAAACCGATCGCATGTCTCGCGACCATGTGGAGTATTATTGATGCAATAAATGTGCCGTCCTATTGCGTCGTCAATTGGCGTGCCGATCCATTTAATACACTGGTTTTCAGCGTACTCTTCAGGATACCCTCCGGCAACGCGATCCTTAATGCACGAAATAGCACAATTGTGGATGAAAACATTTATCGGATCGACTGGCGCGACACATTGTCCACCCGTGCATGACGATTTATCAGCGCAAAGATGTTCGCCGTCGTCGGCCTTGCCGTTGCAGTCGTCGTCGATGCCGTTGCACTGCTCTGGTGCTGCTTTTATAAACGTCGAACACGTAATCCCGTCCCCGATGGCTGTTAGAATGGTGGCTCCACCCTGGCACGCGCCGACACCGCAGCGTTGGCCTACACCGCGAACGACCGTTCCGTCCGGCCCGGTGACCGCGAAGTCTTCGCCCGATGGCCGACCGCACGCGCATAGGTGACACGCAAGATAGGCGCCGAACACGACCGATGGCCGAATCGTTGTTTTCACATAAGTACTCGTCGGAAATGACGGGCAGATCATGCAGCGGTCGGTCACGTCCGTCAATCCGCCAACTCGTCCTCGCTCGCGTTCAAGGTGATGCCATAGCGTTCGCCTTGACGCTCGGCAACTGCCATCCTATCGTTTTCCATGACGGTGACGGAGCGACCCGATGACGACCAAGCTGAAGATGGTCTATTGGAAGAGCGAGCGGTTCTGGGTTGGCAAGCTGGTCGACCATCCCGAGATCATGACCCAGGGCGAGACCCTGGAGGAGCTCGAGGAGAACATCGCCGACGCCTACCGCTTGATGCTGCTCGACGACGTGCCCGCGGTCCACGAGACCAAAGAGATCACGCTGGCCCTATGAAGCGACGCGACCTGCTCAAGCGGCTCACCGACGCAGGGTGCGTGTTCGTGCGAGCCGGCGCCCGGCACGACCTCTATCGCAACCCCAAGAACGACAAGCAGCAGCCCGTCCCGCGCCACTCCGAGGTCGACGAGGCGCTCGCGAGACACATCGTCAAGATCCTGCTCGGGTCCGACCAGTAGTCGACGTCATCGCCGCTCGAACCTGCACCCAGCCAGGGCGAAGGCCGCGGCCAGGTCGGGGGGCAGCGGGGCCTCGAAGGTGCGGCGCTGGCCGGTGTAGGGATCGGGGAAGGCCAGCCGCCAGGCGTGCAGGGCCTGGCGCTTGAGGTCGAACAGGGCGCGGTACTCGACCTGGGCGGCGACCTCGGACGGGCGCTGCAGCGGCTGGCCGTAGAGCAGGTCGCCGACGACCGGGAAGCCCATCTCGGCCAGGTGCACGCGGATCTGGTGCGTGCGGCCCGTGAGGATGCGCACCTCCATCGCGGTCGCCAGCCGGCTGCGGCCCGCGACCTTCCACTCGGTGATGGCGGTCTTGCCCCGCGCCACCTTGCCCGTGAACTTCAGGCGGTTGAAGGGGTGCCGGCCGTACAGCGTCTCGATGCGGCCGTGGTCGGCCTTGGGGTGGCCCTTCACGAGCGCCAGGTAGGTCTTGTCGGCCTTGCGCTCGGCGAACAGGCGCTGGTAGCGCTCGAGGGCGGCCGGGTGCTTGGTGACGAGGAGCACGCCCGAGGTGTCCTTGTCGAGGCGGTGGACGAGGCCCGCGCGCTCGGAGTCGTCGTCGGGGAAGTCGAGGGCCGTGTGGGCCATCAGCGCGTTCACCAGCGTGCCCGAGCGGTTGCCGGCGCCGGGGTGGACCACCAGGCCGGCGGGCTTGTTGACGACCACGATGTGACCGTCCTCGTACAGCACGTCGAGGGGGATGTCCTCGGCGGCCACGCGGCTCGGCTCCGGGGGCTCGACGGCCACCACCACGCGCGCCCCGGCGGCCACGCGGCGGCTGGCGTGCGTCACGGGCTGGTCGTCGACCGTGACCCGGCCCTTCTCGATCAGGCGTTTCAGGCGGGCGCGCGACACGTCCTCGAGGGCCGCGGCCAGCACCACGTCGAGGCGGGCGCCGTCGGCTTCGGCGGGGACGGTGACGGTGCGGAGGTCGTCTGCCATGACGTTGCGGCAGACCGGGGCGGGGCCCCGACTACGCGAAGAGCTCGTCGAGCTTCTTCTTCAGGGTCTCTTCGACCTTGCCCTTGAACGGCGAGGCCATGAACGACAGGTCGATGTCGCAGACCACCTGGGAGGCCGAGACCTTGAAGGTGCCCTTGAACATCGAGCCCTTGGCGGTGCCCGTGCAGCCGTCGGCGCTCCAGGAGACCTCGTCGATCAGCGCGGGGTTCTTGGCCTGGAACTTCTCGACCAGGCCGCGGGTGCGGGCCTTGGCGTCGTCGAGCGGGACCGAGTGGCTCTTCGTGACGTTCACCTTGGGCATGGGATCCTCCTCGCGGGTGGACGGGCTCGGGCCGCCGAACGGCTACTCGCCGTCGGTCACGGGGATCGGGCCGCCGCTCGGCAGGTGCATCTTGAGGGCGCTGTCGCCCGTGAGGGCGCCCTTCTTCAGGGCCTCCTCGAAGCGCTTCTTGTCGGCGGCCAGCACGCGCTGGAAGTCGTCGGTGAACTCGAGCTTGCCATCGGCCACGGCGCGGGCCTTCTGTGCGCGGTACCAGGCCAGCCAGGTGTTGCGCTTGGCCATGCGGTCGAGCAGGGTCTTCAGTTCGGTGCGGGCCTTGGCGGCCTCGTCGCCCTCGGTCGTGGTGCGCTCCTTCAGGCGCAGCGCCACGAAGCGGCCGGTGCTCTCGACCTTGACCACCTTGGCCGACAGCGGCTTGTCGGCCGTGAGCTGGAAGGCGGTCTCCATGGCCTGGGGCGCCACGCCGATCTTGGGCACGCCGGCGGCGGCCTCGGCGTCCTGGCCCAGCGTGTAGAACGACATGCGCGCGAAGGCGCCGGTCTCGTCGGAGGTGAAGGCGCCCTTGCCCTGGGCGTTCAGGAAGGCCACGACGTCGGCCATGGGGGCCGTGGGGTTCTGGGCCAGCCAGGCCTCGACCTTCTCGACGAAGGCCTTGGCGGCCTCGGGGGCCTTGTCGGCGCGGGCGATGGCCTCGGCCACGCGGCGCTTGACGCCGTCGAACGGCGCGGTCTCGCCTTCCTGGGCGCCGACGCGCTTGACGATCCACACGGCGCCGTCGACCGCCACGGGCGACGACAGCGCGCCGTCGGCCAGGCCCGTGAGGGCCGCCAGCAGCGGGGCGCCGAAGGGCGCGGCGGCCAGCGCGTCGGAGGCCACGTAGTCGGCCAGCAGGCCGCCGTTGGCCTTGCTGTCGTGGGAGGACTGGGCGGCCGCCGCAGAGGCCAGGCGGTCGTCCTGGGCCTTGGCGTCGGTCAGGGCGGCCAGTTCGGCGTGCAGGGCGTCGGCCTGGGCGGCCACCGCGGCCTGGGTGGTGGCGTCGAAGGCCAGGCGCACGCCGCGGAACAGGAAGGAGCGCGCCTTGAAGTCGGCCGCGTGCTCGTCGTAGTACTTCTTGGCTTCGTCGCCGCGGTTGGCCAGCACGGCGTCGATCTCGTCGTCGGTCACCGCGGCGTCGGCCGCGAAGCGGGCGGGATCGATCTCGGCGAACTCGAGGTCGACCTTGGTGTTCTGCTGGTCGAAGTAGTAGGCGATCTCGTCGGGGTCGGCCGCGACGCCCGCCGTGACCACGTCGATCATCTTGTCGCGCAGCATCTCGCGCTCGAGGAAGCTCTCGTACATGGAGATCGAGGTCTGCAGCGCGTAGTGCACGTAGCCCTCGAACTCGTCCTTCCGGAACTTGCCCTCCTCGTCGTACCACTCCTTCGAGTACACGCGTGCGCGCAGCTCGTCGTCGGTGACGTACATGCCGAGCGCCTTCGCGGCTTCGCTGGCCAGCCACGTCTCGGCCAGGTCGTCAGCCACGCGCTCGACCTTGAGCGGGCTGATGTCGGCGGCGTCGGGCATGTACAGCGCGTACGCCTGGTCGCCGCCCGCCTGGGGGAAGCGCGTGTGATTGTACAGGTAGGCGCGGCGCATCGCGTTCTCGTCGGCCGCGAAGGGGTTGGGCTCCTCGGCCGTGAGCGCCATGCCCATGTTGAGCACGCTCGAGTCGAGGGTCTGGCCGGCGACCTTCAGCATGGCCACCGCGCCGTCGGTCGAGGCGCAGTCCTTCTTGCCGCCGCCCGTGTTGAAGGTGAACACGAAGACGATGATGATGATCCCGAACAGGACGTAGATGATCGTCGAGCGGGAGTGTTCGCGGATGGTATCGAGCATCTCTGGAGACTCCTTGAGGGACACACGCTCAGGCGGGGGAGTGTAGGCAGGCGCCGAGGGGCCGTCAACGAAATTCACGGGCAGCGGGGGTCCCCGTCGGGGGTGCGGTTGCGGTTGCGGGAGAACGATGGTAAGGTGCGCGCTCGGAAACGCCCGAACCCGGGAGGTCCGCCGCCATGTGTCGCCTGGTTCGTGCCTTCGTGCTCGTCGCGCTGGTGAGCGCTCCCTGCCTGGCCGCCGTGCCCAAGGACGACCCGGCCGCCGCGCTCAAGGCGTGCTGGGCCCGCGACGACGGCCCGGTCGCGTGCGAGCCGCTGGCCCGTGAGCTCACGGCGCGTCCCCGCACCGACCGGCTGCGCCTGATGGGCGGCCTGATCGCGGGCGACGACGCCGCGTCCCGGACGCTGGCCCTGTGGCTGGCGCTGCAGACGCGCACGGCCTTCGACGACCCCGCGGTGGTCGAGCGCTTGCTCTCGGTGCAGGACGCGCGGGTGCTCTCGCTCGCGCTCGACTACCTGCTGACCTTCAAGACGGTCGTGCACGCGTCCCTGATCAACGACCTGGCGCTGAAGAGCACCATTCCCAACGTCCGCGGGGCGGCCATCCGCCTGCTGCCCGACCTCGATCCGGGCCTGGCCCGCGCCGCGGCCCGCGAGGGGCTCCAGGCTTCCAGCGCGGCGGTGCAGGCCGCGGCGGCCGGGGTGGCGGGGCGCCTGAAGGACCTCGAGTCCGTCGACGTGCTGGTGAGCCTGCTCTCCAACCCGCGCTACCCCATCGCCGTGCGGCTCGAGGTGGTCGACGCGCTCCGGCGCATCGGCGACCCCTCGGTTGCCCCCCTGCTCCATCTTCACCTGCGGTGGCCCGAGGCCGTGCTCGGGCACAAGCTGGTCACGGCCTTCGGCGAGACCGCCCCGGCGCAGCTGGCCCCCTTCCTGACCGACGAGCTGCTGGGCGAGTACAACCGCGAGGTCATGGTGGCCTTGGCGCGCCTCAAGAACCCCGAGACCACCCAGGCCCTCATCGGCCTCTTCGAGCGCCCCGACGCGCGCGCGCAGGCGCTGCACCTGCTGTTCTGGACGCTCTCCGAGATGAAGGACCCGGCCGCCGTGCCCTCGCTGCTGGTGCAGCTGCGTTCGGCCGACACCGACCGCGCGCGCCGTGCCGCCGAGGCCCTCGGGGGCATCGGCTCCCGCACCGCGGTGCGGCCCCTCGTCGAGCAGCTGTCGAACCCCGACACGGGCGTCGCCGACATGGTGGCCTGGGCGCTCGAGAAGATCACCGGACAGACCTTCGAGAAGGATCGTACAGCGTGGGAATCCTGGCTGGAGCAAAACCCGTACTGATCGCGACGGCCGCCCTGGCGGTCCTGGTCGGCTGCGACAAGTCGCCCCCCGTCCCCAACGCGGCGCCCGTCGTCGCCGGCGTCGACGCCGTCTCCTGCGCCGATCGCGTCTGCGAGGTGGTGCTGCGGGTGGTCGACGCCGACGCCGATCCCGTCGACCTCGACGTGCAGTGCGTTCGCGACGCCGGGGCCTGCACGCTGACCGATGCCGCGGGCACCGACGGCCGCTCGGGCCTCGAGCCCGACCGCGCTCCGCCCGGGCGTACCCACTACCTGCGCCTGGGCGTCGACGGCCCCGAGGCCACCGAGAACCTGAAGCTGCGCCTGCTGCCCACCGATGCGCGCGGCCTGGCGGGCGACGCCTACACCTCGCCCGCGTTCACGCTGCAGTCCGGCCTGTAGCCCGTCGTCGCCTCGCGCGGCGCTCCCACGCCAGCAGCGCCCACGACCCGAGGCCCGCCAGGGGCACGAACGAGGCCGCGAAGCCCACCGCAGTCGTGGGGGCCGGGACCCACGCCGCGAGCGCGCGCAGCCCGGTGAACGTGGCGTCGAGCGTCCAGCCGAGCGGCACGGCGGCCCAGCCCGCCGCTTCGGGCCACAGGGGCGCCCCGAACACCACCGCGAAGGCCAGGGGCATGACCACCGCCGAGAACAGCGGCACCACGAACACGTTCGCCAGGGGCGTGGCCAGCGCCGCACGGTCGAAGTAGGCGAAGCCGATGGGGGCCGTGAGCACGAAGGCCCACCACGACGCCACGAAGGCCTTGCCCGCCAGCCCCCGCGCCGCCGATCGACCGGCGACGAAGAGCGCCACCACGCCCACCGCGCTCAGCTGCAGCGAGGGGTCGAAGAGGGCGGTGGGGCTCCACAGCAGCAGCAGCGAGAGGGCCACGGCCAGGAACGTGACGCCGTCGGCCTCCCGGTCGGCCAGCACCGAGCCGAAGTACAGCGCCATCATCCAGAACGACCGGAGCGTCGACACGTTGGACCCGGAGAGCAGCGCGAAGGCCAGGGCGGCCAGCAGGGCGAGCACGGCGCCCACCTTGCGGTCGAGCAGGCTGAGCCGCGCCGGTCGCCACAGGCTGGCCAGGGCTCGCACCAGCGCGTAGAGCAGGCCTCCGAACAGCGCCAGTTGCCCGCCCGAGATGGCGAAAAGGTGGATGACCCCCGTATCGGCCAACACGGCCAGGTCGTCCCGCGGCACGTCGCCCCGCACGCCCAGCACCAGGGAGGCGACCAGCGGAGCGGAGGGCCCGGCCACGGCGGCTGCGCCGGCCGTCAGGGCGTCGCGCGCGCGCTGCAGGCCGCGCTCGATGGTCACCAGCGGCCCGTCGACCGTGCCGACCACCAGCGGCGGCCGCGCGAGCGAGGTGCGGTAGCGCAGCCCGCGCGCCCGGTGCAGCTCGCCCTCGATGGGCTTCCAGCGTCCTTCGACGCGCAGGCGATCGCCCACGCGGTAGGGGCCCGCCCAGCCCGGCAGGTCGACGCGCACGCGGTGCCCGGCCAGCGCGCCCAGGGCTCCTGCGTCGACCACCCGCCCCTCCACGGCCCGGCGTCCCTGGCCCGGCGGATCGGGGAAGCGGTCGACGCGCAGCACCACGGCGCCGCGCCCGGGCTCGGAGATCGGCAAAGCGGGTATGCTCCCGCAGGCCCACCACGCCAGCGCGGCCCCTGCTGCCGCGGCCACCAGCGGGGTCACCACGATCCGGCCGAGGGCGAGCGCGGCCACCAGCGCGAGGCTGGTCGCGAGCACCAGCCAGGGCAGGCCGACGCGCCACGCGAGCACCGTCGCGAGCACCGAAAACGCGAAGAAAAGAAACGGTCGTGTCATGTCGCGCCAGGTTGCCGAAATCGCGAGTACCTGCACCGCATGCGGCACCGGGTGCCAGATGTGTCCGGCAAAATAGTAATTGACTTCCGGTCAGGTCGCACTAAATTCTGCTCCGTTCGACCAACCACATACTTTCTGTTGGGGGAAAGCATGGCCAAGGGACGAAAGGAGAAGCCGCGCGACGACAAGAAGCTCGTGCAGAAGGACATCTTCACGACCTTCGACGTCTCTCGCGTGTGCCAGGCGAACATCGCGTCGATCAAGAACTGGATCATGAAGGGCTACCTGCGGGCCTTCCGCACGCCTGGCGGCCACTACCGCATCCAAAAGAAGGATCTCGTCAACTTCCTGCGCAAGTACCACATGCCGAACCCGTTCTCGGGCGAGATGCTGCGACTGTACTTCTACTCGAAGGACGCCGCCGCGGGCGAGAAGTACGCGCAGAAGCTGGCGGGCGAGCACGAGGCGTTCGCCTACGCCAGCGAGGCCGAGCTCTTCCTGGCCATCGGCGAGGAGACCCCCGACGCGCTGCTGGTCGACGTCGACAGCTTCACGGCTGCCGAGCTCGCCCAGTTCGTGGGCTTCTTCGTGAGCTCCAAGCGCTTCGAGGGCGTACGCCGCGTCGCCCTGGCCGCCGACGAGACGCCCCTCGAGGGCTTCCACCGCGTGGCCAAGAAGGCCGCCCCGGCCAAGCGCCTGGTCGAGCTGATCCAGGAAGTCTACTAGCGCCTCTCGCGTCTACTGCCCGCCCTTCTCCGGCAGCAGCGCCGCGAGGCGCTCCTCGACGTGCTCCAGCCCCGCGCGATCGCGCGCCGACGTGCCCACGATGCGCCCCGGGTGCCCGATGGCCCGGTACATCGAGAACAGCTCGGCCAGCCGCGGCTTGATCTGCGGCTTGGTGAGCTGGTCGACCTTGTTGGCCAGCACCAGGAAGTCGGCGCCCTGCTCCTTCGCGCGATCCAGGATCCATTGCTCGTCGGGCCCGGGATCACGCCGGCAGTCCTGGATGAGCAGCACTAGCCGGAGCTGCGCCAGTGTGGTCAGGTAGCGCGCCATGCGCGCGTTCCAGTCGCGGCGCAGCTTCTTGGCCACGGCCGCGTAGCCGTAGCCCGGCAGGTCGGCCAGGAGCAGCGCGTGGTCGACCAGGAAGAACTGGATCTCCTGGGTGCGGCCGGGCGTGGCGCTGGTTCGAGCCGCGTGGCGATCCTCGACCAGCGCGTTCAGGAGCGTGCTCTTGCCGGCGTTCGAGCGCCCCACGATGGCCACCTGCGGCAGGCCGGCCAGCGGGCTGTCGGGCGTGATCTGGAACTCGTTGAAGTGCTGGACGGTGCGGAAGCGCATGGACGGACCGGACGGTTGGACGGCCGCCATTGTACGCGCGGGGGGCCCGGTTTGCACCGACGTAAGTGGTGCCCGCCTGGACGCTCTGCCCCTGCCAGCCCATGGTTTTCGATGACGTACCTGCGGTGCACGAGACCAAAGAGATCACGCTTCGTCGGGTTGCGACGACGCGTCCGGCTTGGGCACGGGAGTCTCCGTGCTCGTCTTGGCCAATGCCCTACAGGCTCCTGGTGTCCAGCGTCGAAGTACGCATGCCGGACCTCCATCAGCTCGGCCTCGTGGGCCTCGGTGAGCCGTTCGATCGCGCGGAGCTCCGAACCCGCGTAGCCACGGTTCCAGGCCAGGCGCACGGGCTCCAGCCAGAACTTGGCTTCCGCCCGATCCCGCTGTACGTGGGTGTGGGGCGGCTCACCTCGGTCGCCCGCGTAGAGCCTCGAGCGGTTGCCTGCCCCGAGCGATGTCGAGGGGTCGGTCAGGCGGTTCTGGGGGAAGCTGTAGGTGCGGATGCGCTCCCGCCTTCGCCGAGGCTACGGCGGGCAGGCGCTGCGGTCGCCCGTGCCCACTTGGCTCTTGCTGCCGGCCGCCAGCTTGCTGTTCTGCAGGGTGGCGTACAGGTCATAGAGGCGCGCGCAGGATCTTCATGGCCTTGGCGCGGTTCTGCACCTGCACACGATCGATTCCGGACAATCCGGTACACTACAACAGATGTGCCCCTCGCCACACGCGTCGTTGGCTCGACAACTTCGCAAGACGGCCCCGAGAATGTCCCATTGGTCCCATAGTCGCAGCCTGCGAAAACGAAGCCCGTCGCCACGACGATGGCTAGGCGCGCGGTCACTTCCGAGCCTCCCGCCGGATTGGGAGCACCCGCAGCCGGGGCCCGTGCTCGTCCAGCGATAGCAACGCACCCTCTGCAAGGCGTTCGCCTTCCTTCGCGAGAACCGCCGACAGCGTCGCAGCCCACGCCTTCGGCGTGATGTCTTGCGTGCGGATCTGGACCACGCTGGGCGAGTCGGCATTCGTGGCCGCCAGGATGGCACCGAAATCGAGGTCGTGCGTGAACACGACGTGGTCGTGCCCTAACGCCCAGCGCAGGATGGTCGCGTCGGTGGCGTCAGCGCGGCCGACGGTCGACCAGTGCACGACCTCGTGTCCGGCGGCGGACAGAGCGTCGACCCAGGCCGGCGACAGGTTCATGTCGACGACGAGCTTCATGCCACCGCGATGGGGATGTCGATCTCCTCGGAGCGCCACGCCGCATAAGCCAGCGCCTGGTCGATGTCCTCTGGCTGCAGGTATGGATAGAGCCGCAAGATTTCGTCACGCACGTGGCCCGAGGCCAACAGGCCCACGATGGTGCCTACGGTGACGCGCAGGCCGCGCAGGCAGGGCCGCCCACCCATTACCGCCGGGTCGAACGTAATGCGATCGAGCGTTTTCATGACACGTACCGAGCCATTTCGATTTCGAGCGTACCTGCGTCGGTGCCAGGACGTCAATCGACCGACGCGCCCGGTCACGCCACCCCTTCGAGCCCCGCGTTCTTGACCGCCTCGGCCTGGAAGTGGATCTGCACCGCGTCGAGCCATTCGTCGAGGTCGCCCTGCACGATGAGCTCGCGCCTGTAGAGGGTCAGCCCCGCGCGGTTGCCTGCCCCGAGCGATGTCGAGGGGTCGGTCAGGCGGTTCTGGGGGAAGCTGTAGGTGCGGATGCGCTCCCGCCTTCGCCGAGGCTACGGCGGGCAGGCGCTGCGGTCGCCTGTGCCCGTGCGCACCTCGACCAGCCCGTTCTTCTCGTCGTCGGGGTCCTTGGGGATCAGGAGCACCCTCGGGCGCTCGGAGCCGGCCTGCCTGCTTCGCCAGGGACCGTCGCTCGGGCGCGACGCCCGGTTGCGCGTCCACGGCGGATACGGTACCCTGCCGGCTGCCACAGCTTCGGCCTGAACAAGGAGCCCGACATGGTCCCGAGGACGTTCGCGATATTGCTGCTCCTGCTGCTCGGCGCGACGGCCGCCGTCGCGGCCCCTGGCACGCTCACCATCGACGCCACCGACGACGACGCCAAGATCGTCCTGAAGGTCCTGAATCAGGCCATCGGCGTCGACGGCTCGTCCCCCGCCGACGCCAAGACCTGGTGCTCGGTCCAGCTGATCGACGCGGGCTCCGCCGTGAAGTTCACGGCCGGCGACAAGGTGTCCGTGTGGGTCTACGAAGACGACCTGGTGGGCGACGATCTGCTGTGGTCCACCGAGTTCACGGTCACGGCCGAGGAGGTCGCGGCCAACAAGCTGGATCGCACCTTCGACTGCAGCGCGGGCTGGGGCACCGACGTGTACGGCATGTACGACGTCTACGCCCAGGCCACCGTCGAGAAGGACGAGTGCGGCTGGACGTGCACCTACGATCGTCCCGAGACCGCGGCGCTCGACGTCGAGGAGGTCGTGGACGACGGCGCCGAGGACGACGACACGTCCGGCAAGGCGCCGCTGCTGCCCCTCGGCCCCACCAACGACCGCATCGGCCGCGACGCCGACTGGTTCAAGTTCCAGCTGGCCGGCCTCTCCGACGTGCGCTTCGAGGCCCTGCACGTGCCCACGGTGGGCCGCCTCGACGTGCAGCTCTACGGCGCCGGCGACGCCCTGCTCGGCAGCGGCGTCGAGGGCGACGCCGCCACCACGCTCGACGCCACCCAGCTGGCGGCCGGCGACTACTGGGTCAAGGTCTCGCCCAAGCAGTCCGACGACTACAACTTCTACGACGTGCGCCTGTCGGTCACGCCCGTGGTGCTCGACTGCGACCAGGGCATGGAGCAGAACGAAGACTGCGGCAACTGCGGCACCCGCACGCGCACCTGCCTGGCGGGCGGCACCTGGGGCGCCTGGGGCGACTGCGCGGACGAGGGCCCCTGCGCGTCGGGCGCCACCGAGACCGAGGGCTGCGGCAAGTGCGGCACCCGCACCCGCACCTGCGGCCCCGCGTGCCAGTGGACCGACGGCGCCTGCGTCGACGAGGGCGCGTGCGCGGCCGGCGAGACCCAGACCGAGGCCTGCCCCAACGACGCCCAGAAGACCCGCAAGTGCCTGCCCGACTGCTCGTGGGCGCCCTGGAGCGCCTGCGCCGGCTCGGACTGCCAGGGCGAGGCCAGCGAGGCCTGCTACTCCGGCTCGGCCGAAACCCGCGGAGTGGGCGCCTGCCACGACGGCGTGCACACCTGCGTCAACGGGTTCTGGACCGACTGCGACGGCGAGAAGCTGCCCACGGACGAGTCGTGCAACGACACCCAGGACAACGACTGCGACGGCAAGACCGACGGCGACGACGACGACTGCCTTTCGACCATCGGGGCCGCCTGTGCCACCGACGCCGACTGCGGCGAGGACCTGACGTGCCTCATGGCGCCCTTCAAGCCCATCTTCGACGGCGGCTACTGCTCGATGCTGGGTTGCCTGTACGCCGACGACTGCCCGCCCGGCTCGTTGTGCACCAAGGCCTTCGGCATGCGCGCCTGCCTGAAGGGCTGCGACGCCGCGACCGACTGCCGCGCGGGCTACCTGTGCGAGTCCGTCGACGGCAAGAAGGTGTGCATCCCCAAGTGCAAGGAAGACGACCACTGCAAGGGCGACGTCTTCAACCCCGAGTGCGACGAGACCGTGGGCCTGTGCGTGCCCGACGCGCCGGACGAGCCCGACCAGGGCGGCGACGACGTGAACCAGCCCGACGCCGCGGGCGGCGACGACACGGCCACCGGTACCGACACCACGGGCACCGACACCTCGTGGATCCTCGACGCCACCGCCGGTGACGACACCACGACCGGCTCCAGCGGCGGCTGCACGTTGAGCAAGGCGCCGACCGCCGCGGCCTGGATGGCGCTGCTGGCGCTGGCGAGCCTGCTGGTGGCCCGGCGGCGGCGGGGGTAGCCCGTTCGCGATCGCCCCCTGCCCCCGAAGCCCGCTCCGCACCTCGAACGAGAACCCGCCCCCCGATCGACCGAACCCTCGCCGACAGCGCGCCGTGGAAACCACACGGAGTTCACCGAAGAAGAGCACGAGGTCCCGAAGCGCCTACCCGGTTGACCGTGCCGCCGCCCCGCGTTACGGTGTTGGGCGTTTCGCGAAACCAGCGTGGAGCACGCAGCCATGAAGAGGATCTCCTTCGTCGTCGCCCTGGCCCTCGGGGCCCTGGTCGCTTGCGGCGGATCGGCGTCCAACGAATCCGACGCCCTGACCTGGGACACCGTCGAGGACCAGACCGGGCCGCAGGACACCAATCCGCCCGAAGACGCGGAGCCGGAGTACGTGCCCGCCGGCGCGGGCGTGCTGGCCTTCGTCGAGCAGTTCGGCGACGACAACAAGACTTGCGTGCAGAAGGACCTGTGCACGTTCAACGTGTCGTTCAACGGCGACCGCTCGCTGCAGGTGCTCTACAAGGAAGACGGCGTCGCCAAGGAGAACGTGCCCCTGAAGTTCGAGGTCATCGAGGACCCGCAGGCCGTGGGCAAGATGGCCGTGGCCAACGTCTACACCGACGCGTCGGGCATCGCCACCGCCACCGTGAAGGTCGTCAAGGCCGTGCCGACCACCTTCAAGGTCAAGGTCTCCGTGGCCGGCTCGGGCGGCGCCTCCGTCGACGCGATCTTCTTCGCCATCAACGCGCAGGCCAAGGTGCAGGCCTTCCTGACGGTCAGCTTCGAGTACGCGGGCCAGCGCATCTTCGACGGCGTGAAGGTCTACCTGTACAAGAACTCGTCGACCGCCGCGGCCGACATCCAATGCGTCAAGATGGACCCGCTCGACCTGCCCACGGCCGACCTCGAGAAGGGCCCCGTGCAGTTGAACCAGACCGTGAAGTTCGAGCTGCTGCCGGGCCTCGAGGACGAGTCGCAGCAGCGCTACACCATCTGCGCGCGCGGCGAGAAGGTCGACGGCAGCCCCATGACCTACGGCTGCAACGACACCGACGGCCTGGTGTCCATCACCAGCACCCGGCACGTGCCCATCGTGCTGAACGACATCTCGCCGCGCATCGGCGGCTCGTACGACGTCGAGACCCAGCTCGACCTCTTGAGCCCGCTGCCCGACAACGTCGAGGGCATCGTGGGCACGGTCCTCGACTTCTTCGAGCGCCCCTCGGCCTCGCTGCT
>Ga0233425_10006064_pt1 | contig 18353 bp, 17 predicted proteins | sample Watercolumn_Towu_2_FD_181712 | JGI IMG/M metagenome (GOLD analysis project Ga0233425, IMG submission 181712) | Freshwater microbial communities from Lake Towuti, South Sulawesi, Indonesia - Watercolumn_Towuti2014_140_MG | ecosystem: Environmental > Aquatic > Freshwater > Lake | place... | reverse complement strand
GAGGGATTTCATAGAAGTACTTCGTTCCATTCATTGCAGCAAGATGGTAAACATAATCATAATCGTTCCCTAATTTTTCAACGTCTTCTTTTTTGGTTAAATCTGCATGAATGAATCTTACGTTTGCGGTTGTGACAAAGGCGTTAAACTCTTCATCTCGTTTACCACGTGCGTGGTTGTCACAGAGCGTTACTTCCTGTCCTTGTTCGGCAAGATGCTTTGCTAAGAAAAAACCAATAAATCCTGCACTACCCGTTACTAATGCTTTAATTTTTGCCAAAGCCGATCCCCTCATGAACTATGCCGGGTATATTACAGATTTCTTGTTCGAAAAGCTGCCAACAATCCATGAAGACAGCTGGTTTACGCATCAACGCAAGATATTTTTCGATGTTGAGATCGGAGTATGATAGGTGTCTGTTTGCTATGATGACACAATCTGCATCTTTGAACCCTTCTTCAAGTGTAGTGGGGATAACCTTTAGTTCTTTGAGTGCTGTGGGAGAAACAACGAAGTCATGACCTTGGATATTTTTTACTCCCTCTGCACGTAAGACCTCCACAATATCTAGCGTCGGTGAATCGCGCGTATCGTCTGTTGGCGGGATACCTTTAAAGGCGAAACCTGACACGAATATCTTTGCTTTTGTGGGATCTTTTCCCAGTTCTTTTAGCTTCACCATGGCTCTTTTAGCAATGTTTCTTGGCAGTTCTTCGTTTACGTCGCGCGCACTCTTCGTTACTACAGGAAGATGCCCTAATTTAGAGGAGAAATCTAAGAGAATATGTGGATCTTTACTTAAACAAGCACCTCCAGCGAAACCTGGAACAGGAATATTTGATCGAGCATACCCGAAGTTTGCAGCACGGATAGTTTCTGATGCGTTGAGACCAAGTTTTTCACAAATAGCTGCTAGCTCATTTGCAAATGCGAACGTGATATCTCTGTACGTGTTGTTGATAATTTTGGTCATTTCTGCAATTTCTAAAGATGATACTTCGATAGTGGCCGGAGTAATCACTCTGAATAAATCCATTGCTTTGTCTGCGCAGTCCATGGTTAAACCACCAATGACTTGAGGAAGTTCCTTTAGTTCAATCAATGCTTTTCCTTCTATTGTTCGTTCAGGACAGAAGGCAAGATGATACTTCTTTTTAGACTCATCTAGAATGGGCTTAACAATTTCTCTCGTTACCCCAACAGGAACGGTACTTCGTAAAATGATTAATGATCCATCGGAAATTACGTGCTTGATACTATTTGTTGCGTTAATCACGTAATCGAGAATAGGTTTTTTCGTTTGTTTGTTAATCGGCGTTCCAACGGAAATAATATAGACATCTTGTGGTTCTTTGGGAACTTTGGTTGTAATAAATAAGTTCTTGCCTACGTGTTTTTTCATTAAGGTGTCCAGACCTTTTTCGTGGAAATGAGGCTCTCCTCGTTTGAGCTGTTCGGCGACAGCTTCATTAGTTTCTACACCAGTAACGATAAACTTTTTATCGGCGAGAACTACACTTAAAGTAAGCCCAACATACCCCATTCCAATCATACAAACTGTCTTTGGACGCATCGTGCCTCAACCTACACCCCCTTTTGGATGACCTGTTCATACATTTTTAAACCTTGTGGCTTGTTTCGCTCTTTAAAGCGATTTTAAATGGGTTTTACCGAAGATTATTTAAAGGTCTTTTAGAATTCTTCTTTAGGTGACATTTATGGCTCGCTTTGCTGCTCGTCAGATTCAACAGGCTCCAACCAAGAAGATAGAGCGAGTTCTTTTGATTAATCCTTATCCTTATTATGCTATTGGGATCAATGAAGCTACGGTGTATCCACCCTTAGGACTTGCTTCTATTGCTGCTTATTTAGAGAAGAACAGGTTTACTTGTCAAATTATTGATGCCAATATCTTACAGATGAAACCTGAACAGGTTGTTGAAAAGGTTAAGGAATTTAATCCTGATATTATAGGTATTTACATGAATGTGGTGACTGCTCAAAGCGGTATTGAGATCTCTCAACTAGTGAAAGGATTTTCTTCTGTTCCTATTATCTTTGGCGGAGCTTTTGTTCCTGAGAAAATAGACAAACTTCTTTTGGACAGCAAGGCAGATTACTTTGCCTTAGGTGAAGGAGAACTTACGTTTTTAGAATTAGCTCAAGGTAAACCTACTGATGAAGTGGATGGACTTATCTACATGAAAGAAGGACAACTTGTTTATAATAAGCCACGCGAATTAATACAGAATCTTGATGAGATTCCTTTCCCAGCTTTTCATTTGTTGCCTCATTTGAAATTGTACAAATCACGATCGAGAAAGACGCCTGTGGCACCTATTTTTACTTCACGAGGGTGTCCCTACAAATGCATATTTTGTTCTTCCAGTTCGAAGAAGAGTCCTTTCGGCAATCGATTCAGAGTGAGAAGTCCAGAACACGTCGTGGATGAGATTGAACGATTGGTGAAAGAGTTTGGCGTGAAACAAATTGATATCTTGGATGATAATTTTACCTTGTATATGGATCGCGCAGATAAGATTTTGGATTTGATCATTCAACGAGGAATAAAAGTTGCTATTAATATTCAAAATGGCGTTCGAGCGGACAGACTAACGTTTGATTTAGTGAAGAAAATGAAGAAAGCAGGTATTTACAAGCTTGGCATTGGCATTGAAAGTGGCAATGTAGGCGTGTTACAATCTATTAAGAAGAGTCTTGACTTGCAAGCAGTGAGAAATACGGTGAAATGGTGCCGAGAGGTAGGCATTATCTGCATTGGATTCTTTATGATCGGATTTCCCCAAGATACAGAGGAAACTATTCGTGAAACGATTGACTTTGCGGTTGAATTGAACCCTTCTTTAGCTAACTTCATGACGGTTGTTCCATTGCCGAATACGGAATTGTATGATATTGTTCAGAAAAATGGATGGTTTACTAAACCTACTGAAAATCACGGAACACAAAGCGGATATTACGCTGCTGACTTCCATTATCAGACCCCTTATATTAATAAGGAGAAAGTGTTGGAGTTGCAGAAATTAGCTTATCGTAAGTTTTACTTTAGACCGTCGAAGATTATGGATATGATGAGAGATATGCGATCGTGGAATGAATTCAAATGGACTGTTGCTGCTGCGATGCCACTGTTAAAAAATATTGTACATAAAAGTTCTTAGATTCTGTAGAGACATGCTTTATGTGAGGTTGTTATTAATGAGAGACTGCAGTCTGCTAATTTCGTACATCCTTCTCCGTAACTGATGTAGTCTGTTATCTTATATTCTTTTGAGGTAGATAAGAATTCAGAACATCTTCCTTCATCGACTGCAGGATAGATGGATAGGATATCCTTAAGGTATGACGCTTCTTTTTCTATAGGATAATGGCCTGATGCAGAGGTTAATCCTAGTTCGACTACTCCGTAACTGTACAGAGCGTTACGATGGGAGTTGATAGAAGATAAATCACCCGTTACTAAGAATGTACCGTTGACGTGTTGTGCTACGTTGACGAGATCTTGTTGTTCGAGTGTTGGCGCATCGAAGAAGGGCGTGTTGAGAAGGCTTATTCCGATGGTTGCTATTGTTCCTATCCAGAACAGCACAGGGATGATGGATTTTATACTTGAAGATACTTTCGCGTAGTTGGTTGAGAAGAGGAAAACCGTCGTAAGGAAGATCATGAAGGTGAAGTACATGTTGGTGTAGATGTGATCTATGATCGGGAAGAAGGGAAGAAGACCGAGGAAAAACATTAAGACTAAGATTAATGATGGCAGGAAGAAGAGCACGTTCTTTTTTTCTTTGTTGGTTGAGTAATATAACCAGAATGCTGCGAAGGTGATTAGAGGGATAATGAAGACACCTATACTCGTGAAATGAGCGAAGTCTTTGAACATCCACCACGCTTCTACACCAATTTCATTGGAGATGATTGATTTTTGGGAGAAATGTGTTAATAGATAGACCCACCAGAATGATGTTAGAATAAATGAGCTGATGACTACAAGTGTTCCTTGGAAAAAATTCTTTCGATGAACGATCATCCAGCCTAGAAGTAAAGGAGAGAACAACATTGCGATGGCGTGATAGGATAGTAAAGCGAGGGAGTAGGGAATGATCAACCAATACAGCTTGTTATTGACGGGGCGATCTTTGAAATAATAGATCATGAAGAATCCTATAATGAAGAAGAGCCATGCGAAGACTTCATGTGCTTTTCCTAGTCGCAATGTATTGATCATAACGTTGTTACCTAGAAATAATCCGAAGAAAGCTAGACGTTGGAATTTACTCATATTGAGTTTTTTTCCACCATACCAGATTGCCAGCATGATCAGAATGTAGACTAGTATGAAGGAGAGATAGAAGGATACCCTTAAGTTGGTAAGAATATAGAGGGGATACGTAAAGAAGAACCACCCGGGTGGTGTTGCTACGAACGTTTCAAATCCGTTATACCAGTATGGGCACCATTGATGGAATCCACATTCTTTCAAGAAATAAAGTAAGGGTAAGTAACTGTAGATATCATGTTTGAGATTGGAGAGTGGGTGATAGAACATTATTTTCCCATAATCGATCAGGCGAATGATGATGTAGAGAAACAACGCTATTGCGGGCCACTTTATCCATCGATTGGGAATAGAGTTCATGGTGATTCTCTAAGGATTAAGAGTGGGGCGAGGGTGATTTGAACACCCGACACCACGGTCTTCAGCCGTGTCTGAGACTTACTTTAGGTAAGAGCTCTCCTTAGCCGAAAACTCAGGCTGAGCTACCGTTCTGGTTTTAAAAGAGTCTCTTTTAAGATCCCCAGGACTCAGCTTATTAAAACTTCCTTTCCGATCGCTTAAATGTCTTTCGTTTAACCTTGACTCCGAAAAGCCTCCGAATTTTTCGGATGACACTCTTCACCTGCGTGACGATTGCTTATAAATCTTCGAACAGGTTCTTACTTTGTGGGCCCCACTAAACTCCTTCAATTTAATGATGCGTTGAATACTTACTCTTCTAGTTATCACGGAATACGTGCGCTATTTCCTTATCGTTCATGGTTTCCTCTTTTCTCTTCACCGGAATTAGCCGGGCTTGTAGCCGACCTTATAGGAGATGGGCATCTTCAAGGAAGGAATAAGTGGAGATTAGACTATACCTCTAAATATGCGACTGAACTTGAAAGATTTAATTCTCAGGTACGAAGAATATTTGGAGTTAGTGGACATGTACGACCTTGTTTAACCAATACATATGGCACTAAAAACCTGGGCATAAACAACAAACCTCTTTCTCGAGTCTTAAACTTAATTGGGGTTCCCTGTGGAAATAAGGTCTTTACGGAATTTTTTATCCCATCCTGGATTTTAGAAAATAAACCCTGTTTCGCTCGATTTGTTAATCGTCTCTTTTGTTGCGAAGGTACTGTGGATTTGAATAGCAAATGTTTAGATCTTCAAATGTACAAATCTTTACCTCTTATCCATAATGGGTTAAGATTCTTTCTTGATTTACAGAATTACCTCCTGAAACATTTTAATATCATAACAACTTCACCTTTTTTAGAGAGCAGAATTAATATAAGAAAAGATGGTTTCATGACTAAAGCAGTTCGAATTAAAATAAAATCTAGAGATTCTTTGAGCCTATTTAAGGAGCATATTGGAATCGAAGATAAGCGTAAAATGAGAAGGTTAAATCTTATTTTAGCCTCTTTTTAATAGGAAGGTTTTTTAAGAGTCTGGAGTGGATATTCTTTCATGGAATTGCCTCAAACCTATGATCCGCAGACGGCAGAAGAGAAGTGGCAAAAGTTCTGGGAAAAGCACAAGATTTTTGCCTTTGATGAGAAGAATACGAAGAACGTTTTCTCGATAGACACTCCTCCGCCGTATGCATCTGCTGATCATTTACATGTGGGCCATGGCATGCACTATTCGCAATTTGAATTTGTTGCCCGATTTCAACGCATGAGAGGAAAGAATGTGTTTTTCCCTATGGGATTTGATGATAATGGATTACCTACGGAGACGTACGTCGAGAAGAAGTATAATATTAACAAGTCTAAAACGACTCGTGCTGATTTTATCAAACTTTGTTTGGAAGAAACCAAGAAAGCAGGAGAAACCTATCGAAACTTGTTTACTCGCTTGGGATTTTCGCTTGATTGGAGTTTGTTATATCAAACGATTGATGAACGATCTCGACGTGTAGGTCAGAAATCTTTCTTATTGTTGCATAGCCAAGATCGATTGGAGAGAACGGATTATCCTGCGATGTGGTGCATGAAGTGTCAGACGACGATTGCACAAGCTGACTTGGAAGATGTGGATGCAAGTTCGTACTTTAATGATATTATTTTTACTTGCGGTGGGAAAGATTTAGTTATTGCTACGACAAGACCAGAATTGCTTGCTGCGTGTGTTGCTTTGTTTTATCATCCTCAGGATAAGAGATATCACTCCTTGAAAGGAAAGTTCGCAAAAGTTCCTTTATTTGATTACGAGGTTCCTATTTTAGCAGATGAAAGTGTTGAACAGGATAAGGGTACTGGTTTGATGATGGTGTGTACTTTTGGAGATAAGGCAGATATTGAGAAATGGCACAAATTCCATCTTCCTATCCGATTTATTTTTACAGAATATGGAAAACTGAATGAGCTGGCTGGAATATACAAAGGATTAACCATTAAGGATGCACGAAAAGCTATCTTGGAGGATTTGAAAGAGAAGAAATACTTGATTGGGCAGAAACAAATTACTCATGCGGTGAATGTGCACGAACGATGTGCTACAGAAATTGAATTTTTGAAGAAACCTCAATGGCAAATTAAGATTCTTGACAAGAAAGAAGAGCTTATTGAGATGGGACAGAAGGTTAAGTGGTATCCGGATCACATGCGCATACGATATGAACATTGGGTCAAGAATTTACAATGGAATTGGGTTATTAGCAGACAACGTCATTATGGTGTTCCTTTTCCCGTTTGGTATTGTCAAGATTGTGGGAAGACGTTGTTAGCGGAAGAGAAAGACTTACCTGTTGATCCGAGAGAACAGAAGTATAAAGGAAAGTGTTCCTGTGGCTCTTCGAAGATTGAACCTGAGATGGATGTGATGGATACGTGGATGATTTCTTCGTGTACACCTGAGATCAATGCTGATTGGGGTGGCAAGAAGGAGAGAAAAAACTTCTTACCTATGTCGTTACGACCGAATGCCCACGATATTATTCGCACGTGGGATTTCTATACTATTGTGAAAGGATATTATCATCGACGTGCTTTGCCTTGGATGGATGTGATGATTTCAGGTCATGGACAGGATCCACATGGACGGAAGATGTCTAAATCCAAAGACAATTTCGTTGTTGCACAAGATGTTATCAAGAAATATAGTGCTGACGCGTTTAGATTCTGGGCAGCCTCTGTTACGTTAGGTGAAGATTTACCCTATCAGGAGAAAGAATTGGTTGCTGGACAGAAGTTTATCACGAAGTTATGGAATGCTTCCCGCTTGATTGCACCTCAATTAGCGGGAAAGGTTAAGAAACCAGGTTCTTTGATGCCTGTTGATCGATGGTTGTTAAGCAAACTCCAAGACTTGGTTAAAAATTGTACCGGTTCTTTTTCTGTGTATCAGTACAGTATTGCTAAGAAGAAATTAGAGGATTTCTTTTGGCATACGTTTTGTGATTATTATCTGGAAATTGTGAAGGACAGATTGTATAACGGTAAAGGTGATGAGAAGTTGTCTGCACAATATACCTTATCAACTGCTTTACTTGCTTTATTAAAATTACTTGCTCCGATCATGCCCCATATTACGGAAGAATTGTATCAGTTGTTGTATTTGAGTCATGAAAAAGCGAAAAGCATTCATATTTCTTCGTGGCCAGAGACAGATGAAACATTGATTGATACTAAGATCGAGAAACAGGGCGATCAGTTTGCTGAGTTATTGAGCAAGATCAGAAAGTTTAAATCTGATCATGGAAAACCATTAAACAGCCAGATTGACGTGTGGTTAGAACAGAAAGACCTTGATCACTTGAAAGGCATGGATGATGATTTCAAGGCGGTTGCCAAGATCAAACACTTACATTCTGGATCATTCAAGGTGGAGTTTATCAATGCCAGCAACTAGACGTGAACTCAAGAAGTTCATTCGAGAATTGGAGAACATACGAGGACGACATACAGAATTAGTGAGTGTGTACGTTCCTGCTGGTTATGATATTATAAAAATCATTCAACACTTACAAGAAGAACAGGGAACTGCGAAGAACATTAAAGATGCTAAAACGCGCGGAAATGTTATTGATAGTTTAGAACGATGTGTTCGTCATTTACGATTGTTTAAACAGACACCTGAGAATGGACTTGCTTTGTTTGCTGGTAATGTTTCTGCACAAGAAGGTAAAGTGGATATTCAAGTGTGGAGTATTGAGCCTCCTGAACCTTTGACTACTCGCATGTATCGCTGCGATCAGACGTTTGTTCTTGATCTTTTGAGACAGATGATGGAAGCGAAGGAAGTGTATGGGTTGATTGTGATGGACAGAAGAGAAGCTACATTAGGATTCTTGAAAGGGACTTTGATTCAGAAAACTCATAGCATGACTTCTGGTGTTCCTGGCAAAATTAAAGCAGGTGGGCAGAGTGCTATGCGTTATGAGAGAATTCGTGAAGGTATGGCCATTGAATTTTATAAAAGAATTGCAGAAGCATGTGCTAATGAATTTCTCGATAAAATCGTGAAAAAAGAATTGAAAGGTATTTTGTTAGGTGGACCTGGACCAACCAAAGAAGAGTTTAAAGATTATTTGAATAATGATTTGAAAAAACGAATTATTGCCATTCAAGACTTGACGTATACGGATGAGAGCGGATTAGAACACTTGGTTGAGAAAAGCAAAGACGTCTTAGCAAAAGAAGTGGTTGCCGAAGAAAAAGCATTGCTTTTGAAATTCTTTGAAGGATTGGCGAAGGATGGACCTGTTACGTATGGTGAAGAGAAGGTCAAGAAAGCACTCAGTTATGGGGTTGCTGAAGTTATTTTGGTTAGTGAAGACGTGGATGATAGTAAAATCGAAGAATTGGAACGTGAAGGAGATCAGTATGGTACGACGGTCAAGATTATTAGTACGGAAACGACCGAAGGAAAACAGTTTCGAGATTTGAGCGGATTTGGGGCTTTATTACGCTATAAACTCGAGCTTTAGAGGCTGAAATCTTTATAAATTAACTTTCCTTGTTTTTCCTATGCAAACTGATGACCAAAAGAAGATAGAAGCAGTTCTTTTTACTACGGGTCGGTTTATGACGTTACCTGAAATTGCTCAAGCCTGTGAATTGGGTAGTGAGGGCTATGTGAAGGAACAATTGGTTGCATTGATGACGCATTATGATCAGCAAGGTGGGGCATTGCACGTTGTTGAGCAGGATGGACGATATAAACTGAATATCCGAAAAGAATTCGGTCATTTGGCTAATAAATTAGTAAGCAGCAGCGAGTTTGATAATCCTACCACCAAAACCTTAGCAGTTATTGCTCATAAAAATCCTGCTTTGCAGAGTGATATCATTCATATTCGAGGAAATAAAGCATATGACCACATCAGTGTGTTGAAGGAAAGCGGATTAGTGACGAGCGACAAGACGGGAAGAACACGTTTATTGAAATTAACACCTAAGTTTTATGATTATTTTGATACTGCTGATGATGCAGTCAAGCAGGTATTCAAAGATGTGGAACAGAATGTGAAGACGGTTATAGCAGCCAAAGCAGGCATGACGGTTGAAGAGGTTGCACAGAAAGAACAATTGTTGAATGAAGCTGAACAAAAAGAACGAGAGATGAAAGAGAAGATGCATCGGGAAACATTTGATGAGAAACACGAGACGGAACAGACTGCTCAACGATGATTATTGAACTTGCCACGTGGATTATGTACTTCGTTTCTACCTATTTTGCTGTTTTTTTGTTATTAGTCGTGTTTGACAAAGGAATTCCCACACAGACAAAACAAAGCAAGTGGAGACCAATGGTGACGGTTGCCATTCCCGCTTTCAATGAAGAGCAAACGATTGAAGCCACAGTGAAATCGGTTTTTGACTTGCATTATCCGAAGGACAAGATTGAGGTTATTGTTGTTGACGATGGTAGTACTGATGGAACGCCAGCTATTCTTCGTAAGATTGCTACCACACATCCCGATCGCTTATTCCGTGTTATTCGCCATGATGTGAACAAGAGTAAAGGTGCTTCTGTTAATCATGCTCTTCGTGAGGCAAAAGGAGAAATCTTTGTGTGTTTGGATGCAGATAGTTTTGTGAAGCCTGATGCGTTGTTAAAGATGCTTCCTCATTTTGAAGAAGATGATAATGTTGCCAGCGTATTGCCTTTTATGAAGATTACCAAGACCAACAGCATCATTTTGAAAATTCAATGGGTTGAGTACCTGATGAATTTCTTTTTGAAAAAGATTAGCAGCCTGATTGATTGTATCCATGTTACTCCTGGGCCTTTTGGATGCTATCGACGTGAAGTTTTATTGAAGGTTGGTGGTTTTGATGAGAATAATCTCACCGAAGACTTGGAAATGGCTTTGCGCTTGCAGAAATACCATTATCGGATTATCCAATTATTAGATGCTGAAGTAATAACTGTTCCTCCTGATACACTGAAAGGATTTTACAAACAGCGCAATCGATGGTATAAAGGAACACTTCACAATTTGCATCGTCATCGCTCTTTAATTTTTAACAAGAATTATGGAGATTTTGGATTATTTCACTTACCGATGGTATTGGGAGCAGCTTTACTTTCTATCTCCTTTGCTTTTTTGATTGTGTATGCACGTTTCTTGAAGCCTTTATTGAGCAGACTGTATGATTTAAGCTACATCAATTTTGATCTTCCTCTATTAATAAAAGTTGGATCACAACGCTTCAATATCTTAGACTTTAATTACACTATGCTGTACATGACCATTCTTATCTTTGTTTTTGCGTTGATTTGGATTATAGGGTCACATCGTTATAGCAGGGAGAGCTATGTTGCAAAGGGATTAGTTCCTTCGTTGTTATTCCTTTCTATCTATCCTGTCATTTTATCCAGTGTATGGTTAGGGGTTGTTTTTGATTTAGTTCGAGGTAAACGACAGAAGTGGTAAGATATGGTGCAACGAACGTTCTCTTGGAAAAAACATTTGGCAGCTTTTTTGATCACTTGTTTACTTTTTGTTATTGGATTCATGATTGGATTACGAGTAAGTGATTATCGCTTGACGCTACTTCAGGAACTCAATGCAGAACAACGCGCAGACTTTGAGAGTTTGCAATTACAATATGCTTATCTTTCTACCTCTAACACCAGCTGTGTTGCCTTACAGAATGCCTTGGAAAACAGCGTGAGCCAGCTCGAGGATTCGCGTGTGAAACTGGAACAATACCTTGAAGCATCATCCACTCCAACGGCATTTATGCTTGAGAAGAGAGAATATATGTTGGCTGAGATCAGATATTGGCTACTGACAGGACAAACTGAGAAGGCATGCGGAAAAGATCATGTTCGCATTCTCTTCTTTTACCAAGATGATGATACCTGCCAAGACTGTTCTGCTCAAGGTTATATTTTAACCAGCTTGAAAGATACATTCAAGGAGAAATTATTAATCTTTTCTTTAGATGCTACGAGCGATGAACCGATGGTTGAAATCATCAAAGATGTCTACAATGTCAGTACTACTCCTGGCATTGTCGTTGATGAAGAGGTCTTTTCCGGGTTAGTGTTAAAAGAGGACTTGTTTACCACTATTTGCTCCCATTTTGCTGAACCTTCTTATCCTTGTCCCGTCTCGTAAACTTTTTATATCTTTGACTCTTCTTACGGGGTGATTTCTATGGGTACGTGTGAGATGTGTGGACACGAAGGGGAGATGGTTGACGCTATTGTAGAAGGCAGCATGCTTCACATTTGCCGCAAATGCTCTCGGTTTGGGGAAGTGATTACGGTTGAGAAGCCCGTGTATATGGAAGGGCTTCCAAAGAAAGTGAGCGTTCAGGAAGCACAGAAGTATGTGATGGATAATTGTGGGGAATTGGTTCGAAAAGCCCGTGATAAGAAAGGATGGACTCAGGAACAACTTGCCCATCACCTTCGTGAGCGAGAGAGCGTGGTACAGCACGTGGAGAACGGCCATTTGAAACCTCATTTGGCTTTGGCAGAGAAGATTGAACGCGCTTTGGGGATTGTGCTGATTGTTACGTATGAGGAACCTCAACAGAAAGCCATGAACCTTCGCGAAGAAGGATTGACCATTGGCGATTTGATTAAGTTGAAAGACACAGGACGTTGATGTTGTGAAGAAGAAAGAACTTGCTCTTTTCTTAGGTCGATTAGACTCTCTTACGACTGGAAAACCTGCACTTGAACAATACCAAACTCCCAGTGAGCTTGCTGCGGAGGTGTTATGGGTTGCCACCATGCATGGTGATATTGAAGGGAAGAGCGTTGCTGATCTTGGGTGCGGGAATGGTATTTTAGGATGCGGGGCGCTGTTGCTGGGAGCGAAGAAGGTTTTCTTTGTGGATGCGGATAAGAATATGCTTAGTCTTGCACGACAGAATGTTGAGTTCTTGGAAAAAGAAACAAATTTATGTTTTTCTTCGACGTTTGTTCATGCCTCTGTACAAGATTTTGTTGAGAAGATTGATTGTGTGTTACAGAATCCGCCTTTTGGTGTTCAGGTTGAACATGCAGATCGTGATTTTTTGCTTGCAGCGATGCGAGCGAAGGTTGCGTATAGTTTTCATAAGGTGGAAACCAAGGACTTTGTGGAACGATTTGTGAAGGAACAAGGAAAGAAGGCAACCTTATTGTTGAAACGGACCTTTCCTCTTCCCAAGACGATGTCTTTTCATCAGAAGCGTGTTTATTCCGTGCCTGTGGGAATATGGCGAATCTCCTGACAGAAACGTTTTTAAATGCATTTTAGAGATTTTAGGGTATGCAGCTTTCCGTTCTAGAACAGACCAAAAACAGGCTCAAATTCGAGCTGAAAGGCGAAGATCACAGCTTTTGCAATGTGCTAAAGAAAGAGCTGTGGAGCGACAAGGCTACAGATATTAGCGGTTATTATGTCGAACATAGCCTGGTGAGCCAACCTGTTTTTACGGTTCAGACGAAGAGCGGAGATCCTAAGAAGGTTGTCCTTGATGCGGTTGATCGCTTAAAGACCTGGACAAAGGACATGAAGGATCTGGCAAAATCTTTGTGATGGCATGGCATTCCTGAAACGCATATGGAACTTCATCTGGCACGATGATAGTTTAGCGTCATGGCTGGTCAACCTTATTCTTGCGTTTGTTTTGGTTAAGTGGGTTATTTATCCTGGTTTAGGATTGTTATTTGGCACGAGTTTTCCTATTGTGGCTGTAGTGAGTGGAAGCATGGACCATGAAGGGATGGATTTTGATTCGTGGTGGCAACAGCAAGGCGGATGGTATGTTGAGAGAGATATTGATAAGGAGACTTTCCATTTTTTTCCCTTCCGTAACGGCTTCAAGATGGGAGATATCATGATTTTGCGAGGCATTGAACCGAAAGATATTAAAATTGGCGACGTGCTCGTGTATGAAAGTTCAACTCATAGGAACCCCATTATCCATCGCGTGGTGGAAATGAACCTTGAAGAGGGAGCGTGGACTTTCCGCACCAAAGGAGATCATAACACAGGTGCTGATTATGAGGTGATTCACGAGAATCAAATCGAACGCACGGGCAAAGCAATTCTTCGACTTCCTTATCTGGGATGGGTCAAGATCTGGTTTGTGCGGTTGGTGGGACTGGAATAACATGATGTTTTGTGAAAAATGCGGAGCGTTGATGATTCCCAAGAGAGACAGCGAAGGCAAAAAGATCGTGGGATGCAGCAAATGCAGAAATGTTTCCACCAAACGAGAAAGCTTCATCTTACATGAACGCACGAATGGCAAAGAAAAGAAAATGATCGAGGTTATTGAGAAGAGGGTTGATACCTTACCTAAAATTAAGGAAGATTGTGTGAAGTGTGGACATAAAGAGGTATATTATTGGACTGTTCAGACGAGGGCTGCTGATGAGGCAGAGACTCGGTTCTTCAAATGCGTGAAATGCAGCCATACGTGGCGTAGTTATACGTGATGCGTGGCAAAGCTTTATAAATTCGGGACGGTTTACCACTCCGGGGGAAATTCATGAAACTTACACTTGCTGAACCACGACTGTTGGTGGACTCTGTAGGCATTATTTCTGAGTTAGTTAATGATGTTCGCTTTAAAATAGATTCCAATCAGATCGAACTCATTGCGATGGATCCTGCGAATGTGGCCATGATCATTTTCAAGTTATTGAGTAGCGCTTTCTCCGAATACAAGGTTGAGAAACCGGTTACTCTTGCGGTGAGTCTGGAAAGCTTGAAAGCCATTCTGAAGAGAGTGAAGCCTGCTGACGTACTGTCAATGGAATTGGATAGCGAGAAAAACAGACTCAAGGTGACGTTGAAGAGCGATGGAACACGCACGTTTAATTTAGCGTTGATTGATGTGGAAGACAAAGAGCAGAGAATTCCTGATTTGAACTTCCCGATCAAAGTAGAGATGAACAGCATGGCTTTGGATGATGCTGTTTATGATATGGATGTGGTTGCTGAGAGCATTGCACTGAGCGCACAGAAGGGTAAATTCGTGGTTGAAGCTGAGAGCAATATGAATGATGCTCATTCGGAGATTGTTGAAGATGATCAAACGAAGATTACTGGTGCTAAAAGCGAAGTACGGTCCAAGTACAGCATTGAATACTTGAAGAAGATCATCAAGGGCGGAAAGATTGCTCCTCGTGTCGTTTTACAGTTTAACAAGGATTATCCTTTACGCGTTGATTACCTGGTAAAAGACAAATTAAGTTTTAGCGTTATTCTTGCTCCACGAGTCAGCAACGACTGATTATATAGGTTTTATACTTTTGATCACCGCAAGCTTTATTAATCTCTCTTTCTTTTCCTTCGTAGGTGTTTTTATGGACGAAAAGAGGGCGACTATCATATTACTCTTGATCTTTGGCGCTGTGTTTGTTTATAGTGTTGTGATGCGCGATCGTGCAACCGATCCTGGACTTGCTTTTCAAGGTCATTTAGCGCGGGAAGGACAGGTTGTTTCCTTTGAGACTGCGGTAGGACTTCAAAAACAACAATTACTGGCAGCTTTTGCAAGCGGAACAACTGCTCCAGGACCATTTGCGTCCATGGGCCGTACGCAAACATCACCTTCATCTTTGACTGGGGCTGCTGTTCGACCTGTACCTGCTCCCCAAACTCATAACAAACTGTTACTTGCCGCTTTTGATCAGGGCAAACCTACTGGTGCTTCTACTTCGTTTTATTCTTATTTACTATCACAAGGAGGAAAGAAAAAATGAATAAAATTTATCGATGGTTATTATTGAGTGCTTTAACATTAGCAATAGTTGGAAGCGCGGTTTACGGATTTTTAGTACTGGCTGTAGTGCCTGTTTATTCACCCTCTCCAGGATTCTATAATTGCGTTGAATGGGAACAACCTGGATATCCCAGTACATCATTCGGTTTAAATTATGCTAAAGGTGGATTTATTACAGGTCAATTTAATTATACTGGTGCGCCAGTCCACCCTAATGGTACGCTTGTGACACAGACCTTTTATGATAGCTGTGTCAATAACAACACTCTTATTGAGTTTGTTTGCGGGAAGTCTATAGATGCGAGCCTTGCACCTTATGCGGGTGCCGTTCTTGTAACCTGTGGAGAGCCTGGTGTGAATGGAACAAAATGCGTTCCTGATCCATCCTATAATTTTGCAGCCAAGTGTGCCTAAACAACACACTTTTTTCTTTTTATTTTCTCCCTCCTTTTTCCAAATGTTTATATAATCTCTTTATCGTTTTTATAGGTTAAAGAGGTTGATCAGGTGTTCATACAAAGCAAAGCTGTTTTCATGATTGTTGTTCTGCTTGCTAGTTTTTTTTCTATTTCTTTAATGAAGGATATTCAGCTTGTTGAGGCTGCGCCACCGAAGGCATGTTGTGAAATGACGAAGAGCGGAAGCTTTTGCGTCTACGGGCAGGCAAGCCAGTGCGATCCGAGTTATCAGCAAAGTTCTGTACCCTGTGAACAGACGAGTTTTTGTAAACCTGCTTGCTGTGTTGATAGCATACAGGGAAGCTGCTATGCGAACGTTGGTGTTGCCCAGTGCAGCAATAAACCTGGAACCAGTGCGGATGTGAGTAATCCATCATGCAGCGGGAAAAGTCAATGTCAACAAGGGTGTTGTCAAGTCGGCAATCAATGTTTCTTATCAACAAAAGGGCAATGCACTAATTATGCTGCTCCTTATGAAGGATTAGATCAAGATAATATTTGGACAAGCAGCATTACGGATGAGTTTGATTGCGTTGATCAATGTGCACAACAAGAACAAGGATGTTGTGTTGATGCCAGTGCAGGGTGTTTATGGACGACGAAGGGACAATGCAGTGCGAGTGGAGAAGTGGGAGATACTACTGAAGGATTTTATGCTGGAACGTATTGCAGTGATAAGGGTTTAGCGTGTGGATGCACTCAACATTTCCGTAAAGGGTGTGTTGAAGACCAGGATGACGTGTATTGGTTTGACAGTTGCGGCAATCCTGAAGAGGTTGCGGATGATTGTGATTATGCTTCGGGAACATTGTGTCAAGAACAGGGAAACAGCGCAACTTGCGCTAGCGTTGATTGTTTAACGACCGTTGCTGTTCCCAACAATCCTCATGATCCTCGTCTCGGTGGACCGCGAAAGAATGGAGAGAGTTGGTGTACGTATGATAGCGGAACGGGCGGATTTTATGACAGACCGGGAAGCAGACATTACCGTCATGTTTGCGTGAATGGAGAGGAACATGTTGAAGAATGTAAAGATTATCGAGAAGAAATTTGTGTTCAAGCAGATACTTCTATCAGCGGAACACCTTTTACAACAGCTCAATGCAAGAAGTTAGATGATTTTCCCAAGATTGATTTAGAGAAGCTACAAGAAACGAATGATCCTGCACAAAGTACGGTCCAACCTGGGACTGCTGAGTTTAGCGACCAAAGTAAAGCCTTTATTTCGAGTACGACGGTCGATAAGGGAGATAAGTTCTGGGATGGAGACAATGAACAAGCCTGTAGCAAAGGCAAAACTGCATGCACGGTGATATGGGCGAAAGAAGGATTTTGGGATGATTGGGACTGTGAAGGGAATTGTCAGTGTGAGAAACCAGGATTTATTGAAGACGCGAATGATTATTGTCGCATGTTTGGTGATTGTGGTGCAGATATTAATATTCTTGGCAAAGGGAATGATCATGGACTGAGTGTCAGCTGGACAGGAACGGGTAAAGGACCACATCCTACATCACCGCCACCTACTGCTTTAGAGAAGTTGAAGACGTATGGACTGTTTAGCGCGATGGGCTTACTTAAACAATATGCTGATGCAGATGTGACTTCACACCTTTCTGAAACGTTAGGAACTGGAGTAAAAATTGCGTCTTTGGTTCAGATCGCTTATCTTATCTATACTGCTGTTCCGATTGTGGCTGCTGGTGGAGTTAGTGCACTTGGTGTTGGATTTATGTCCGGATTTATGGACACTTTGTTTGGCACTTTGATTAGTAGTGGTCCTTGGGGATGGATCATTGCTGTTGTGCTTGCCATTCTTCTCATTATTTTTGGAGATGCAATTGGCGAGATCTTAGGAACTCTTCTTGGTGCAGATACTGCTGAAAAGACGATTACTGTTGAATGTCAACCTTGGACAGCACCCTATGGAGGAGATGATTGTGAGAAATGTGATGATGATATTCGTTATGATAAGAATGTGTATGAGAATCCAGTGGTGTGCAGCGAGTATCGTTGCAAGAGTTTAGGAACGGGATGTGAAATTGTTAATGAAGGTACTGGTAATGAAGCTTGTGTAAGTCATAGTCCGAATGATGTGAGCCCACCTGTGATTAGTCCTTGGAATGAGGTATTATCGGATGGATATTCTGTTGCACCTACGGGAACAGGATATTTAATTCAACCTTTTGTTGGTTATTGGGCGCCCTTTATGTTTGGTATACAGACCAATGAGGTTGCGCAATGCAAGTGGGATGCGGTTCATAAAGATACGTTCTATGATATGCAGCATTTCTTTGGCACGAGTTTGTTTGGTAATGCATTGAACATGAGCGTCAGTCTGCCAGGTGGACATGATTATACTTATTATGTACGCTGCATTGATGTGAACGGCAATGCGAATGTGCAAGAATACA
>Ga0233425_10006063_pt1 | contig 18354 bp, 15 predicted proteins | sample Watercolumn_Towu_2_FD_181712 | JGI IMG/M metagenome (GOLD analysis project Ga0233425, IMG submission 181712) | Freshwater microbial communities from Lake Towuti, South Sulawesi, Indonesia - Watercolumn_Towuti2014_140_MG | ecosystem: Environmental > Aquatic > Freshwater > Lake | place... | reverse complement strand
GGCTCAAGCCGGAGGAGTGCCGCCTGATCATGGTCGATCCCAAGATGCTGGAACTGTCGGTCTACGACGGCATCCCGCACCTGCTCTCCCCCGTCGTCATCGACCCGAAGAAGGCGGTCATCGCCCTCAAATGGGCCGTGCGCGAGATGGAGGAGCGCTACAAGAAGATGTCGAAGATCAGCGTGCGCAACATCGACGGGTACAATGCCCGGATGAAGGAGGCGCGCGAGCGGGGCGAGATCATCACCCGCACGGTGCAGACCGGCTTCGACCGCACCACCGGCGAGGCGGTGTTCGAAGAGCAGGAGATGGACCTCTCGGCCCTGCCCTACATCGTGATCGTGGTCGACGAGATGGCCGACCTGATGATGGTGGCGGGCAAGGACATCGAGGGCGCGATCCAGCGGCTGGCCCAGATGGCGCGCGCGGCGGGCATCCACCTGATCATGGCGACGCAGCGTCCGAGCGTGGACGTCATCACCGGCACGATCAAGGCGAACTTCCCGACCCGGATCTCCTTCCAGGTGACGAGCAAGATCGACAGCCGCACGATCCTGGGCGAGATGGGCGCCGAGCAGCTGCTGGGCCAGGGCGACATGCTGTTCATGGCCGGCGGCGGGCGCACGACGCGCGTGCACGGGCCGTTCTGCTCCGACTCCGAGGTCGAGACCGTGGTCGCCCACCTCAAGCGCCAGGGCCGGCCCTCCTACCTGGAGGCGGTGACGGCCGACGACGGCTCCTCCGACCAGCCGGAGAAGCCGGCCAAGGGCTCGCGCGCCGCGGCCAAGGCGGAGAAGGACGACTTCGCCGACGCGGAGGAGGCCGACGCCCCGGTCTTCGACATCGGCGCCTTCGCGGCGACCGCCGGAGCGGAGGGCGGCGAGCTCTACGAGCAGGCCATCGCCGTGGTCCTGCGCGACCGCAAGGCCTCGACGAGCTACATCCAGCGCCGCCTGCAGATCGGCTACAACCGCGCCGCCTCGATCATGGAGCGGATGGAGATCGAGGGGATCGTCGGACCGGCCAACCACGCCGGGAAGCGCGAGATCCTGGTCGAGGGCCTCGCGGGCGCCCCGGCCGGCGGCTACGACGACGAGTGAGCTTGGATCCGGCCCCCGTCGCATATTCGCCACAGGGGCCGGCTCTATCGCTAGGCACGACATCCGGACGCGCCGCCGCGCGTCCGCACCGGGACGGCAAGAGTCCTGCGGGGACGGCAAGAGCCCCGCGCGCCCGCAAGCTTTCGGAGAAGCCCACACGATGACAGGCCGACGCCTCCGCCCCGCCGCCGGCCCGCTGCTCGTGGTCGCCGCGCTGGCGCTCCAGCCGCTTCCGGCGAACGCCCAGGTCTCCTCCTTCCTCGACGGGCTGTTCGGCCGCAAGGAGGAGCCGGCGCCGCCTCCGGCCGCGGCGCCCGCACCGGAAGCCGCGCCGGCCCCGGCCAAGAAGGCGGCGCAGAAGTCCGGCAAGGGTACCGACAAGGGCGCGGACAAGGGCGCCGAGAAGAGTGCCGAAAAACCCGCCGAGAAGACCGGCAGCCTCAAGGCCGCGGCCAAGCCCGGGGCGGCCGCCCCGGCGACGCCGGCCGTCGCTTCCGGCACGCGGGTCGCGGCGGTGGGGGCGCCCAGTCTCGGCGCCTCGCTGCAGGACGCCGACCCGGCGACCGTGGTCGCGGCGGCCAACGCCTATTTCAACGGTTTCCAGACGCTGACGGGCTCGTTCATCCAGATCGGCGCCGACGGGCGCCGCATCGGCGGCCGGCTCACACTCGCCAAGCCCGGCCGCCTGCGCTTCGAGTACGACCAGCCCTCCCCGCTCGAGGTGATCGCCGACGGCACCTCGGTGGCGGTGCGCGACCGCAAGCTCAACACCCAGGATCTCTACTTCATCTCGCAGACGCCCCTCAAATTCCTCCTTCGCGAAAAAATCGATCTCGCCCGCGACCTGACCGTGAGCGAGGTCACCAACGATCCGGGCGGCGTGCGCATCGGGCTGGAGGATCGCTCGACACTCGGCGGCACCTCGAAGATCCAGCTCTTCTTCGACGCCGAGATGAAGACCCTGTCGCAGTGGCGGATCACCGATCCGCAGGGCTACCTCACCACGGTGCAGCTCTCGAACCTGCAGAAGGGCAAGGCGGTCGACGGATCGCTGTTCTTCATCAATTACGGCCGGTCCGAGGACAAGGCGATGCAGCAGCAGATCGACAGCCGCAATCCGTGAGCCGGGCGCGAGGGAACAACCTGGGTTGATTTCGGCCTCCCGGCCGCAACTAGCCAGCACATCCTATGTTGTGATCAGGGGAATTCTTGGAATAACGGCGTGATTACGCTGCGACGGATGCCGGCTTTAAGCATCTGTTGAGAAGCGGATGGGTCAATGGGCAGGCCGTCCACGAGGGGCGGCCTCCCTGGGACGCCGTCCGGCCGCATGTCCGCCTTCCTGTCCGCTCTCGCCGCTCCGTCGCTTCCGGCCTCTCCTCCGTTCGAGGCGGCGCTCGCCGAGATGGCCGCCCCGCTCCTCCTGCTCGACGCGGACGGCACCGTCCTCTTCGCCAATGCCCGCGCGGCGGCGCTGCTGTCCTGCGCGGAGCCGGCCGGCCTCTCGCTCCCCGCCCTTCTGGCATCCTGCGGCGCCGCGGAACCGGAGGGCGCGCTCGTGCTCGACGCCGTGCGCGCGGCCCGCCCGGCCCGGACGCGCCTCACGCTCGCCGCCGACCGCCGCGTCGAGGCGGCGCTGGCCCCGCTCTCGGTCGGCGGCTTCGCCCTCACCTTCGAGGACGTGACCGAGCATCTCCGCGGCGCGGCTCTGGCCCGGCAGGAACCGCTGACCGGCCTGTGCAACCGCGTCGGCCTGCACGACCGCCTCGATGCGGCGCTCGCCGAGGCAGGCCGGACCGGCACGCCGCTCGCGGTGCTGATGCTCGACCTCGACCGGTTCAAATCCGTCAACGACACCCTCGGCCACCCGGTCGGCGACGCGCTCCTGCGCAAGGTCGCCGAGCGCCTGCGCAAGGCCACCCGCGCCGGCGACGTGGTGGCGCGGCTCGGCGGCGACGAGTTCGCCATCCTCCAAGTCGATCCCCGCCCCGGTGCCGAGCAGCCGCAGGCCGCCGAGGCCCTGGCGCGCCGCCTCGTCGATCTGGTCGGGCGCACCTACGTCGTCGACGGCCACATGCTCAATGTCGGCGTCAGCGTCGGCGTGGCGCTCAGCCCCGCCGACGGAAGCGATGCCGACGACCTCCTGAAGCACGCCGACCTCGCCCTCTACCGGGCCAAGGCCGAGGGCCGGGGCACCTACCGCTTCTTCGAGCCGGCGATGAACGCGCAGATGCAGGCGCGCCGCAGCCTGGAGATCGACCTGCGCCGGGCGCTCGCCCTCAAGCAGTTCGACCTCGCCTTCCAGCCGCAGATCCAGCTGGAGACGGGGCAGGTCACCGGCTTCGAGGCGCTGCTGCGCTGGAACCATCCCGAGCGCGGCCCGGTCTCGCCGGCCCTGTTCATTCCCCTGGCCGAGGAAATCGGCATCATCGTCGGCATCGGCGAGTGGGCGCTACGCGCCGCCTGCCGTGAGGCGGCGTCCTGGGCGCAGCCGGCCTCGATCGCCGTGAACCTCTCCCCCGTGCAGTTCCGCGGCGGCAAGCTGGTCGAGACCGTGATGAACGTGCTGGCCCAGACCGGCCTCGATCCGACCCGGCTGGAGCTGGAGATCACCGAGGGGGCACTGCTCGAGAACACCGACAGCGTGCTCGACGTGCTCAACGGCCTGCGCGCGCTCGGCGTGAAGATCTCGATGGACGATTTCGGCACCGGCTACTCGTCCCTGAGCTACCTGCAGAAATTCCCCTTCGACAAGATCAAGATCGACCAGTCCTTCGTGCGCGGCATGGAGGGCAACGCCGAGTGCGGGGCGATCGTGCGGGCGATCGCCCGGCTCGGCGCCAGCCTCGGCATGCGCACCACCGCGGAAGGGGTCGAGACCGCGACGCAGCTCGACGCCATCCGCGCGGAGGGCTGCACCGAGGTCCAGGGCTACCTGACCGGGCGCCCGATGCCGGCCGCCCAGGCCGCCGCCCTGCTGTCGCCGTCCGTCCCCTCTCCCCTCGCCTGATCCAGGAGCCCCCGATGAGCCAGAACGCGCGGAACGACGCGACGAGCGGAAACCTGCGCCGCCTCGTCTATTACAGCCGCAACCGGGTCGCCGGCGAACCGGCCGCGATGCACGAGACGATCCGCGGCATCCTCGCCACGAGCCGCACCAACAACGCCCGCGTCGGCGTCACCGGCGCGCTGATGTTCAACGCCGGCTGCTTCGCGCAGGTGCTGGAAGGACCGGGCGAGGCGGTCGAGACGACCTTCGAGCGCATCCAGCAGGACGAGCGCCACGGCGAGGTCTCGCTGCTGGCCTTCGAGGCGGTGGAGGAGCGGCTCTTCACCGACTGGTCGATGGCCTTCGTCGGCGCCTCGCAGGCCGACGCGGCGCTCTACGGCGACATGGCGGGGGAGAGCGGCTTCGATCTCTCGCGGATGACGGGAGACCGGCTCTGCGCCGTGCTGCACGGCCTCGCTCTCGAGGAGGAAGCCGCCGCGGCGTGACGGTTTTACGAGCCGCGCGGGTTGGGCTAACGGAGCGGCACCCGACGCCACGCTCCTCAGGCAAGCCCCGTGCGCCTCACCGTCACGACCTGGAACATCAACTCGGTGCGCCTGCGCATCGAATCCGTGCTGCGCTTCCTGCGGGAGGCGCAACCGGACGTGCTCTGCCTGCAGGAGACCAAGTGCCCGGACGAGCTGTTCCCGCTCAAGGCGTTCAAGGGGTCGGGCTACGAGAACATCGTCTTCGCCGGGCAGAAGGGCTATAACGGCGTCGCGATCGTCTCGCGCTTTCCCCTGCTCACCCGCGACGTGATGAGCTTCTGCGAGCGGGCCGATGCGCGCCACATCTCGGCGGTGCTCGGGCCCGAGGCGGGGCCGGCGGCGGGGATCGTGCTGCACGATTTCTACGTGCCGGCCGGCGGCGACGTGCCCCACCGCGACCTCAACCCGAAATTCGCGCACAAGCTCGACTTCCTGTCCGAGCTGCGCGCCTGGGGCGGACGGCGCGTCTCGGGCCCGGCGATCCTGGTCGGCGACCTCAACGTCGCGCCGCTGGAGCACGATGTCTGGTCGCACAAGCAGCTTCTCGACGTGGTGAGCCACACCCCCGTCGAGACCGAGGCCCTGGAGACCCTGCGGGGCGAGGCCGGTTGGATCGACGCGGCCCGCCTCCTCACCCCGGAGCCGGAGAAGATCTACACGTGGTGGAGCTACCGCTCGCCGAACTGGGAACTCGCCAACAAGGGCCGGCGCCTCGATCACGCCTGGGTCTCGCCCGATCTCGCCGGCACGGTCCGCCGGGTCGAGGTGTTCCGCGCGGCGCGCGGCTGGGAGAAGCCGTCCGACCACGTCCCGGTCACGCTCTCGCTGGAACTGTAGCCGGGAACGCGGGCGCCCCTCCGGGCATTTGCTCTCCGACCTCAGTCTCTGACACGGAGTCCCACCGGATGCGCTCGATCCTGCGCCAGATCCTCGTCGTCTTCCTCCTGCCTAAGGCCATCTCGTACCTGCGCCGCCGCTACGGCGGCGGCCGCGCCGCGGGCCAGCACCGCTCCTACTGAGCGAAGTGATCATCCCTTCGGCGGGGAGCCGGGGCAGAGCCCCGGCCTCCCTTCAACCCGGGCTCTGTCCCGGACCCGCGGAAGGACGCGTCCTTTCGAAACCTGGATCCGCTTCGACGCGCCGGCGGCCGTAGCCGAACCAGATCGCCAGCCCGAGGCCGAGCCAGGCCAGGAGACGCAGCCAGGTGTCGCCGGGCAGGCTCGCCATCAGGGCGAGGCAGGCGAGGATGCCGAGCACCGGCACGGTCGCGCCGCCCGGCACCCGGAAGGGCCGCGCCAAGTCCGGCTCCGTGCGGCGCAGGATCAGAACGCTGGCGCAGACGAGAATGAAGGCGAACAGCGTGCCGATGCTGACGAGTTCGCCGAGGATGTCGATCGGCACCAGGGCGGCCACGAGAGCGGTGGCGAGCCCGATCACCCCTTGCGCGACGAACGGCGTCCGGCTCCGCGCACCGATCCGCGAAAAAACGTCCGGCAGCATGCGGTCGCGGGCCATGGCGTAGCCGATCCGCGCCTGCCCGTAGAGCGCGGTGAGCGCCGCCGTCGTCAGCCCGATCAGGGCGCCGAGCTTGATCGCCGCCGAGACGCCGGTCAGCCCCGTCACCGCCATCGCCTTCGCGATCGGGTCGGCCACGTCGAGCTCGCGATAGGGCACGAGGCCGGTGAGCATCGCGGCCACCGCCACGTAGAGGGCCGCGGTGACGACGAGGGAGCCGAGCAGACCCACCGGCGCGTCCCGCTGCGGATTGCGGGTCTCGCCGGCGGCGGTCGAGATCGTCTCGAAGCCGACATAGGCGAAGAACACCACGCCGGCCCCGCGGAAGACGCCGCTCCAGCCGAAGGCGCCGAAGGCACCCTCGTTCTCCGGCACCAGCGGCCGCCACAGCTCGGGCCGGACATGCGCCAGACCGATCCCGAGGAAGGCGAGGATGATCGCCACCTTCAGCGCCACCAGCACGGCGTTGGTGCGGGCGGCCCCCCGGTTGTCGCGCATCAGGAGCGCGGTCAGGGCCAGCGTGACGAGGGCCGCCGGCCCGTTCACGAGGCCGCCCTCCCCCGGCGCCGCGGCGAGCCACGCCGGCAGCCGCAGACCCGCATCGGCCATGAGGCTCTGAGCGTAGCCCGACCAGCCGACGGCGATGGTCGCCGCGGCCATGGCGAATTCGAGCACGAGATCCCAGCCGATGATCCAGGCCGGCAGCGCGCCGAGCGTGGCGTAGGTGTAGGAATAGGTCGAGCCGGCGACCGGCATCATCGCGGCAAGCTCCGCGTAGCACAGAGCCACCAGCCCGCTCGCCACCGCGCCGAGCACGAAGGACAGCATCAGCCCCGGCCCGGCGAAGTGGGCCGCCGCCGTGCCGGTGAGCACGAAGATCCCCGCCCCGACCGTCGCGCCGACGCCGAGGCAGACGAGGCTGAAGGCGGAGAGGTTTCTCGCGAGCGAGGGACCGTCCGCCCCGGTCTCTGCGGCGAGGAGGGCGGCCACGGGTTTGCGGGTGCCGGGGGCGGGAGGCGGCATGAGGTCTCGCGTGCCTTGAGCGGGTCGCGTCCGACAACGCGAAATCCGCGCCGGTTGTGAGGCACGCCGAAGCGGGTGTCGCCCGAGCGGGCGGCTGCACTGGCACTTCCCGCGATTTCGTGTATGGTCCGCGCCGCCTCGACCCGGCTGACGGGCGGGGCTTGTGCCGCTTGCGGCTGACCGTGCTGGACGACATCCCGGCACCGGCCCGACCGCAAGCTTCAAGCGACCCGCCCTCCGGGCGGCGCCTCCGATCAAACTTCCATCTGAAAGGCCTGCGATGTCGATCACGGCAGAGCGCAAGACCGCGCTCATCAAGGAATACGCCAAGGGCAACAAGGACACCGGCTCGCCGGAGGTCCAGATCGCCATCCTCACCGAGCGGATCACCAACCTGACCGCCCACTTCAAGACCCACGGCAAGGACAACCACTCCCGCCGCGGCCTCCTGAAGCTGGTGTCGCAGCGCCGCTCGCTGCTCGACTACCTGAAGCGCAAGGAAGAGGCGCGCTACCGCACCCTCATCGAGCGCCTCGGCATCCGCCGCTAAGGCCCTCCGCGCGGTCCCTCGGGACCGCGTTTTCGCAGGAAGCGCTCTTCAGCCGAAGGGGATTCCGGTTCGGCGCTAAAGAGAGCGCGGCATACCAAGAAGGACTGTCCGGGCATGGGGCCCGGCCGGTCCACCACCGGGCGGCTTGAAGGCAAAGGGCGCCAGGGCAGGATCGCGAGACGCTTCTTCTCCGATGAAGCGTCTCGCCGTCTTGCCTCTGGCGGCGCCGGGCTCAGCCCACCGCATGTTCGAAGGCAGAAGACACACATGTTCGACGTACAACGTGAAGAGCTGATCTGGGGCGACCGCAAGCTCGTCCTCGAGACCGGCAAGACCGCCCGTCAGGCCGACGGCGCCGTGGTCGCCACCTACGGCGAGACCACCGTGCTCGCGACCGTGGTCGCGGCCAAGGAGCCCAAGGCCGGCATCGACTTCATGCCGCTGACCGTGAACTACCAGGAGCGCGCCTACGCCGCCGGCCGCATCCCGGGCGGCTACTTCAAGCGCGAGGGCCGTCCCTCCGAGAAGGAGACGCTGGTCTCCCGCCTGATCGACCGTCCGATCCGTCCGCTCTTCGTCGAAGGCTGGCGCAACGACACCCAGGTCGTCGTCACCGTCCTCTCCCACGACCTCGAGAACGATCCCGACATCGTCTCGATGGTGGCGGCCTCCGCCGCGCTGACGCTGTCCGGCGTGCCGTTCATGGGCCCGATCGGCGCGGCCCGCGTCGGCTACCTCAACGGCGGCTACAAGCTGAACCCGCTGGTGACCGAGATCGCCGAGTCCACCCTCGACCTCGTCGTCGCCGGCACCCAGGACGCCGTGCTGATGGTCGAGTCGGAGGCCAAGGAGCTCTCCGAGGACGTGATGCTCGGGGCCGTGATGTTCGGCCACAAGCACTTCCAGCCGGTGATCGAGGCGATCATCCGTCTCGCCGAGAAGGCCGCCAAGGAGCCGCGCGACTTCTCCCCGCCGGAGAACGCCGACGTGGAGAAGGCCGTCCTCGACATCTGCGAGGCGGAGCTGCGCGAGGCCTACAAGAAGACGGTCAAGCAGGAGCGCTATGCCGCCGTCGACGCCGTGAAGGCGAAGGTGGTCGCCGCCCTCTGCCCGGCCGAGGGTGAGCAGAAGTTCTCGCCTGAGAAGGTCAAGGCCGCCTTCAAGGAGGCGCAGTCGAAGGTGGTCCGCTGGAACATCCTCGACACCGGAAGCCGGATCGATGGGCGCGACGTGAAAACGGTCCGTCCGATCGTCTCGGAAGTCGGCGTGCTGCCGCGCGCCCACGGCTCCTCGCTGTTCACCCGCGGCGAGACCCAGGCGCTGGTCGTCGCCACGCTGGGCACCGGCGAGGACGAGCAGTTCATCGACGCGCTGGAGGGAACCTACAAGGAGCGGTTCCTGCTCCACTACAACTTCCCTCCCTACTCCGTCGGTGAGACCGGCCGCATGGGTTCGCCCGGCCGCCGCGAGATCGGCCACGGCAAGCTCGCCTGGCGCGCGATCCGGCCCGTTCTGCCGCCGGCCCACGAGTTCCCGTACACGATCCGCGTGGTCTCCGAGATCACCGAGTCGAACGGCTCCTCCTCCATGGCCTCCGTCTGCGGCGGCTCGCTGTCGCTGATGGATGCGGGCGTGCCCCTGCGCCGTCCGGTGGCCGGCATCGCCATGGGCCTGATCCTGGAAGGCGAGCGCTTCGCGGTGCTCTCCGACATCCTCGGCGACGAGGACCATCTCGGCGACATGGACTTCAAGGTGGCCGGCACGGACGAGGGCATCACCTCGCTCCAGATGGACATCAAGATCGCCGGCATCACCGAGGAGATCATGCGCGTCGCCCTCGCCCAGGCGAAGGACGGCCGCGCCCACATCCTCGGCGAGATGGCGCACGCCCTGACCGCGGCCCGTCCGGAGCTCGGCGAGTACGCGCCGCGCATCGAGACGATGCAGATCCCCACCGACAAGATCCGCGACGTGATCGGCACCGGCGGCAAGATCATCCGCGAGATCGTCGAGAAGACCGGCGCCAAGATCAACATCGAGGATACCGGCGTCGTGAAGATCGCCTCCTCCGACGGCAAGGCGATCAAGGCGGCCTATAACTGGATCCGCTCCATCGTCGCCGAGCCCGAGGCCGGTACGATCTACGACGGCACGATCGTCAAGATCATGGAGTTCGGCGCCTTCGTGAACTTCTTCGGCGCCAAGGACGGCCTCGTCCACATCTCGGAGCTCGCCCCGCAGCGCGTCGCCAAGGTCGGCGACGTCGTGAAGGAGGGCCAGAAGGTCAAGGTGAAGTTCCTCGGCGCCGACGAGCGCGGCAAGATCCGCCTGTCGATGAAGGTCGTCGATCAGGAGACCGGCGAGGACATCACCGAGAAGCTCAAGGCCGAGCGCGCGGAGCGCGGCGAGCCGGAGCGCGAGGAGCGCAGCGACCGGGGTGATCGCGGCGACCGCGGCCCCCGCCGCGACCGCGGCGAGCGCCGCCGGGAATCCTCGGGCGAGTAAGCCCTCCCTCACCGTCCCGTCGAATGCTTGAAGAGCGCGGTCCCTCCGGGGGCCGCGCTCTTTGCTTTTGGTCCAAGGCTTGTGGCCCGAGCGGTTCGAGCGGCACCCCGCCGTGCGGGCGGGCTGCATAAAAGAACAGTTCCGATCGCTTGATTTCCATGACAATGGAAGATCTGGAACGAACCACCCTTTCTCAAGCTGAGCTGGATTATTGCAAAGACTCCCCCACCTATTTCAATAAGTAAGGGGGCGCTTTGTGAAGAAGGCGCGTGAGAGCCGTGCTCTGGTGCGGCCGATGCTGCTCGGCTCCGTTGCCTGGCGCACAACGGCCGACTTCTTTCTCCGTCGGCCTGGGCTACCTCCAGCAGAACGCCAGCCTCGCATCGTCGGACAGCACGGTGCGCCTGCCGAGCTTCTCCCGCTTCGATGCCGGCGTGTTCTACGCGTTCAGCGAAACCGTGCACTCAGGTCGATATCGAGAACCTGTCCGACCGGCGCTACACCGTCTCCGGGCACAACAACAACATCCTGCCCGGCGCGCCGCGGACCGTGCGCTTCCAGGTCATCGTGCGGTTCTGAGATCGTACGGCTTTGAGGATCGCGCGGTCGCGACTTCCTCGGTCGCGCGCCCTCGCCTAACACCGGGATCACGCCCGCCGCACGGGTGATGCGCCCCGGAGCCCGCCGATGTCCGACGACCTCGTCTTCTACACCCACCCGATGTCCCGCGGCCGGATCGTCCGCTGGATGCTGGAGGAGGTCGGCGCGCCCTACCGCACCGAGATCCTCGGCTACGGCGCCTCCATGAAGGCGCCGGCCTACCGGGCGATCAACCCGATGGGGAAGGTACCGGCGCTGTGCCACGGCGGCACGGTCGTGACCGAATGCCCCGCGATCCTCGCCTATCTCGCCGACGCCTTCCCGCAGGCGGGGCTTGCTCCCGCGCCGGATCACCGCGACCGCGGTCCCTATTACCGCTGGCTGTTCTTCTGCGCCGGCCCACTTGAGGCGGCGGTGACGAACGGGGTGCTCAAGGTCAGTCTGCCCGACGACCCGCGCGTGCAGGGCATGGTCGGCTACGGCAGCCTGGAGACGGCCCTCGACACCCTGGAAGGCGCCGTCTCCGGCGTCGAGTTCGTGGCGGGCGACCGGTTCAGCGCCGCCGACCTCTACGTCGCCTCGCATCTCGGGTGGGGGATGCAGTTCGGCACGATCCCGAAGCGCACCGCCTTCGAGGCCTATGCCGGGCGTCACCTCGCGCGGGAAGCGGCGGTGCGGGCGCGGGCGATCGACGACGAACGGCTCGCCGAGGCGCAGAGGGCCTCGTAACCGTCCTCCGACGGAACGGCACCGCCCGCCCCGCGTTCGCCCCGCGATAGCGCCAACAGGAGCGGATCCATCGTGAACGAGATGATCGAAGACATTTTTTCGGGCGAGCCGAACCTGAGCATGACCGAGCGGGCGGTCTCCGTCGCGCTCGGGCTCGGGATCGCCGCGGCGGCGGCCCAGCCCCGGCCCAACAAGCTCCTGAGTCTCGCCGCCCTGGTGGTCGGCGTCGGGCTCGCCGTGCGCGGCGCCACCGGCCACTGCGCCGTCAAGGCCGCCGCCGCGGGCGGGCGCGACCTGACCGGCTGACGGGCTTCGCGCACCCGACGGGCCGGCGCGCCCGCTTCAGCGCCGCGGGCCGATGCGACCGCGAACGGAAAAGGGGCGCTCCCGAGGAGCGCCCCTTTTCCGTTTGGGCTCTTTGAAGCCCGGGCGTCAGAGCGAGCGGCTGCTGGTGCGGCCGGCGATGAAGCCGTAGATCGCCAGAACGACGCAGGCGCCGACGATCGAGCCGATGAAGCGGGCCCCTTCGTTGGGTCCGTACCAGCCGACCGCCTGTCCGATGAAGGTCGCGACGAAGGCGCCGACGATGCCGAGGATCGTCGTCATGATGAAGCCCGCGGGCTCCTTGTCACCAGGCATGATGAACTTGGCGATGACGCCGGCCACGAAGCCGATGATGATGGTCCACAGAATTTCCATTTGGCTCCAACCCCGAAAAGCGTCCTAGGCCTGAAGATCCGACCCGAAGACTTGGCCGTATTCATGGGACAAACGCGCGAATGACGATGCCGGTTGCCTCGCGACGCGCGCCGTAGCGCAAAAAATGCGGGCGGCGCGGGCAGGCCCCCGCGATCCGCATCAGGGGCCGGGCTTCAGGGGTCTGGGCCGGCCCCCTTTACGGGGAACCGTCCGCGACGGCAGAAGGGTCCGCCTTCCAACGAATCGAGACCGGCGCCCCATGACCATCGAACGCTACGAGACCGGCCCCCGCATGAGCCAAGCGGTGGCCCACGGCGACCTCGTCTTCCTGGCCGGTCAGGTGGCCGCCGACGTCGTCGGCACCGGCGTCACCGCGCAGACCCAGCAGATCCTGGAGCAGATCGACCGGCTGCTGCTGGCGGCGGGCAGCGACAAGTCCCGCATCCTGTCGGCGACGATCTATCTCGCCGACATCGGCGGCTTCGCCGAGATGAACGCCGCCTGGGACGCCTGGGTCGACCGGGACAACCCGCCCGCCCGCGCCACCGTGGAAGCCCGGCTCGTCGCCCCCGAATACCGCGTCGAGATCGCCGTCACCGCCGCGCGGGGTAAATCGTGATCCGGCGGCGCCTGCTGGGAGGGCTCGCCGCCCTCCCCCTTCTGCTCTGGGCGGCCGGCAGCGTGCGGGCCGAGGAGCGGGTCGTCAACATCTACAACTGGTCGGACTACATCGACCCGAAGGTGCTCGACGACTTCACCAAGGAGACGGGGATCAAGGTCGTCTACGACACCTATGACAACAACGAGATCCTCGAGACGAAGCTCCTGGCCGGCAAGTCCGGCTACGACATCGTCGTGCCCTCCGGCCCGTTCCTGCAGCGCCTGATCAAGGCCGGTGTGTTCCAGCCCCTCGACAAGGCGAAGATCCCGAACCTCAAGAACGCGTGGCCGGAGATCACGGGCCGGCTCCAAGCCTACGATCCCGGCAACACCTACGCCGTCGATTACATGTGGGGCACCACCGGCATCGGCGTGAACGTCGCCGCCGTGCGCGAGCGGCTGGGCGCCAACGCGCCCCTCAACAGCTGGAGCCTCGTGCTCAATCCGGGCTTCATCTCGAAGCTCAAGGATTGCGGAGTCATGCTCCTCGACTCCCCCGAGGACCTGATCCCCTCGATCCTGCCCTTCTACGGCTACAAGTCCGATTCGAAGCGCTGGGACGACATCACGGCGGTGACCGACGCGCTCTACAAGGTCCGCGGCTCGGTTCGGAAGTTTCACTCCTCGGAATACATCAACGGGCTCGCCAACGGCGATGTCTGCCTCGCGGTCGGCTATTCCGGCGATGTGATGCAGGCCAGGAAGCGCGCCGAGGAATCGAAGAACGGCGTCGAGGTCGCCTACTTCATCCCGAAGGAGGGCGCGCTGATGTGGTTCGACGCCTTCGCGATCCCGAAGGACGCCGCCCACCCGGCCGAGGCCCACGCCTTCATCGACTACATGATGCGCCCCGAGGTGGCCGCGGCCAACACCAACTTCGTCTCCTTCGCCAACGGCAATCTCGCCTCGCAGAAATTCGTGAAGCCGGAGATCCGCAACAATCCCGGCATCTACCCGGACGAGGCGGTGATGCAGCGGCTCTCGGTCAACACCGCCTGGAACGACTCGACCCAGCGCTTCGTGACGCGCGCCTGGACCCGGGTGCGCACGGGGCGGTGAGGCGCGGGGCGGAGACGCCGGAACCGTGACGCGGCGCCCCCGCGGGCGCGCATCACGGCTCTCCCCACAACCCGTGGGCCCGGTCCGCACCGAGGTGGCCGACCGCCGCCCACGGGTGTCGGCGTGATCGACGCCGACACCGCCTCGACCGGTCCGCGCAGCGCCCGGGCGAGGCGGTGATCCCCGATCCTGGAAGGCTCGGATGGGATCTCAGCCGATCAGGCCGAAATCGAAGCGTCCGTCGTTGAGGACGGTCCGGTTCTCGACGAGGCCGTACTGGAGGTAGTGCTGCAGGGGGTTGAGACCGGCCTGAGCCACGTCGGCATTGGCCTGCAGATAGGCCGAGCTGTCGAAGTCGCGGGCGGGGTCGCGGCCCTCCTTCCAGCCGTAGGTGTCGTAGTGGTTCAGCGGGTTGATGCCGGCCTGCGCCACGTCCCTGTAGGCGGCGAGATAGCCCTTGGTGTCGAACACCGCGTTCGGATCCCGGCCCTCCTTCCAGCCATAGGTATCGAAATGCTGGCGGGCGTAGGCGAAGGTGTCGGTCCGGCCTGCGGCCTGGGCCGCCTGGAGGACGTCGGCATTGCCGAGCAGGTAGAACTCGGCGTCGAACCCGCCCTTGATGGTGTCCGCCTTGCCGACCGCCTCGAAGATGGCGCGGCCCTCGGACTGGCCGTATTCGAGATAGTGCTTGAGCGGGTTGAGCCCGGCGGCGGCGACGTCCTTGTTGCGGGCGAGGTAGAACTCGTTGTCGAAGCCGACGCCCGGATCGCGGCCCTCCTTGTAGCCGGTGGTCTCGTAATGGCTCAGGGCGTTGGCGCCCGAGCGGACGGCGTCGGCGTTGATGCCGGCATAGCCCTTGGCGGAGAAGAAGGCGTTGGGATCGCGGCCCTCGCTCGCGCCGTAGGCGGCGTAGTGCGCGTCGGCGTCCTGCCCGGAGGCGAGCACGTCCTTGTACCGGGTCAGGTAGAACAGGTCGTCAACGAGGGGCGTGCCGTCGGCGCGGTCGACAACCCGGTCGCTGAACTGGAACTGCTCGATTCCCGTCACCGTATCGGTGCCCTCGCTGCCCGTGAGGGTGAGGAACCCGCTCGCGTCGCGCCCCAGGGCGAGGCTGCCGAGGGCGTAGGAGAAGATGGCGCGGTCGGTGCCCGCGCCGCCATTGATGCGGTCGTTGCCCGCGCCGCCGACGAAGCTGTCGTTGCCGGCGAGACCGTCCAGCGTGTCGTTGCCGGCGCCGCCGACGAGGAAGTCGGCAGCGCTGCCGCCGGTGACCCTGTCGTCGCCCTGGCCGGCATTGATGTAGTGGCTCTCGGCCGTGCGGCCGGTGAGCGGCGTGAGCGTATCGGCGGCCGAGGTCCCCAGCGCCACGACCCGGAAGGTGTCGCCCCGCTCCGTCCCGGCGACGAGGTCGCGCACGTCGAAGGTGAGGCCGTCCGTCGTCGCGACCAGGGTGATGCCCTCGTCGTCGATGCGGCTGACGGAGCCGGTCAGGGCACCGTCGGCTCCTTCGGCCTGCAGCCGCACGGCGAGGCCGCCATCCTGGTTGGCGCTCGCGCGTCCATCGTTGGCGCTGCCGTTGCCGACCTCGGCGGAGGTGAAGGTCAGGCGCACCTGCCCGGCGGCCGCCGCCGAGACGTCGACGCGGTCGCTGCCCTCGCCGAGATTGATCTGGTCGGCACCGTCGGTGCTGACGTTGAACAGGGCGGTGTCGTTGCCCGCGCCGCCGGTGACGGTGTCGTTGCCGAGACCGCCGCGCAGCACGTCGTTGCCGAGGCCGCCGATCAGGGTGTCGTTGCCGCCGCGCCCGTCGATGACGTCGTTGCCCGCGAGCCCGTCCAGCGTCTCGCCGGCATCGGTGCCGATCAGGTTGTCGTTGCCGGTGGTCACCGCCGTGGCGCCGAGGCGGGTTGCCCCCAACAGGTAGTTGCCGAGCTCGGCCTCGTCCGTGAAGGCGCGCCCGCTGCCGACCACTTGACCCTGCGCGTTGGTGAAGGAGTCGGTCTGGTCGGCGAGCTGCTTGATCTGGGCCGATCCGGCGCCCGCGGCGAAGAGCGGGATGATCTGGTTCGAGTGGTTGGTCGAGAAGAACAGGCCCTCCGGCACGCCGTCGCCGTTCCGGTCGGGCTGGACCGGCTGGTAGGGAATGGTAGCACCCTCGGGGCCGAAGAACAGGTGGTCGTGGTCGGCGGTGACGATGAGCAGGGTGTCCTCGAAGGTCGCCCGGCTCGTCGGCGAGTTGATGTAATCGACGACCGTCTTCACCGCGTTGTTGAAATCGATGTATTCCTCGATCATCCGGCCGCGATTGTTCGCGTGCATGGCGCGATCGACGGCGCCGCCCTCGATCATCAGGTAGAGACCGTCCGGATCGGCGTTCAGCTTGTTGAGGGCGGCGAGCGACAGCTCGGACAGCGTGGCCGAGGATTCGAGGCGCGGCACGCTGAAGGGGATCTCGGTGCCGTTCGGCGGCGCCTCCCCCGAGCGGTTGAAGTTGCTGCTGGTGAACGCCTTCGAGATCATCGCCAGGCGCTCGGCCGTCGGTGTGCCGGTGCCGGCGGCCTGGATCGCGGCGCGGTCCTGCAGCAGGTTCCAGCTCGCCCCGTCCTGCGAGCGGTAGGTGTCGGCCTTCAGGCCGTTCCAGAGGTCGGCGCCGATCCAGGTGTTGTCCGGCGCGGTGCGCAGGCGCCCGTTATCGTCGTAATCCGGGTTGCCGGTGCCGGCGATCACGTCGAGCGTGCCGCTCCCGAACATCTCCCGGGCGATCTGGTTGGCGTTCGAGCGGGCGATGTTGTGGGCGCCGCCCGTCGCCGAGGGCGTCGCGTCGCTGAACTGCACGGTGGTGACGACACCGGTCGCCTTGCCCTGCTGCTTGGCGAGTTCCGCGATCGAGAACAGGTCCGAGCCGTTGCCGTCGACGTCGATGGCGTTGTTGTAGGTCTTGCCGCCGGTGGCGATGGACGAGGCGGTGTTGCCCGAATCGGGATAGGTATTGCGGTTCCACTCGTAGCCCGCGAAGGCGCGGGGCTGGCCATTCGGGTCGAGGCCCGCTACGCGGGTGAAATCGTAGTTCTTGGCCGGGTCGTAGACCACAGTCGGGTTCTGGGCGAGGCCGGTCTCGCCGGGAACGGGTGTGGTGCGGTTGTCGAGCGGGTAGACCGACTGCGCGGTGGCGGTGAAGCTGGGTCCGTCGGCAATCAGCACCTTGCCGGCCGCGCCCGCCCGCGGATCGCCGTTCGCGAGACCGTTCAGGTAAAGACGGGTTGCCTCGAGTGTATTGAAGCCCGCACCGTCTGCGATCATCACGATCACATTTTTGATGGGACCGGCAGTCGAGGCCATTTTCATCTCCAACGATTTTATTGTCATTCCTGCAGGCAACCCGATGCCTGCAGTCCGGGGCGTGCCTTTCGGGCAAGCGCGACACGCCTACGGTCCTTCGCTGGAATGCGCTGAGACCGATGACAAGCGCATGACAAACAAGTCAAAACAAGCCGGCTAATACTGTAATTTTCTCAGTTTTTAAATTTTCGCCCGCGCCAATTCAAATGTCTGGCGAAGCACCCCAGACGAAGGCGCCGTTGCTCGTCTGATCCGATGTGCCGGACGGATCGGACGGGCCGGGTGCCTGGCGGCCCCGGAGGGCGGATCGCAGGTCACGCCCGCGCCCGCTTCGCGGCCAATCGCTTCGCCGCCCCCTCCCCACGCCTCGCGATCGCGGCGCTTGCGGGACATCCAAACCCGCGATCACGAAAGGATCGGGCACGCCCGGACTCAACGAAAAAGCCCCGGCTCTCGCGAGCCGGGGCTTTTCTCGTCCACCTTCCCCCGTCCGTGAACCGCGGACGGGCGATCGTCGCCGGAGGCCTTACTCGGCCGCGGGCAGTTCGCTGAGTTCGGCGGCGTTGGCCGCGTTCTCGGCGGAGCGCTGCTGCAGGATCAGGCTGTCGCGGCGGCGCGCGATCGAGCGGATATCCGCCGCGAGCGAGCCGGTGCCGGCCGGGATCAGCGAGCCGACGATGACGTTCTCCTTCAGCCCTTCCAGGGTGTCGACCTTGCCGTTGACCGCAGCCTCGGTGAGGACGCGGGTGGTCTCCTGGAACGAAGCGGCCGAGATGAACGACTTGGTCTGCAGCGACGCCTTGGTGATGCCGAGCAGGACCGGAACGCCCTGGATCGGCTTCTTGCCCTCGGCGAGCAGCTTCTCGTTGTACTCGGCGAGCTCCGTCCGGTCGATCTGGTCTCCCGTGAGGATGTCCGAGTCGCCGCCGTCGGTGATCTCCACCTTCTGCAGCATCTGCCGGACGATGACCTCGATGTGCTTGTCGTTGATCGACACGCCCTGGAGCCGGTAGACCTCCTGGATCTCGTTGACGAGGT
>Ga0233425_10006062_pt1 | contig 18355 bp, 13 predicted proteins | sample Watercolumn_Towu_2_FD_181712 | JGI IMG/M metagenome (GOLD analysis project Ga0233425, IMG submission 181712) | Freshwater microbial communities from Lake Towuti, South Sulawesi, Indonesia - Watercolumn_Towuti2014_140_MG | ecosystem: Environmental > Aquatic > Freshwater > Lake | place... | reverse complement strand
ATCACATCCTGCCTGCTGTGCAAAATAAACGGCCGGCCCACACACGCCACAACCAGCGTCCAGCGCCTTCATGCCGGGCTTTAAGCCAATAGTGCCAATCTGATAATCCAATAAGGTATTCACATTTTTGGTACGAAAGGCCTGGATGACGTTGCCATACACTTTCAGGAAATTATCCGTTTGCTCATTATAAAATTTAGCCACATCCGCCTCATGGGATATCGCGGCTGTGGGCGCTTCGCTGCCGGTAGCGTTGGGTGCCGATCTCGCATACTTCAACGAGGCGATCATGATGATAAACACCAGATTAAGCGCGAGGGAAACCGCTATAAGTGCTATTAACCAGGTCATTTGAATAGGTTTATAAGTTTTTGAAATAAGGAATGCTTCACCGGCTCCGGAAAAAACAAGCGTTTAAACTCTTCCATACTGAGCGCCCGAACCTCCGGTGGATCGTTGTTTAATTTTATGAGCTGATGTATGTCCGTTGCAGGATTCTTTTCCAGAAAGAACGACTCGTCACATAGGAAGGTCTCTATTTTTCCATCCTGCAGGGCATGGATCTGCATCGCGCTGTCTTTAGGGATAACGCCGCAAACGATGCCAATGCGGACGCGGTCGCTTGTATTGGCCGGCGAGCCATGCAGCAAGGCATGGTCGTAGAACAAGGCTTCCCCGGCTTTCATGGGCAGAGGCTCCAGTGTTTGCCAGATGTGTTGCTCTACATCCTTAAAAACGGAAGGGATGCCTGGCCCGCGGTACGTCTTCATCCTGGCATGGCTTCCCGCCAGCACGAACACGGCGCCGTTTCTGACATCCACATCCACCAAAGGAATCCACAAATTATAGGACCGGCTTTTGCCTTCATCCACGAGGTTCCAGTCCTGGTGCGGCTGCAAAATGCCTTTGCCATGCGCCGGCTTCACCACATAGGCGCCTCCCAGCAGCCTGTAATCCTTCAGTACATCCGGCACCAAAGGGTTCAGCACGGAGCGGATAAAATCGCTGGTCTTTTTCCGGAAAGCCATATCCGCCGAATGCGTCGAAGAATAAAAATGCGAAGGCTCCTCTTTTTGAAACTCCAGGTAGTTGGATGTCAGCCGCTCAACGGCATCAGGCTTCAGGAAAGGAAATACGGTATAGCCCTTCTCCTCCAATGCATGGTTATGCGCTTCGTTTTTTAAGATCGCCGGATAATGAAAGGCTAAGCTTTGATCCATTTTCTCAATTTTTGTGTAAAGCTCAGGCGCTCGTGTTCTGCCGGAACGGCAAGCCTGTGACCGAGCCTGCCGACTTCTTCCGCGCCGGCGGTTTTTAACTGAAAGGCTTTGGTGCCAAGGCTTTCGCCGGTAAGGGGGCGCTGGAAAATGCTTTGATGAAAATCCGTAAAGCGCAGCAGGAAATCGTCCTCCTGCCTGAATTGCTCTATCTCGTCCGGCTTCTCTTTATTCCAATAGTGGAACAGCATCGGCGCTCCCTGCGATTTGATCCCGGTGGTAATGGCAAGCCGGATCTCCCTGGTTTGATTGGGCTTCGAATAATGGATCACCGCCTGATTCAGCACGATCGCTTCCGTTGCTTTCACCGGAATGCAGCTGAGGTACTTCTTCAGCTCCTGCTGAAACCCGTTATAGTAAAAGGGCAAGGTTGGAGCGCGCAGCTCCGAATGCCAGCGGTGGCTTCCCCTGATCACTTCCAGGGTGCCATTCTCCTCGTTGGTATCCTGGAGCGGGGTCCAGATATTGAGCGCCACAAATTGCGTTTCGTCTACAATGGTCCAGTCCTGGTGCATGGGCATCTCGCTGCGCGTGCCATTTCCTTTGGACAGAAAAGCGGAGCCAAACCAGGAATAATCACAAAAGACCTTCTCCAGCCGGGGCAATAAGACCTTTCCAATGGCCTCACTGATCTCTTTCTTGCGGGGATAATCATTTTCATAGCTCGATGAAAAAAAATCGGCGGAAGGGTTCGGAAAATAGTGCCGGAACAAGGCGTTGAGCGCGTCAACATCTTCGTGAGTCAGTAAGGAAATCTTCACGAAACCATCGGTCTCAAACTGTTTCTGCAGTACCTCGTCTTTGAATATAGCGTTTACCATGTGATTGTCTTACCTGGAAAATAAGCGTGAAAAAAAGTTTTTTGGGGGGCCGCTTCGCGGTTTTTCTTCGGGCACCTCTGCCGTTTTTTCCTCCTGCAGCTGGTACTCCTGCCGGAGCAGGTCGGCCGTGATCTTCGGAAAATCAAAGGGCGTCAGGCCAATGGACCGGCCGATCTTCGGACGGCTGAAAATATCATGGCCGAAATTCTGAAAGTTCACCATAAAATCAGGGTCCTGCTCAAAGAGCTCGATGGCATTTGGCGTCGTTTTATCCCAGTAGCAGATCCGGATGCCGGCGTCTTTGTGGGTAATAAAGGTATTGATGACAGGGCGCACATGTCCCGAACGGTTCGCCGGCGAATAATGGATGATGCTCTGGTCGAAAATCACCGCCTGCCCTTGCTTTAAGTACAGAGGCTCCATCACCTTGTGCACGCTGGCTTCCATGCCATCGTAAATATCCGGCAGTGTTGCGCCACGGTAGGTCTTAAACAGGCGATGGCTCCTCGGCAATACTTCGATCGCACCATTCTCCGCCGTGAGGTCGATGAGCGGGATCCAGATGTTTATCCCCGTATACACCGACTCATCCACCAGCGTCATGTCCTGATGCATCTTCAATACACTTTTCTCGTCGGCGCCTTTCACGATAAAGCTCCCGCAATGCACCTTGTAATCGGTAAAATAGTGCTCCAGGCTGCGCCGCATCTGCAGCCGGATCGCCGCATCCACTTCTTTGCGGTAATCCGTGTCGGTAGCAAAGGTGCTGGTATAAAAACCTTTGACGCCTTCGGGATGTTTATCGCGGTATAATTCCAGCAAGGCGGCGATTTCTTTCCCATCCAGAAAATCCAGCACCACAAAGCCATGATGATTCAATTGCTCCTGTAGCCTGGCATCTTTAAACACCTTTGCTTTATGACTGAAATCCAACATCGTTTATTTTTTAGAGAGCCTGTACCTGATCTCCGCAAGGATATTAGAGACACTGTATTTCTCCAGGAAGCTTCTCGGGTCTACCCAGGCTTCGGGAGCAGGCTCTGGTGTTACGGCATGCTGCTCTGCGTTTCCGGTCGTTCCGGAGAAAGCCGCATCCTCTTTGCGCTGGCCATCGAGCGTGTAGTTATACAAGCCTGCCAGCTCTTTCATCAGCCCGGTATTAAATACATTTCCCGGCACAGAGGTTATTCGCCCGGTGATCTCCTCTTTGGAGACCGGCACTGCGTTTCTACGATACGTCGTGAGGAGCTCCAGCTCTCCGGGCACCTCGCCGGCTTCATAAAGCTTTGATAACCTCGAATTGTTGTATGTCCTGAAAAACGCCTCATCCACCTTATATACATTGACCTGCTCCTCCTTGCCCGGAACCTGGTAGTGATGGATGAGCGGCGCATGCTTTTGTGTGATGCCGATCCCGACACCGATGCGGGTAATTCCTGAAATGTTCGGCGGAGAGGCATGAACGGTTTTGTTATTGAAGATCAGCGCCTCGCCTGCTTTCATATCAATGACCTCCACATAAGGAAAAATCGCAAAGACATGATCTGTAAACAGGGATCTGGCCTGCGGTGAGGGCGAGCGGCGCGCTTCATTAAACAGGCGATGGCTGCCCCGGATCACGCTCAGGGCGCCGTTGTTCTTATTCACATCCATCAGCGGAACCCACACCGTGGCCGAGCAGAATGCCTCCTCGTCCACAAAGGTCCAGTCCTGGTGAGGTGGCACAATATTCTGCAAACCGGCTTCCTTGATGACATAGCTCGCCGTAAATGGCTTATAATCTGTCAGCACGGGATCCAGCTTAGGGACCAAGGTTGCAAACAGCTTATCGAATACGCCGTTGATATACGCAGGGTCTTTGCTGTCGAGCGTTACGTGGAAGCCATAATCCCCGACATGCGCATGCTGCAGGGAATGGTAATAATTTTTCAGGTCCGCCACTTCATCGGCATTCAGCAGGTCGATCTTCACAAAGCCGTCTCTGTCGAAGGCTTCCTGGGTCTTCGGATCTTTGAATAAAGGCGCGGCTTTGGATGGCTGCATGCCTTCCTCCTTTGCAGCCGCCTTATCGAAGCGCTCTGCCTTCATGCCTTTCAAAAAATCATCGTAGGAAAACAGCTGCTCCCTGTATGGCAGGGTAGCCAGCTCCTTCATGCCCACAGGCTTCAGCCAGGGATGAAAGTTCATGTAAAAATCCACGTCCGTTTCCAGCATGCTCACCCGATGGGCATCCTTCGTACGGTCGAGGTGATAATGGATCGATGTCGCCTCCTTCGGGATCATGATCAGCTGGATCGCCAGGCGCAGGCCCGGTGTTTTATTGATATTGCTGTAATGCACGATGCTGTCGTCGAGGATCACGCCCTGTCCTGCCTTTACATTCATCGGCGTCAGGTGCCCGGCAACGATCTCTTCCTTGATGCCTCTCAGCTCCCAGGGGATCATGGGACCGCGCAGCTTCCCGAACTTCTTGTGGCTGCCCTCCACCATCTGCAGTGTACCGTTGGCTTCGTTGCTGTCGACCAGAGGCACCCAGACAGATACAGAGGTATAGTTCATCTCATCCACAAAGGCCCAGTTCTGGTGCATGGGCACCTCGCCGCCGCCTTCCTGCTTACGGATGTAGTTGGCAATGATGGGGGTATACCCATCGAGGTAGGCGTCGGCCCTGGCCCTGAATTTTTCCGTGATGATGTCGTAAACCTTTTTTTTATACGCGACGTTTTTATCGATAAAGGTAAAATCATAGCTGATGTCGGCCTTCGTATCGAAATCGGTATGCTCTGAGGTCCTCGGCCCGCCGCTTTCTTCGATCGTGTCGAAAAACTGCTGCTTCAGCTGCTCCACCTCTTCGGGCGACAGAAAGGGAACGACGACATAGCCTTTCTCATCGAAGGCTTTTTCCAATTCCGGATCTCTAAACACAGGTTTCATGGCGGGGCTTATAAATTTTCTACGATTCGTTTTTCAAATTTAATAAAAAGGACTCCCGAAATCAGCAGCAGGATACAGGAAGCCAGGAACAACAACCAGGCGGCAGGGGAAATACCCTGATTAAAAAACAAGGCATGACGCATGCCCTCCATCGAAAGAGCGAGGGGATTTGCATAACGGTACAGGTCGCGGTACTGACCGGGCACGATCGCCGCAGAATAAAATACCGGTGTGAGCCAGATGCCGAAGTTGATCACAAAAGGAATGATATGAGCGGTATCCCTGTACTTCAGCACCAGGATGCTGCAAAGCATGCCGATAGCAAAAGACAGGAGAGCGGTTTGTATAAAATAAAAGAAAGCGGTGAAGGCATAGATGCCGGTATGCCCGCCTGTAGCCATTACCACTGCAAAGGTGATGAGCAACAGCACCATGCATTCCAGGATGACAGGGATCACCTTGGAAAGCAGAACGATGATGCGCGGAAAAGACACCTTATTCAGCAGCTCGGCGGATTCCACCAGCCCGTACGAACAGCGGGTCACCACACCGGTAAGCAGGTACCAGAGCACAAGTCCCGTCAGCACAAAGGCCGGATAGGGAATGCTTTCGGTATCGAGCCTGATGAAGTTCTGAAAAAAAACGGTGTAAACGGTCACAACTGCCAGAGGCTGTATGAAGAACCAGCTAATGCCTAAAAAAGTCTTACTGTATTTGATTTTCAATTCGCGGAGAGAGAGCACCCTGATCAGAAAGCTGTGCTTTAGCAATTTCTCCCAATAGGAAGAAATACTGTAAGGCTTATTGGTGATCAACCGGGTCTGCATGCGGGGAGTTAAACTAAATTCTGGATCAGTGAAATACGGCTTTAAGCTTTTGCCAGACGGTCTTTTCTTTAGGTGCCGCTGTTTCTGGCGCCATTGCTTCGCAGGATTCTGTCAGGTTGACCCCGTCGGGCTCCGCGATCATCCGGCAGCGCAGCGCACTGGCGGCTCCGATGAGCTCCGGCCTGGGAATACCGTTCAGCGCGCACAGCTCCTCAAAGCGCTCCCGGCTCATTTCCGGAAAATCATGCTCCACCTCCCCGACCTTCTGCCCTGTTTTAGGACGCTTATGGCAATCGTAAAAAAAGCTGTCGTTCTCAAGAATGAAGGTGTCCTCCTGTTTGAGCAATTCTATTTTACTCCCGGGCTCTGTGTTTTTAAAGCATGTGATAAATTCGGCCTCTGCCGGAAAGATGCCGCAGAGCGCTACCAGCCTGTTGGCACCGGAGCTGTTAGGCATGGAGTGATGCACGACGCGCGGATCGAAGACCAGGGCTTCGCCCGCTTTAAGGTACACCGGCTTTAAATAGGCCCTCACGGTATCGTTGATCTCCTGGAAAGGCTGTGCAAAGGAGATGCCCCTGTAGGGCGAAAAAAACCAATGTGTTTTCTCGATCACGCCGAGCGCGCCGTTATCGGGAGTAATGTCCTGCAAAGGGATCCAGATGCTGAGGGGCGAATAGCGGTACTCATCCAAAGCCGTTGTGTCCTGGTGCACATAAAACTCGCTTGCGGGGCCCGGCGCCTTGGTGATAAATGTATTGACGATGTTTTTATAATCCCGGAAATGCTCTTCCAGCAAGGGCCTGAAGATCTCCCCCAAGGTTTCATGAACGCGCTTCCTGTAAGCCAGGTCTTTGGAGTACAGACTATAGAACATGCCTCCATCCTCGATCTGAAGCGCGTGCTCCTGCTCATAAAATGCGGAAACAGCCTGCAGCTGCGTTTCATCCAGGAAAGGAATAACCGCATAACCGGATTCATGAATTTGCTCAGCCAGCGCATCGTTTTTAATAACGCTGTGCTTAACCGGTTTCCAGTGTTTATAAGGCTCAAGTATTTTTACGCGCATGAAACGAGGTTGAATTTCAAAATTACAAAATAATACGGTTAAACGTTTTTTGTTCGTCCCCTAAAACGCGTCGTTCAAATCATTTCCATGAATATCTCTGTTATCCGTTGTATATTGCAAATAAAAAAACAGCCCCCGACAGGTTATGTTTACAGGGCAAAACAGAACGACACAAACCCTTTCGAAAATGAAATCCTCTGCAAAACATCTCCTTAAAAAACAGCTTATCCTGTTCCTGGGGCTGTTTATACTGGCAGAGATCATCCTGCGCATATGCGGTATGCGCGCCGGCACGCTGCTCAACGATTTCAAGCCGGAGGATCACCCGGTTTACCAGGCCCGTTTCCTGAGCGACCGGTCGGGCATCAACCACATTCTTGCCTCGAACGAATTACTGATGGCGGGCAGCGTGATCAACCAGCAGGGATTCAGGGGCTCCTTCAATTACACACCGCGTGCGGTGGATTCGGTGCGAAAGGCAAGCGGCAAAGAGATCGTGATGATCATCGGCGATTCTTTTGTTGAAGGCTGCTGCCCCGACAGCGTGTACCATTCTTTCCCCGACATCATCGACCGCAGCGACCGCTACCGTGTTCTCAACTTTGGCGTGGCCGGCACCGATCCTGTGCAGTATGAGCTCATCACCAGGCATTATGTTCCTTCCCTGAAACCGGATCATGTGGTGGTTGCCTTTTATTTCGGAAACGACATCCTGCAATACCACCGCACACCAAGCCCCGGAGTGCCGCTCTTCTTCCCTTTCAAAAATAACAAGTGGCTGTTTGGGATCGCGCCCAACGACCTTTCCCAAAAATTAAATTACACCTTAAAGACAGCGGATGAAGCGTATACCTTCTACATGGACCATTACACCTTAGGCGGGAGCAAGCGAAACATCGCCGAGAAAGCGATCGGCTACAGCGTTATCCTGTCGAAGATCTACCTCTACATCGAGTACAGCATCGCCAGGCGTCGCTGGCAGAAAAATAATCCGGACATGCACATCGACGAAAGCCAGATCAACCAGATCTCTTATAACAACCTGAACAATATCCGAAGGGTCTGCGACTCGCTCCGCATTCCGCTCACCATCGTGGGAATTCCTGCACCAAAGGAATGTGAGGAAGGCGCCCGGCTAAAAACCAGGTACAAGGATATCTTCAGGGATATTCCCTGGCATGTTCCCTCCTACCTCACAAGCGAAGATTACGACGGCATGAGCGAGGCCAACCATTTCAACAATCAGGGGCACCAGAAGTACGCCGTCTTTTTAAAAACCATTCTGGACCAGTCTCACCCGAATCCTAAAACCACTGCCGCCAATGAATAAAGCCCTGCTGTTTTTTGCAAAAAAATTGCGGTTGAGCAATCCCTGGAAGTTCAAAGCGCCGGTGCTGATGGCCGTTCCTTACCTGGTGTTTTTGATGAGCGGAGATACAGGCCAGCGGGCACTCGTCGCTGTACTGGCTTCTGTGACGGTGATTGTCGGGGTGGCGGGCCTGGGCTATTTAAGCAACGACCTGGGCGACCGGGAGAAGGATGCCGCCATTCAGAAAGAGAATGCCACCGCAGGCCTGGCGCCGGGTGGCATCGCGCTGTTGTTTCTCCTGTTCCTGGCGCTTGCCATTGCTCCCTGGCTTTACCTTCCCTTTACCATGCAGAGCCTGTACCTCCTGCTCCTGCAGTTCTTCCTGTTCTATGCCTATGCCTTCAGGCCTCTGCGCCTGAAAGAGCGCGGCTTTCCGGGAGTAATTGCCGATGCCTTATACGCTCACCTGGTGCCTGCGCTGCTGGCCGCTTACACGTTTTACACCTTCACAGGAAAACCCATGTCTCAGGATCTGCTTCTGCTCGCTTTCCTTTGCAGCTGGCAATTGCTGCTGGGCATCCGCAACATCTGCTTTCACCAGCTGAAAGATCATGACAACGACCTGCGCTCGGGCACAAGCACCTTTGCCACAAGCTTCGGTCCTGAAAAAACAAGAATGCTGATCACAGGGATCATTCTCCCTCTTGAGCTGCTGGGCTTCCTGGGCTTTGCTGTTCTCGTATCCTGTTCCTTCCCGCTCTTTGCGGCAGGCATTGCAGCTTACTGGATCTATAAATTTTTCTCCGAACGGAAAGCCATCCCTCAGTTCAGCTACAGGGATTATGCTTATAAATTCCTCGACGACCTTTACATCCAATGGCTGCCCCAGGTCGTTCTGCTCCTGCTCTGTTTCCGCTCCTTACAGTTTTTGCCGGTGCTGCTGCTTCACCTGCTCCTGTTCAGAAGCGAGCTGAAAACCGGTTTCATCGCGCGTGTTAAACTCAAGTTCCTTCAATCCTCCCGATGAACCTGGCGATCATATCCACCAATAAGGACAAGTATTCCGAAACCTTCATCCATAACCATGTGAAGCATTTGCCGGGAAACATTCACCTGCTGTTCGACGGCTATCTGCCCAAGCAGTACAGCGATGATAAGGGCCTTAGCTCCGGCGATCTTTCGGACTTTCAGAAAAAGAACTGGCTAAGGCTCTTCAGATCAAAGGCCAATCCGCATCAGGAATTAAGCACGGGCCTTGAGCGCTACCTGAAACACCACCGGATCGATGTGCTGCTTTGTGAGTACGGCCCCTGCGGGGTGGAGATGCTCCCGGTTGCGCAAAAGCTGAACATCCCGCTGGTGGTTCATTTTCACGGCTACGACGCTTACCGGAATGATATTTTAAGCACTTACGGAAAGCAGTACAAAAGCCTGTTCGCCTATGCCGGCGCTGTGATCGCCGTTTCGGCGCACATGCAGGCGCAGCTCATCGCCCTGGGATGCCGCACAGAGGTCTTACACCTGCTTCGCTATGGCATCGACACCTCTGTGTTCAGGATCATGCCGGCCCTGCGGGAGGAGCGTACCTTTGTTGCCTGCGGACGCTTCGTGGAAAAAAAAGCGCCGCATCATACCATCAGGGCTTTCGGGCAGGTGCTGGAAAAATTTCCCGATGCCAGGCTTATCATGATCGGCGACGGGGAATTACTCGACGCCAGCATGGCGCTTGTTCTCGATCTGAAGATCAGCGCATCGGTTGAGTTCACCGGTGTTTTAAGCCAGCAGGGAATTGCCGGGATCTTTTGCAGGGCCACCGCTTTTGTGCAGCATTCGGTAACCAGCCCGATCAACGACTCGGAAGGCACGCCCCTGACGATCATGGAGGCGATGGCCTGCGGCCTGGCCATTGTAACTACAAAACACGGGGGAATCCCTGATATTATCAGACATGGTGAGACCGGGTTCCTGGTGGATGAGCATGATGTGAACGGGATGGCGGAATACATGTGCAGGATCATCTCGGAGCCTGACCATACAAGGCGTATGGGTGAACGGGCTGCGGAAAAAGCCATGAAAGATCATGCCCTGGCAAGCTATACGGATGAGCTGTGGCGGATTCTTAAACTTCAAAAAAATAATTAAGTTTGTGAAAAAAATAAGCAATATGAAGGCCTTAGTACTCGGAGCAGGCGGATTTATTGGAAATCACCTGGTATCCCGCCTCAAATCCGAAGGCTACACCGTGTATGGCATCGACCTCAAAAAACCTGAGTTCAGCGAAAGCAGGTGCGACCTCTTTACCATCGGCGATTTAAGAGACCCGGCGTTTTGCAGACAGCACATCACCGCTCAGTTTGATGAAGTGTACCAGCTGGCCGCCGATATGGGCGGTGCAGGCTATCTCTTCACCGGAGAAAATGATTTTAACGTGATGCACAATTCGGCGCTGATCAATCTGAACGTCAGCCAGCTTGCCATTGAGCACCGGATCAAAAAAATATTTTATTCCTCCTCTGCCTGCGTGTATGCACGGCAAAACCAGCAGGACCCTCAAAATCCCTATTGCCGTGAAGACTCGGCCTACCCTGCCGATCCTGACAGTGAATACGGCTGGGAGAAATTATTCAGCGAGCGCCTGTGGCTTTCCGCGCACCGCAACTACAACGTGCCTGTGAGGATCGCCCGCTTTCATAATGTATACGGCCCGGAAGGTGTTTTCAGCAATGGCAAGGAAAAAGCGCCCGCCGCTCTTTGCCGCAAGGTGGCGGAAGCGCCGGACGGCGGAGAGATCGACATCTGGGGAACAGGCGAACAAACCCGTTCCTTCTTGTATATCAGTGATTGCCTCGACGGCATTCGCCGCCTGATGGATTCTGATTTCACCGGGCCGGTCAATATCGGCTCCGAAGAACGGATCTCCTTAAATGATTTTGCAAAGCTCATCATTTCCGTTTCGGGGAAAACGCTTTCCATCAACCATGTGGACGGCCCTGTCGGCGTGAATGGACGCAGCTCTCACAATACGCTTGCCCTGGAAACCATGAGCTGGGAGCCGAAGGTATCGCTTGCGGAAGGCATCGGCAAAACGTTCCAGTGGGTCCGGCAGCAGATTGGGATCCCGGTTCCTTAAACAATAGCCCATGTCCAACAGCCGGAACCCATACCTATCTGTTGTTGTCACCTCGCGCAACGACAACCACGGAGGCGACATGCTCAAGCGCATGCGCATGTTTGTACGCGCCCTTATCCATCAGTGCAATGCGCACAGGCTTCCCTGCGAGCTCATCATGGTGGAGTGGAATCCCATCAAGGGCGAAAAGCTTCTGAAGGAGGTATTGCCATCGGTCACCGAACAGGACTATCTGTCTATCCGCTATATCCTGGTTCCGAACGAGCTCCATCATACCCTTGCCTTTTCGCAGCAATTGCCGCTGTTCCAGATGATCGCCAAAAATGTAGGCATCAGAAGGGCGACGGCTGATTTTGTCTTATGCACCAACGTCGATATTATTTTTTCCAATGAGCTGTTTGCCCGTCTGGCGAAAAGAGACCTGAAAGAAAATTGCTTTTACAGGGCCAACCGCTGCGACATCCCGGCAACGGTCGATGAAAGCTGGACAGTGCAGGAGCAGCTGGAATTCAGCCGGAAGAATATCCTGAAGCGCAACGGAAAAAACCATCTTTATCCTAACTTTTCGGGCGAGCATGGTTTTCTGCAACGGTATTTCATCTTCCTTCCCCTGCTGCGGGTGCTCTCACGCATCAAGGCCCTGTATGCGACCTCTGCCGTCGACAGGCTGAACACGCTGGATAAGGATGCCTGCGGTGACTTTACCTTAATGAGCAAACAGGGCTGGATGGACATCGAGGGCTATCCTGAGCTGGAGGTGTATTCGCTTCACATCGATTCGATGGGCGTGATCGCCGCCGAGGCCCTGGGCATGAAGCAGGTGATCTTTAAGCCCTGGGAATGCACCTATCACATTGAGCACAGCAACGGCTGGGAATTTAAAACGCACCTCGAGCGCGTGCTATTTTACACAAACAAACCGGTAGTGGACTGGTGGGCCATCCGCGAGGCGGGTGTCGATCTTATCGAGCACAAGAAAAAGTTCGGGATCAACAAACCCACCTGGGGCTTTGCCGATAAGGAGCTGCAGGAAATGTCCTGACAAACAACAGGTATGGAAAAAATTGCGATCATCGGAATTGGAAGATTGGGGCTTTGCCTGGCACTGAATCTCGAAGCCTGCGGATACAGCGTCCTGGGGATCGACCTGTCGCCGGAATACGTTGAGGCGCTCAATCAGAAACGGTTCCGCTCGAACGAGGCGCAGGTGAACGACTATCTGAATTCAGCCCGGCACTTCAGAGCTTCTACGGAGCTCTCCGGCATATTTGAGGAGAACATCCGGACCATCTTCATTGTGGTATCCACACCCTCGCTTCCTTCAGGCGAGTTCAGCCACGCCTACATCGATGCCATCGTCGATCAGCTGGCGCAGCATGGAAGGCGGGATACACCGCATCATCTCATCATCAACAGCACCTGCATGCCCGGCTATTGCTCTTCCATTGAGGAACGGCTTCACGACCTGAACTACACACTCACCTACAACCCGGAGTTCATCGCCCAGGGAAGCATTATCCGCGACCAGCAGTTTCCCGACCAGGTGCTCATCGGCGGCTCGGACCCGGCGGCCATCGACAGCCTGAAAGCGATATACGGAAAGCTTTGCAAAAACTCACCACGCTATTGCGTGATGTCGCTGATCAGTGCCGAGATGACCAAGCTTGCCACGAATTGCTTTTTGACCACCAAGATCGCCTTTGCCAATGCCATCGGTGACATCGCCCGGAAAGCCGGCGCAGAGCCGGAAAAGATCCTGGCGGCTATCGGCGCCGATTCCCGCATCGGAACAAAATACCTGAGCTACGGCTTCGGCTACGGAGGCCCTTGCTTTCCGAGAGACAACAAAGCCTTTACGCATTTTGCCGGCAAGGCGGGCTGCAACATGCTCATCAGCGAAGCCACCGACCAGGCCAACGAGGCGCATCACCACTTCCTGACCGAACAGTGGCTGAAGGATCATGAGCAACAGGAAGAGATCCTCTTCGATTCGGTGACCTACAAAAAAGGCAGCGACATCCTGGAGGCCTCACAGCAATTGAAGCTCGCGGAAGCCCTGGCCCGTTCCGGTAAAAAAGTCATCATCCGCGAAAGCCCGGATGTGATCAGGCAGCTCATCGGGCTCTACGGCAATTTATTTTCTTACCAGGTCCATGGAAATTAAGCCTGCCATCGTCATCAGTGCCTACAACCGGCCACATGCCCTGCAAAGGCTGTTGAGCTCCATTGCGGCGGCACATTATGAAGACGACGACATCAGGCTGATCATCAGCATCGACCTGAGCGACAGCGACAGCGTTAAAACCATTGCCGGAAATTTTGACTGGGAGCATGGCAGCAAACAGATCATCGCCCACGGGGAGCACCTGGGGCTGAAGCGCCATATCCTGTTCTGCGGCGCGCTTGCCAAAGAGCAGGGCGCTGTGATCGTGCTGGAAGACGACCTGATGGTATCTCCTTTCTTTTATGGCTACGCCCGGCAGGCCTGCGCCTATTACAAAAACGACCTGAGGATCGCCGGAATTTCACTGTACAACTACCAGGTAGCGGAAAGCTGCTTTCTTCCTTTCAAAGCCATCGATGACGGCAGCGAGGTCTACTTCATGCAGGTAGCTTCCTCCTGGGGGCAGCTCTGGACCACATCACACTGGGAAGCGTTTGAAGCGTGGTTTGCAGAGCATCCTGAATTAGGCGACGATCCCTCCATTCCAGGATATATCAGGCAGTGGGGCGAGCGCTCCTGGAAAAAACATTTTATCCATTACCTGATCGCCACCTCCAGGTATTTTGTATTTCCCCGTTTATCATTAAGCACCAATTTTGAAGATGAAGGAACGAATGCGGCAACGAAACAGATTTTCCAGGTGCCTTTACAGCTTGTATCCAAACCGTATACATTCGGGGAGCTAAAGGATTCAGGGGCTGTTTACGATGCCTGGTTCGAATTGCTCCCCGCCTGTATGAACCGGCTCACTAAAGCCCTGAGCGGCTACAGCTATGAAGTGGACCTCTATGGAAGCAAAGAGGTCGTACCAAATGCCTTTGATTACATCCTGAGCTCCAAGCAGGGCGACAGGGCCGAGCAATCCTTTAGCGCCAGCCTGTTTCCTTTGGAGACGAATATCGTGCTGAACCTGCCGGGTATAGACCTGGGTCTTTACCACAAACAAAAGAACCGCTTCAGAAAGAAGGCCAGCGCGCTTCACAATTTCCTGGACCGTTTTCATGACGAAAAAGAATATGGCGTGTCGGTGATCATTCCCGTATTAACGTTTCATTCTGCCGATCTGAAAGCCACTGTAGACTCCGTGATGCGGCAAACGATCAGCGTGGTGGAATGCCTGCTGCTCTGCACTCCCGCACATGCGGAAACCCTGAAGCAGTTCGCTTTATCATACGACCGGAAGCTGGAGATCGTTGTGAGCGACACAGCCCATACGACAGCTGCCCTTTTACATCACGGGCTTTCCTGTGCCACCAATGGCATCCTTAGCTGGCTGATGCCCGGCAGCACATACACGGAGAGTGCTTTTGCCGACGCACATTCTATTTTCAAAACGCACCAGCTCGTAGCCTGGATTGCCGGGCTGGATAAGCCTTCGGGAGAAAGCACAGATCTGGATCACCTTGAGATAACACCTTACCGACTTAACCAAAACAGGATTTATAAACGCCTGGCGAAGCGAAATTTAAATACGGACACACAGCTGCAGTTCTTCAGAAATCACAGCTTAAAAGAATTCAAAGCGGGTGATGATACGCTATACGATCTGTTTTTTTACATGGCAGAACGTTATCCCTATTACCTGGTAGTAGGCAGATTCGGAGAACGGGCAAATGGTCTTTCAACAACACTTTCGGAAGCAGAGACCGAAAACCTTCTATGGCGTTATGCTCATTTCAGGGACAGCCAGGGCTTGCAGCTCGCGCCTGTTCAGCTCTTCATGAGGATCCCTTTCCTTTTAACGCGTTCAAAATATTTGCTGAGCACCTATTTAAAACATTTCCCGGACATATTGCGGAGGGATAAAAAACACCACACCTTTTACTTCAGCAAGTTCTGAATGATCAAAAAGGGATAACCACGATTTTTCTATTACGTAGTTGTTACAGGAAAATCCGCAAGATGTTGCGGTTCGCATACTTTAATTTGTCGTTCGTCCCAAAACCCTGTTTTTAAGCGACGAACGCTTTGTTTTTTAACACTTGTGAGAGTTTAAATGAATACATTCGCGTAAATTTTTCCAAAAAAACATAGATGAAAAAAAAGTTTTACTCCCTCACTTTATTTTTTCTTTTAGCAATTTCTTCTTTCAAAGGCTATAGCCAGTGTGGCCTCACGTATTACGCCGGCATCGGCGTAGCGAATACCGGCACAACCAATGCTACCTGGGCTAACTTCGGCCCCGGGCAATATTTTGCCTGGCCGATGCTGAATGGCGGCAGCTATGCACTCAGCACCTGCGGAGCCTCCATCAACACCCAGATCACAGGCTGGGACAACTCGGCAAGCAGCGTGGTATTTTATAACGACGACAATGGCCCCGCCTGTGGCGGTACTTCTGCATCCATGGACAACTACGTGCCTAACTTCACCGGCTACGCATACGTACAGGTCACACAAGCTAACTGCGCGGCAGGTGGCGCGTCTTCCATCAACCTGTACCTGCGCCAGAACGACAACCTCGTATTTACGTCTTCCAGCGCAGCGATGTGCTCCGGACAGACGCGGATCCTGACAGCGACACCTGCGAATGTGGGCTCTTCTCCAGGAGGCTACGGCAACCCCGGCACCTTCTCCGGCACAGGCGTATCGGGCAATGTGTTTACGGCGCCTGTAGTTGCTGTTCCTACGACCTATACCATTACCTATACCTTTGGCTATGTTTCTAAAACACAAGTCATCACCGTCAATCCAAACCCTACCATTGCCGTGTCCAACGGCACGATCTGCTCCGGCAACTCATTCACGATCACGCCTTCCGGTGCCAGCACCTACACCTACAGCAGTGGCAGCAACATCGTAAGCCCTATTATCAACACGTCCTACAGCATCACCGGCACCAGCGCCGCCGGCTGCGTATCGACCAATACAGCAGTAAGCGCCGTGACAGTAAATACCTGCACTCCGGCAGCCGCGCTTAATTTTGACGGTGTGGACGACTGGATTGGTCTTGGTGCCTTCTCTGTAAATGGCGCCTCGCCGCGAACCGTGGAGTTCTGGCTGAAAACGGCCAATACAGGCACATTCCAGAATCCTTTCTCCTCAGGCACACCCAACAACAATCAGACATTCAACGTTAAGGTAACTCCTTCCGGTAAATTAGGTTTTATGGGCTTTAATAATGATAATTATCCTTCAACCGGAACCACGATTGCAGATAACACGTTTCACCACGTGGCCTTAAGCTACGACGGTACTACGATAAGAGCCTATGTAGATGGGACCCCTGAATGGACCTTTCCTGCGGTCCTGGCCACGACAGGAACAGATAACAGGATCGGATCTTCTAACCATGCCGGAAATGAACAGTATTTCCCTGGAACCATCGATGAGCTGCGTGTATGGAATGTGGCCCGTACACAATGCGAAATCAATAGCTATAAAAATTGTGAGATCCCGACGACAAGCACAGGCCTCATAGCCAATTACCACTTTAACCAGGGGCTTAGCGCTTCCCCGAATCCGGCAGTTACTTCTTTAACGGACGCTTCAGGATCATATAACGGAACCCTCTTTAACTTCGCTTTAAACGGGACCACTTCCAACTGGATTGCTCCTGGTGGCGTAACGACAGGCTCAACAACGCCTTTATCGCTCCCGACATCTACTGTCGCCGCAGGCAGCTCTTTATGTAACGGTAGCAACGGAACGGCCACCATCACAGCTTCAGGCGGAACACCTGCTTATACCTATTTATGGTCGAACTCGGCGACCACGTCTACGATCTCTGCCCTTGCAGGTGTGTATACTGTTACCGTGACAGATCTCAACACCTGCACAACCGTAAAAACAGCGACCATCACTCAGCCACCGGCTTTGGTGACGAGCACAGCTGTTACCAACGTACTGTGTAATGGCGGAAGCACCGGCTCAGCAACTGTGACTGCCAGCGGCGGAACAGGCGCTTACACCTACCTCTGGTCCACAGGCGCCACGACCTCTGTCATCACCAGCCAGACGGCCGGAGTCAAAACAGTAACGGTAACAGACGCCAACAATTGTACCTCTGTAAAAAATGTCAGCATCTCCCAGCCGGCGTCAGCGCTCAGCACAAGCACCCTTGCCACCAATGTTTCCTGCTTCGGCGGCAGCAATGGCACAGCAACCGTAACAGCCAGTGGCGGCACGGCAGGCTATACTTACCTGTGGTCGACAGGAGCCACGACCTCTGTGATTGCAAGCCAAACAGCGGGTGTAAAAACAGTTACCGTCACCGATGTCAACAATTGCACAACGATCAACAACGTAAGTATTACCCAACCTGCTACAGCAGTGAGCAGCTCTACAGCGGCAAGCAATGTCTTATGCAACGGTGGCAGCACCGGCTCCGCCACGATCACGGCTACCGGCGGCACAGCAGGCTATACCTACTTATGGTCGACCGCAGCCACCAGCTCGGTGATCACCGGCCAGACCGCCGGCGTGAAGACCTATACCGTGACCGATGCCAACAGCTGCACCAGCACAGGCTCTGTCAGCATCACCCAGCCAACAGCCTTAGCGACGAGCACAGCGGTGAGCAATGTCTTGTGTAACGGCGGCAGCACCGGCTCCGCCACCATTACAGCCACCGGCGGCACAACAGGCTATACTTACCTTTGGTCCACCGCTGCTACCAGCTCTGTGATCACCGCACAAAGTTCCGGTGTGAAAACCGTTACCGTCACCGATGCCAACGGCTGTACGACCACCAACACCGTGACGATCAGCCAGCCATCCGCTCTTGCGACAACGACAGCCGTGACCAATAACGCCTGCTTCGGC
>Ga0233425_10006061_pt1 | contig 18355 bp, 14 predicted proteins | sample Watercolumn_Towu_2_FD_181712 | JGI IMG/M metagenome (GOLD analysis project Ga0233425, IMG submission 181712) | Freshwater microbial communities from Lake Towuti, South Sulawesi, Indonesia - Watercolumn_Towuti2014_140_MG | ecosystem: Environmental > Aquatic > Freshwater > Lake | place... | reverse complement strand
TTGCATTTATTGCATATTATCGAGAGGTTCGTGGGCTATGGGGTTGTATGGCAGACTGTGTCGCAACGAACTCAATTTTAACCCGCATTCCGGTTGCTTCAGCAATTTTTTCCAATGTTTTGAGCGTGAAACCCGTATATTCGCCACTCTCTATTCTTGAAATCGCCTGCTGACTGGTTCCCATAAGCTTTGCCAGTTCCTGTTGCGACAATCCCTTCTGGTCACGCAGTTCCGCAATCCTCATTGCCAGCTTTAAAGCTTGCCTCTCGTCTTGGTAATGCTTTTTGAACTCGGGATCTTTCATTTCTTCCCGAAACCTGCTTTGGAATGTCCGAGCTTTGTCTTTTTTCATATTTCACCTCCAGTAGGAAACCTCTGCATCCAGTCTTTCATGCGCTTTTCAGCCAGGTCAATATCCTGCTTTTTCAATTGTTGAGTTTTCTTGGAGAATCCATGCACCAACACAATCCGATCAAGCATCTGAAAGAAATAGAGGATGCGAACCTGGTTGGAACTGTAATGTATTCTCAATTCCCTTATTTTACCCCTGATGATATCAGCGTAGGGCCGTTTGAGATTCGGCCCTTGCTCTTCCAAGAGCGATAGATATGCAGCCACCTTCGCCCGTGACTTCTTGTCTAACCCATCGAGAAAATCATCAATCGGCGAATCGCCCCGTTCAGTTGTGAAGAAGATCAGATTGTACAAGCAAACCTCCGCGCTATAGCTTTCACATACATCATCTTTGATGTGCTGTCAAGCAGTCCTGTCTGCCAGGCGTACGACTGGGGAGTAGCTGAAAATCTGCGGTTCCTACATCGCTCATTTCAGATCATATTCATTAATCCGATGTAAACAATCACAGTGAAAAATTGTATTTGAACTTCTGAGATACCACTGATGAGGAAAGTGGTATGTGCTGAACTTTGCCTCCACCTACAAACAAACGGGTGGTAATCATTTGAGCTATCGCAGATTATCAACAGAAAGGCTGACATCCGCTCTCGAATATAGGATTGGGTTATTTGACAATGGGACGGCCAACTACTATGGGTCTCTTAGAAGCGTCATAGAAGTTCGATGAACCCTCAATGCTCCAGGAGAATCCCACTGGTTTCCCTTGTGCGTTCGAGTAAAGCCTGAAAACGCCTCTACCGACGCCATCCCGCTTAGAACCATCCTCCCCGTAACGGGTATCATTTTTACCATGAGGAGATTTTGATGAATCGATTACAGTTACCTCCCATTGCTTGGTGCCGTCAACGATTGGCCGTGTATCGCTTTTACGAGAAACCGGCCTTGCATCCACAAGCATGAGATGTCCCGTATTCTCTGATCCTAGCATTACATGGCCCGGTAAATACTTCACTGCAATGATGTCGCCGGGCAGGACTTCGGCCACAGATTCGATTCGTTTAAAGCCCTCTTCACCAGATATGAGGTCGTAGTAGTCTTTGGCCTGTGGGCGGCCGCGAATGGCTACCCTTTTCAGGCTGTCGATCGACGGACTCTCAGCACGCTCAAGAAGACTATTCATCAAGCCGCTACAATCAGTGTGAGCCTCATTGCGGGAGGTAAGGAAGTCTCCCTTCCATCTCACCCATCCTTTGTGTGCATAGCTGGTGTCTTGGGGAGATAGGTCGGTAAGCAGAATTCGTCCAAGCGCCAAGTGCTTTAGAGTGGGTGTATCTTCCGCGACCGCTCTGCCGTTGAGTAGCAGCACAAATACAAGTACAAAACAAGCACAATACCTGACCATACAAATCTCTTAATAGTGTTTATTTGGATCGATAAAACCCTCTTTAAAAAAATCCAAAAAAATATTTATATTCTCGAACATCATGGAAGAAAATCTGCACCTCTATATATCATAAGTCAATTACTGCTTCAGGAAGACACAAATACCAGGTCATCATGAAAAAAACATGCTCGTAAAACTGAACGTTTAAACCGGTTATCATTGATCCGGCAAAATCAGCTGATGTGAAGATAGGTATTTGAAGCGGTTAGTTTGCTGCAAGTACAGAAAAGACGGATAAACATTCTTGCACACATCGCCATCAAACCAGCCAGGATGCCGGGTCTTTGCTGAAAAAAGCCTTGAGAGGAATTCCCTGGCCCCCGACGAGGAGCGCACGCACCTTGGGATAGCGGTCGCGGAAGCGCGTCAGGCCAGTAACCTTGCCGCTCCGAATACCAAAGGATTTCAAACGATGCATTAAATTTTACTCAATGGATGAGTAAAATTACTCAACTATCTACTGTCAGCGGAGATATTTCCCGAACCACTGAAAGACCTTTTTCCATCCGTCGACCGCAGCCTCCTGCCGATAACTGGGCCGATCGACCGAGAAGAAGGCGTGGCCCGCATTATCGTACGTGTGGAACGCGTAGGTCTTTCCCCATTTCTTGAGTTCCGCTTCGGTCTCCGCCACGTGGTCGGGCGAGGGGCGCTTGTCCTCCCTGCCGAACAGCCCGAGCAGAGGACAGCCAAGGTCCTTTGTGTAGTCGAGCGGATCCACTGGTTGGCGCGGGGTAAGCCCCACCGAGCCCGCTCCTACGCCGCCGCCGTAACAGTCGACCGCGGCGTCGATCCCTTTCAGCGTACACGCGGCCAGGTAGACCTGCCGGCCCCCGGAACAATAGCCGATGATCCCGACCTTGCCGTTGAGAGTCGGCAGGCCGCGGAGATACCGGATGGCGCCTTCCACATCGCCCATGGCGCGGTTGTCGGGCATGCCGCCGGCATCGCGTACGCTCGCGCTGTTTGCCTCGGGCGTGCCCTTCCCTTCGCGGAAATGCAGATTCGGCGAGATGGCCGCATAGCCGTGGTGGGCGAATTTGCGGGCGATCTCTTTGGTCGCTTCGTCCCAGCCGGGCATATGATGGATCACGACGACCCCGGGGTAGGGGCCGGGTCCGGAAGGGCGGGCCAGATAGGCGTCGATCGTGTCGCCCTCGTGGCCGCGCATGTTTACGATCTCCGCACACATCGCTTCAGACGCCGTCGTCTTGGCGGATTGCGCGGGCTTCGGCTCCGCCTTCGACGCCGCAAGCGCCGTTCCCGCCACACCCGCCACCATTCCCCCCACCGCTCCGACCGCAGTCCCCATGATGAAATCCCTCCGCGTGACCCCTATCCGCTTATCCTCGACGCAATCCATAGGTGTTTTTCCTCCTCAAGAAAGATGGTCGGTTTTATGGAATGCTCGGTATTATACCCGGATCGGTCAACCAACGCAACTTTTCGGCATACCTTTTAGAGGGATGATCCAGCCTGGGTATCGGAACGCAAGAATTCGGTTGCTTCACAGCGATTCACTGTGATAGCCACATGCTCGATAATCGGCAGTCGATGCATTAACGGCCTCGTGGCACACGGGGGTGAGGTTGGCGGCGGATTTTCGGAGGGGTGCATGGTCAAGGCTTCACGGGAATTTCAGATCTTTGCAAAACCGGCGGGGGCCGCCTGCAACCTCGATTGCCGCTACTGCTACTACCTGAACAAGGACCTGCTCTACCCGGAGGGGGCGTCGTTTCGCATGCCCGAGGACCTCCTGGAGGAGTACATCCGCCAACAGATCGCAATCGCCCCCGAACCCGAGTTCCATTTCTTCTGGCACGGCGGCGAGCCGACCCTCCTTGGGATAGACTATTTCCGCAGGATAACCCAACTTCAGCGCAAACACCTGCCCCCCGGCGGACGGATTACGAACGGTATCCAGACCAACGGCGTCCTCCTCGACGACGACTGGTGCCGCTTCTTCGCGGCAGAGCATTTTAACGTCGGGCTCAGCCTCGACGGTCCGCCGGCGTTGCACGACGTCTATCGCACGACCAGGGAGGGACGACCCACGCACAAGCAGGCGATGCAGGGCTACCGGCTCCTGCGCAAGCACAAGGTCCAGGTCGATCTCTTGTGTGTCGTGCATGCCGGGAACGTCCGGCATCCCCTCGAGGTGTACCGCTTCTTCAAGGAGGGCAAAGCCCAGTATATCAGCTTCATCCCGCTTGTCGAGCCGCTGCCCCGGGGCGGCGTGAGCCCCCGCACCGTGCCGGCCGATGCGTTCGGCGCCTTTCTGTGCGCCGTCTTCGACGAGTGGGTGCGGCAGGACATCGGGCGGATCATGGTGCAGATCTTCGAGGAGGCGGCCAGGCCCGCATACGGCCAGGACCATTCGCTGTGCATCTTTCGGCCCACCTGCGGGGATGTCCCGGTGGTCGAGCGCAACGGCGACTTCTACTCCTGCGATCACTTCGTCACCCCCGCGCACTGCCTCGGCAGCATCCGCACGACCCCGCTTATCGAACTGATCGAACACCCGGCGCAGCTCGCCTTCGGACAGGCGAAGCGGGAGGTGCTGCCGCGCCTCTGCCGGGAGTGCGACGTCGGGGTGATGTGCAACGGAGGATGCCCGAAGGACCGGATAATCCGGACCCCGGACGGCGAAGCGGGGCTGAACTATCTGTGCGCGGGCTATCGAAGGTTTTTCGCCTACTGCCGCGACTACACCGCGCAAATGGCGGCGCTCCGCTTGGCCGGGCAACCGGTCGAGCGGATGATGGAGCTTCTCCGCGACACAGAAGCCAAGGCGCGTCCGGCAGCCGGGCGCAACGACCCCTGTCCCTGCGGCAGCGGCCGCAAATACAAGAGATGCTGCCTGAACGCATAAGATCCCGAGCAACCGATCCTGAGAAAGGGATTGACAAGACCGCATTTCGATCATATATTGCGACAAAACCAGAGACAATAATTAAAGGAGGGTGTTATGTTTAAAAATCGGTGGGCATCAATCGGCCTTGTGGTGTTTACGGTATTCTTCTTCCTGTCGATCCTGGAGATCGACGCGTGGGCTCGGGCCGGCGGCGGTAAGTCCTCGGGAAGCCGGGGTTCGCGCTCCTACACCCCCCCCCGCTCTACGCCTGCTCCCGCCCCTGCCCCTGCGAGTCCTTCCCAGGGCTCAAGGCAGTACGGCGCCCCAGCTGCGCCAGCGCCCTCGCCCTTCGGCGGCGGCGGTTTTCTCCGCAGCATGGCCGGCGGCATCGTAGGCGGGATGATCGGCGGCATGCTCTTCCGCAGCCTTGGCTTTGCCGGCGGCGGCGCGAGCGGTACCGGAACCGGCGGCGGCATCGGCATGATGGATATCCTCCTGCTCGGGGCGCTTCTCTACGGCATATACTGGTTCATCAAACGTCGACGACAGGCAGCAGCGACCGCTTCCGGGCCGGCAGATACCTATTACCGGGAAGCGTCGGCGCCATACGCCGGGCAGACGGCCCCGCCGCTGCCGGCTTATGAACCGCAGGATGACGCGGCGGTGGGACTCGGCCACATCCGACAGATGGATCCCTATTTTGATGAAAAACGCTTTACCGACGGCTGCATGGACCAGTTCTTCCAGATCCAGGGGGCATGGGCGAACCGCGACATGTCCGGCGTCAGGAACTCGCTGACCGACGAGATGTTCAGGCGCTTGCAGGACGACGCCGAGCAACTGAAGGCCAAAAAGCAGATCAACCGGCTGGAGAACATTGCCGTGCGTTCGGTTGATATCACGGAGGTCTGGCAGGAAGGGGGGGCGGATTATATCACCGTGAAACTCTACGCCAATCTTCTCGATTACACCCTCGACGAACCGACCGGCCAGCTCCTCTCCGGCAGCCGCACGGAACCCGTCAAGTTCAACGAGTACTGGACATTCACCCGTCCGGTGGGGGATAATCCCTGGAAACTGACGGCCATCAATCAGGCGGAATGAAAAATGGCGCCCCGGAAACGGGGCGCCATTTCACTTTTTATGGGGTCTGTACATGACGCTCGCTAAACGTGTCACTGTGTCTATTATGATTCTGCTGGTCTTCTTTCTATCGAACGCGCTTTCCAAAGCGGAAGCGCGACTCGCCGTCCGTTCGGCCATCCTTTTCGATATGACGACCGACCGGGTACTTTACACCCAAAATGCGGACGCGCCTGTCCAGCCGGCATCCATCACCAAAGTCCTCTCGCTTTATATCGCCATCGAGGCGATCCGAAAAGGAAATGTAAGTTTGGGTGATCCGGTGAAGATCAGCCGGAAGGCCGGCCGGACGAACGGTTCAAAGATGTTTCTCAAGGCCGGGAGCACGATTTCCCTCAAAGAGCTCCTCGAAGGGATGGCGGTGGTTTCGGCCAACGACGCCTCGGTGGCGGTTGCCGAATATATTGGGGGCAACGTCGAGGACTTTGTAAAAAAAATGAATCGAACGGCCCACGAACTGGGCATGACCGGCAGTTTCTTCGTCAATCCCAACGGTCTGCCCGCCAAGGGCCAGGTCACGACCGCACGGGACGTCTTGACCCTGGCGTGCGATTACATGCGGCGTTTTCCCGATTCGCTCGATATCCATTCCCGGCAGTACTTCACATACCGCGATATCACCCAGCACAACCACAACAACCTCCTGACGCTCCATCCCGATGTGGACGGTCTCAAGACCGGCTGGATCCGGAAAGCGGGATACCACATCATCGCCACGGCCAAACGCGACAACACCCGTTTGATCGCGGTCGTGATGGGGGCGAGGAATCATGCGATCCGAACGAAGGAAACCGAGCGGCTCCTCGATGAGGGCTTCCGGATGGTTCAGGAAAATCGGGGTTAGTCGAAGGAATGATCCGTCGGAATATGGAAAAGCTGCTTGAGGATCTCGTCAAAATAATCCGGCAGGTACCGATTCCAGAGGCGGATGGGAAGTTCGCCCAGCTCCCGCTGACGGGAGGTGGGAAAGGTAAAGAGATACTCCATCAGACACTGGATGTTCCGCGCGAGCGGCCCCCGGTACTGTTGGCGTAGCCGCTGTTCGATGATCCGGTCTTCGTGGATGCAGCGACCGATCTCGCTTTCCAGCATCTCCTGATAGGTGGAATGGATGATCTCCAAGTGCACATCCTCCTCCCCCGAATCGACAAATTCGACAAAGGCCGCTCTGGTCTCGTAGGGGGAAAACCCCCGCGCCTGCATAATGCTCAGGAGTCCCCAACCCAGTGGACGGGCGAGGATCTCTTTTCGGGGCGGACGGTAGCGGACGATCAGATTGGTGGCGTTGTACCGCCCGAGGTGCTGTTCCTCCTCGAGGACCTTGCAATCGGGAAGACGGTTCAGGAGCGTCATCAGCCGCTGCTGTTCGGATTCCTCCAAGATCACCTTCACCCCGGCGACATCGTTGATCACCAACTGCTTCCCCGTATCCAACAAGGGTCTTTTTAGCCGCAGGTCTTCCAGGATCCTGTTTTCCGCCTGGAGAAATTCATCCGTCATATCCTCGGGGGTCGTCAGGAGCTTTTCCCGGGGGATACCAAGCGATCGTGCCCGCTCATCGGCCATGATGTCGGCATGCCTTTTGATTTCATCGAAGATCCTGTCGATGATTCGACGCGCCGATTTCTCCGCCAGACGGCGGACCCGTTTGATCCGGCTCGATCCGAGATAATTCCCGTTTTGGCTGTGGAAATAGAGGGTGCTGTGAAAGGGGGTCTCCCTGTAGAAGCGCCCAGGGTTCCGGCGGTAATCTCGGATCAGTTCGTTGATCCGTTCGTTGCGGTAGGGCGGTTCCGCAACCAGGGCATCCTTCAGCTCGCCTTTGAGTTGAACGGGACGGGAAGAGATTTCTTTATGGTGCAGATCCCGGAAGATATAGCCGGAAAAAAGCTCCAGATAGCGGGAGAGGTAGACATGGTTGAAATGGACCAGCCGGGTGAGCAGGTCTGCGTCCGTCGGGCGCGCTTCGGCATACATCCAGCGGCGGATGATGTCGTTGAGCGCCTCTCGGTGAAGAAAGCTGTTGATGGTGATCATGATCCTGCCCCCAAACCCGATATAATACGGAGGCCGCGGCCGGTGCGCTTTTTCGTTCGCTTCCATGGGTAGAGTTACAGCGCGGAAGCGAAGGCGATGAGGCCTGACTGCTTATGGCAAAATGCGCCTGCGAAGTCAAGCGCGGTAAAAATCAACTTGACAAGAGTGGGTAATAGAGCGAAAAAGCACCGACAAATCGGCATTCCATCACCAGGGGAGAAATCCCCAAGGAAGTGAAGTGAAAACAGCACTATGAACCCAATCGAACTGATCCGAAAAGCAAAAACCGAGGGTCGCACCGCGCTGACCGAAGCGGAGTCCAAAGCGGTGTTTAAGGAGTACGGCGTGCCGGTCGTGCCGGAGTCGATCGCGGCGACGCCCGGAGGGGCCGTAGCCGCCGCGGAGCGAATCGGGTTTCCCGTCGTCCTCAAAGGTCTCGGAGAAAAATTGGCGCATAAAACGGAACGGGGGCTCGTGTTCCTCGATCTCAACGATGCCGAGGCCGTCCGGCGGGCGGCGGCTCGAATTGCCGCTGCAGGAGGAGCTGATCTTGAGGGAATCCTGATCCAACCGATGCTCTCCGGTCGCCGGGAATTCGTCGCCGGCCTCTTCCGCGACCCTCAGTTCGGCCCGGTCGTCATGTTCGGTCTCGGCGGGGTCTTTGCGGAGGCCCTCGACGATGTGGTCTTCAGAATCGCGCCTCTCGACGGGGCTGATGCCGGTCGGATGATCGAAGAATTGCGCGCAAAAAAGCTCCTCGGGCCGTTCCGCGGCGAGCGACCGGTGTGCCGCGAAGCGCTTGTCCAAACCCTGGTCGGCCTCTCCCGGATCGCGGTGGAGCTGCCGGATGTGACCGAGGCGGACATCAATCCGCTTCTTGTGGATCCCGACGGCCGGGTTTCGGCGGTGGACGCCCTGATCATCCTGGGCCGCCGGCCGCCGGAGAAAGCCTTGCATCCGCCGATCGACCCGCGGTCGATCGCCATGCTCTTCTACCCCCGCTCCATTGCCTTTATCGGTGCCTCGGGGACATTGGGCAAGTGGGGGTACCGGCTTTTCTGTAATGTGGTTGCGGGGGGATTCAAGGGCCCGATCTATCTGGTCAACCCCAGGGGAGGCGAGATCGCCGGCCGGCCGGTCTACAAATCGGTGCTGGACATCCCGGGAGCGGTCGATCTGGCCGTGGTCACGATCCCGGCGGCAAAGGTGATGGATCTGGTTCCACAGTTAAAAGAGAAGCGGATCAAGAATATGCTCCTGATCACCTCCGGATTCGCCGAGACCGGCGCCGAGGGGCGGCGCTTGGAGGAGGAGTTGGTCCGGGCGGCGCGGGAGGCGGACATCCTTATCCTCGGTCCGAATACCATGGGGATTTGCAACCCCCACGATACCCTGTTCTGCTGCGGATCGAACGTCCGGCCGAAGCCCGGCGCCACCACGATCGTTTCCCAGTCGGGAAATCTCGGGGTGCAGCTCCTCGACTTTGCCGAATATGAAGGGATCGGCATCCGCGCCTTCGGCGGTTCGGGAAACGAGGCGATGATCACGATCGAGGATTATATGGAGGCGTTCGAGGTCGATGATCTGACGCAAACGGTTGTGCTTTACCTCGAAAGCATAAAAAACGGCCGCCGTTTCTTTGAATCGGCCAAACGCGTCGGCAAAAAGAAACCCGTGATCATGCTCAAGGGGGGGCGGACCCAGGCCGGGAATCGAGCCGCGGCAAGCCACACGGGAGCGCTCGCTTCGAACATCCGGGTTTTCGAAGCCGCGGCCCGCCAGGCGGGGATCATCGTTGTGGAGCAGCCGATGGATCTGCTCGACCTGTCGGCCGCCTTCTCTTCCCTCCCTCTTCCCCGCGGCAACCGCGTCGCCGTGATGACCCTGGGCGGCGGCTGGGGGGTGGTGGCCTCCGACCTCTGCGTTGAAAACGGCCTGACGATACCCGATCTCTCCGCCGAACTGATCGCGCGGATCGATCGAATCCTCCCCCCATACTGGAGCCGCTCCAACCCCATCGACCTCGTCGGGGAAGTGGACTCCGTTATCCCCAAACAGGTGATCGAGGAATTGATGAAGTGGGACGGGTGCGATGCGGTGATCCATCTGGGCATCCTGGGATTGCGGGTATTCATGACACGAATGATCGCGTCGATCCATACCGTCGATCCGGCGATGGATCGGGCAGCGATAGCGGCGATCCCCGGGATGCTCGCGGAGTTTGAAAAAAGTTACCTCCTCCATGCGGTCCGCCTTATGGAGCAATACGGCAAGCCGATCCTCGGGGTCAACCTGCTGCCCGACGAGAACGCCCGCACCGTCACGGATGTTGAGGGAAGCCCATACAAAGGGGTTTCCTTTCTGACACCCGAGCGGGCCGTCAAAGCCCTGGCCGGCATGTATACCTACCGGCAATGGCGCGACCGGGGATAAAACTCAATCAAGTCAGCTAATTCGGCACATAGGGCGAGCGACGAATAATGTGTTGACATACAACATATTGTGTAGTATTTGTAACCGCTATACAATATAGGGGATAATAGGGTATTTCTAACCCTAAACCCCTTTTCCCGAATGATCTTTTTAAGGGGCGCTCGGTGGGCGTTTTCAAATCTTCAAAAAAACATTTACGACCGTGGCTGGGGAGTAGGGCCGAAAACAGACGGTCGTACAGGCGCAGGACGATCGCCCCGATCTCCTTTTTGGAGGCCGCTGCCGATAAGGGGCAGGCAACCGTCACCAACGTCAGCAAAGACGGTTTGTATATGAATACGGAAAGACCGCTTGCCGTCGGGGACAGGCTGAACTTCGTGCTGAGGCTGCCTACCGGACATCACAAGCCGCTGAAGGTTGGCGGAAAAGTGACCAGGATAGACCAGGACGGAATGGGGATCCTCTTCGAGGATCTGAACTCGAAGGACCGGCATCGAATCGGCGAGTACTCCGGGTTCGTCGATCTCGATGATGCGATTGTCGAGCTTCAGGGGTCGCTGGCGGGGGTGATCGACGGGAATCTGCTCCCGATCTCGGAATGGTCCCTTATTGAAGACTGGCTTAAAAGGGCCAGCGACAACAACCTCAGTGTGCTCATTGCCCTATCGACAAAGGGAGACAAGACGATTTCCGCTCGCCTGCGCTTCGATCACACAGAGCTCGAACTCGTGGAATTGGACAGACCCTTGCCTGAAAAAACCGGCGTCGTTTATTGCGTGGTGGCGGACGGGCCTTTGCAAGTGGTCTTCGAAGGGATCATCGAGACTGGCGGGGAGCAGCCGAAGATTCTTCTCCCGGAGCGGATGTACCACAACGACAGGAGATGGAGCCGGCGCTTCCCGATGGAAAACGCCGAGTTGATCGTTCCCGCTCCCCACCTTGAAGAGGGAAGGATACGGCTTCCCGTTTACGACGTCAGCGAGGGCGGGTGTTCGGTCCTCGCTCACGCGGAGAGCCTCATCACCATCGGCATGAAATTCCCTGCGGTGGAGCTCAGGCGGGGGAACCAGACGGAGAGGCATGACGGGGCGACAATCATGCGGCTGGCCCCCGCCGGGCTCTCCAGCAACTGGCTGGTGGGTCTGAATTTTATCGATGATTCCAGGGACAGGGACGCCTTCTCCGAGATCGAGGGCAAGTCCGTTCAGCCTTCGCTCTTGACGTCGATCGTCCGTCTGGCCGCGATGGCGAAACAGAAGCTTCGCCGGATCATTGTCGGGAAGAAGCTCGCGAACCGTGAGAAGGTTAACGTCGTCCGTTACTTGAACACACGCAGCGAAATGGTCGCGTCGATTCTTGATGCCTCTTTTGATCTGCAGGCAGAACATCCTTCTGTGGATGTTGCGGTTGTGATCGGACAGCCGTTTCAGGTTCGCAAAGAAGTCTTCGGCCTATTGGCGCGTACGCTCGTCGACAACTTCAAGGCTGTCGGCCTCAATGGTGTCGTCTGCAGGTTCGACCTGACCCAGACGGTTGGAGAAAGCTATGTCGATCCTGAACTCGAGAAAAGAGAATGTCCCTATCTCAACTGGACATACTCGCAATACGAGTCGGACATTCATGGATCCCTTAAATACCTCGAACGAAGATTTCGACCCAAATATCGTGTTCTTGTGACATACTCGGTAGCTGCTATTCCCGCGCGCAGGCTGATCGCCGACGGTCATGAGCCCGCGGTGGACCTTTGGGTCGCACCCTTCGGGTGTCCGGACGGCCAAGACATGTTCAAAAATCTGCTCGCGGGTGTGGATTTGTTCCAGTGCTATCTTGAGGGAAAGAGAGCCGAACCGTTCCTGATCTACGGCCGTCTTTCCGATCCCAGTGGTGTCATGCCCGATGCCATGAGGCGGGGGATGGCTTTTCTGGAGGACGCGCGAAGGGACATGGAGAGGATCATCATCCCCGTGACTTGGATTCTCGGCACTTTCGACTATATGGTCACGCGCCAGAGGGTTCGTCAAATGCTCAACGCGCCCGGTGGAGGGATCCGGGAAATCATCGAACTCAGGGCGGGACACTTTCTGAAATCAGGGCCCGAAGCGATTGAATCTTACAAACTCATTGCCGAGGCGATTTTCAAGCACCTTTTCCATATGGATAAGCCGGCGGTGGAGCCGGACCTTGCGCGGTTTGCCGGACAGGCCGAGGCGGAATGGGGCCGAACGAAGCGCCTTAAAATCGCCAATGCCGAGGAATTCTGGAATCGCCACCTGTTCGGCACCTCGTCGGAGATGGAAGGTTATGACATCCTGCTGTATAATCCAGATTATCTGGATTTTTTACAGGAACAGGCGAAGCTGCTCGATCTTCAAAAGGGGATGCGCGCGGCGGACATCGGATGCGGAACCGGTAATCTTTCCATTGCTGCGCTAAAAGTGGCCGAAATCAACGGAGGCCGGCTCGATCTGACCTGTGTCGATCTGGTTCCCGAGGCCATTCGCCGCTCCCAGGAGAAGATCGCGAAGCTGATTGCTGGATCGGTTGACGGACGCTACTCAGGAGTGAAGTGCGATCTAAAAGTGGTTGACCTCGAAACGGCCAGGCTCAAGCCGCTTGAAGAGTTTCTCTCCGGCAAACTGTATGGGCCTTTGGCTCTGGCAGGCAGGATCGAGGGGTTGAATACAGCGACGCTCAGAAAAATCTCCGAATCTTACGGGCAGAGGCTTCACAGGATTCTTCACGGCGAAGGCGCGTCGGTGGAAGAAATCGGGGAAATTTGTCCGGATCTGGATGAAATCGAGGCCGAAACCGTTCGCGATATCTCCAGGGCGAGCAGATTTTTAAAAAACAAACTGAACCCTGAGGATCTGAAGCCCGGCAAAACCGAAGCAAAGACAGCAAACGACATCGCCATGTATTCTATCTCCTTCGGCAATGCAACGAGGAATTGCAAGGTGGATCTTCCCTCGAATGCCTTCGATCGGATAGGCGCATCCTTGGTGCTGCCCTACCTTTACGATCCCAAATCCGTCTTAGCGGAGTTTTATCGGATCCTCGCCCCCGGCGGGAAGATCGTGCTCTCCAGCCTGAAGCCGAACTTCGATTCGTCTAAATCCTATATGGAAGAGGCCGAGGAAATCAACAAACGAACCGATATATCCGGTGAGGAAAAAGAGAGGCTTCTGGTGAGCCTCCGGGAGTTTTCCTCTTTTATCGGTGCGCTGATCGAACTCGAAGACAACGGCCGCTTCAAGTTTTTCCCCTCAAATGAACTAAAAGACTTGATGAACGAGACCGGTTTCTGCAATATAGCAATCAAGGAATCTCTTGGAAATCCGTCCACGGCGATCATCGTTAGCGCGGAAAAGGGATAATGGGAGAAGCCACGAATACAGTCGACGAAAAGAATCCTGTTTTCAAGGAACGTCTTAAGGAAGAAGGGCGCGACCTCCTACACTCGAGTATCCGTTATCTGCTCGTAATCGCCTGTTTCCTTTATACGAGTTTCTACGGACTCGATATTGTCGTATATCCGGACAACCATCCTGCTTTTCTGGCGCTGCGCCTCTTGGTGGTCCTCAATTATCTTATTGGTATCGCGCTGCTTCGCTCAAAGTTTGGACGAAAGATTGCGGGACCTGTCTCCGTATGGGAGGTCTATGTTTCAACCCTGGCGATCTCGGTCATGACCGCCTATCTCGGCGGGTTTGACAGCAGTTATTATATCGGGATTGTATTCGTTCTTTTTGTCGCGGGCTTGTTTCTTCCCTGGAACATAGCCGCGACCGTCATCTGTGGACTGCTGACCGTTGCCAGCTACTTCGCCATCAACGCCTTTCTTGCCCCGCCCGAATCGTTGAAAATTGCCAAGGCCCTTCCCCCCTTCTTCTTTTTAAGCGGGGCGGTTGTCTTTACGATTTTTTCCAACTTCAGCCGGGAGACGACCAGGCGCAGGGACCTTCAATTGAGAATGCAGATCGAAAAGGCCAACGAGGAGCTCAAGGAACTCGACAATGCCAAGATGCGGTTCTTCTCCAACGTCAGCCACGAGCTCAGAAGCCCGTTGACGCTTATTCTCGGCCCCCTGGAGACCCTCCTCAAGGGCCAGCAGAACCAGCAGGACATGCAGCCCCTCCTTCAGGCAATGGAGGGAAATGCCCGTCGTCTGTTGCGCCAGGTCAACACCTTGCTCGATTTTGCCAAAGTCGATGCCGGGATGCTCGAGTGCAAGTACGAATATGATAATATAGCCAGGATTATTCGAGGTCTGGCGACGGCGGCCATGCCGCACCTGACGAATCGGAAAATCGACCTGGTTCTGGAAGGACTGGAAACCGTCCCGGACACGACCTTTGATCCGGACAAGGTCGAAACGATGGTGGCCAATCTGCTGTCCAACGCCATCAAGTTTACCCCCGACGGGGGAAGGATCACGATAAGGACCGCCGAAGGGGAGGAATTGATCTGGTTTGAAGTTGAAGATACCGGCATCGGCATCCCGGAGGACAAACTCGCTGCCGTCTTTGAGCGGTTCGTTCAGGTCGATGATAAACACACCAGACGTCAGGAAGGAACCGGCCTCGGTCTCGCCATGGTCAAGCAGTTGGCGAAGCTCCACGCGGGTAAAGTGACGGTCCGATCGACGCTTGGCCAGGGGACGACCTTCCGTGTTGAACTCCCGAAGGGATCCGACTCCAAAGCGTTGGATCGGCGGCGGGTTGTCGGACGCAGACAGGAGGATCAGATATCCTACGCCAGGACCGTGGCAATGATCACCACCGCTGCGGAGGAAAAATCGGGAACCCAAAAGGAGACGCTCCTGGCCGATGTCTTGAGGTCCCGATTTGGAGACAACCGCGATATCGCCGAGAGGATCCGACATACCGCCCCGCCGGATGCGCAGAAAGTGCTGGTTGTCGAAGACAATCCGGACCTGCGCCTCTTCATCGCCACGAATCTTGCCGATGACTATCAGGTCGAGATGGCCAAGGATGGCGTTGAGGGTCTCGAAGCGGCGCAGCGCTGGGTCCCCGATCTGATCGTTTCGGACATCATGATGCCCCGGATGGACGGCTACGAACTCACGCGACAGGTCCGCAAAGATCCCTCCCTGGCCCATGTGCCGGTGATTCTGGCCACCGCAAAGTCCGGCGGTGACGCCGTCGCGGAGGGGCTGGAGGTGGGGGCCAACGATTATCTGGCCAAACCTTTTGAACTTCGTGAACTGAAGGCCAGGGTTTCGGCGCAACTTCGGACCCGGCGCTTGGAGAGGAATTTGAGCGAGCGCGAGAGCCGGCTGGCCGCGATCGGGCAGATGACCAGCGCCATTGTTCATGATCTGAAAAACCCGCTTTCCTCGATCATCGGCTTTGCCGAGCTCACCCGGCAGGATGTGATGACGGGCAAAGGGTCCGAGATGGTGACCCAAGACCTGGAACCCGTGATCAGCGAGGCCAATCGCTTAAGCCATATGATCGCCGAGGTGCTTGATTACGCCCGCGGCAGTTCCTCCGACCTGAATCTTATGCCCACCGAGCTGTCGGTTTACCTGGAAACGGTCTGTCTGCCGATGAAGCAGAAATTGGCAACGATGGGGGTGGAACTGATTTTGCGGCATGACTCGGGAAGGGACCTCCTTGTCCGTATCGATAATGACAGGATGCTCCGTGTGATCGAAAATCTCGTGAGAAACGCCCAGGAAGCGATTTGGACTGGAGGCCAGGATCCTCGCGACAAACACATCTGGATCACGACCCGCTCCGATGAACGCTCGGTGAGCGTAAGGATTGCGGACGACGGCCCCGGCATCTCCACGGAGATGATCCCCACCCTCTTCGATGCCTTCGCCACCGGAAAAAAACGATCGGGGACGGGTTTGGGATTGGCTACCGTCCGTAATCTGGTCATCGCGCACGGAGGAGAGATCGCCGTTGAAGCCAAGGGCCCCGAGGGCGGCGCCGTATTTATGCTAAAATTGCCGAGGATCGCCGGTGATCAACAATCTGGGTGAAGATATGGAAAAACCAAGGAAGATTCTTATCGTCGAAGACGATGTCATGAACAGCCGTCTGCTCTCCACGATCCTCGTCCGGCTGGGATACAGCGTGGACGCCGCCCTTGACGGGATTACCGGTTTGGAGAAAGCCGAATCCTCGCCTCCGGACCTGATATTGCTCGACCTCCAGTTGCCCCGAATGGATGGGTACGAAGTTGCCCGCCGGCTGAAGCAGGCGGAAAAAACGAAAATCGTTCCGATCGTTGTGGTTTCGGCCTTTGCCGAGGTGGAAAACCGGGTCAAGGCCCTCGAGGCGGGAGCCGATGATTTCTTATCAAAACCGGTCGATCAGGTCGAGCTTCGGGCCAGGGTTCAGTCCCTTTTGAAGGTGAAACAGTTCAACGATCACATGGTCGACTACCAGAGGGTCCTTGAGGCCGAAGTGGACAAAAGGACCCGGCAACTGCGTCAGGCGGTTGAGGAGTTGAAGAGCGCGCTCGACAAGATCAAACAGGTTTCGCTCGACACCGCATTCCGGTTGGCTCAGGCGGTCGAAAGCAGGGATGGGGTGACGGGGATTCATATCAAGAGTACCGGATATTACGCCGCCGCCATCGCCAGGGTCATGGGCCTCTCACCGCAAGACGTTGAATTCGGTCTCTATGCCACGCCGATGCACGATATCGGTAAGATCGGAATCCCGGACCGGATTCTGCTCAAACCCGGACCTCTGGATGCCGAGGAATGGGAAATCATGAAGCTGCATACCGTGATCGGGGGAAGAATCCTTTCCAACTCGGACTCGCAGGTCATTCAGATGGCCGAACAAATCGCATTGACCCACCACGAAAAATGGGACGGATCGGGATATCCCGAAGGATTGCAGGGTTCGCAAATTCCGCTTTGGGGACGAATCGCCGCGATCGTCGATGTGTTCGATGCCATCATTAACGATCGTCCCTATAAAAAATCCGTGCCGGTCGATCAGGCGTTGGACATCCTGAAAAAGGGGACAGGCACCCACTTTGATCCGGAGGTTTCCAAGGCCTTCTTCTCGGTCCAGAAAGAGATACTATCGGTCTTGAGGGAACACGAAGATCCGTTTTTTAAAGGTCCGTAGTCGGGGTCGCTTCGGGTCCCCGGCGTCGCTATTTGGCAAGGAGGGCAGCGTTCTCAGGACTTGCGTCTCTCCAGGGCGATGACGCCGGTTCGGGCAAAGTCCTCCATCCCCACCGCTTCCAGCCGAGAAAGGATCGCTTCGAGCTCTTCCTTGTCCCCCGTGAATTCCAGGATGATTGCGTCGGCCTCTTCATTTACCACCTTGCCGCCGTGGGTTTCGACAAGCTTTTCGATCGCCGCCTGCCGCTCATCGGTCCGCGTGACGCGGGCGATGAGCATCTCTCTTCTGACGGCTTGGGGTCGGCGGAGCCTTTTGGCTTCCAGGACATCCACGAGACGATTCAACTGCTTGATGACCTTGGCGATCGTGTCGGGTGTCGTCAGGGTGGTGATGATGATCTTCGTGACAGCCGGATTCCGTGTGATATTTGCCGAGATGCTTTCGATATTGAATCCTCGGGCGCTGAAGGTGCCCGCGATGCGGGCCAGGACATCGGGCCTGTTGTTGACGATGACGGCGATCGCGCGTTCCTTTAACTGTGTTGGCATAGTGGTTCCCTCGTCCTAATGGAAGGCTTTTACGATTCAAGATCGTTGCGCATGGTTCATGCCACCGCGGTACGGATGTTTCCGAAGGTCATCTCCGTCAGCGGAGTTCCCGGTTTTACCATCGGGAACACGTTTTCCTCCGGCTCCACGTGAAAGTCCATCACCACCGGTCCGGGGGTCTCTAACCCTTCTTTGAGCACCCGTTTCACTTCATTGGGTTTTGCGGCACGCAGGCCTTTGATGCCGTAAGCCTCGGCCAGCTTCACGAAGTCGGGGGTCTTGGTCATGTCGGACTGAGAGTAGCGACGCCCGTAGAAGAGCTCCTGCCACTGGCGGATCATTCCGAGATAGAGGTTGTTCAGGATGACGACCTTAACGGGTAGCCGGTAATGGGCTATCGTTCCGAGTTCCTGGATGTTCATCT
>Ga0233425_10006060_pt1 | contig 18360 bp, 17 predicted proteins | sample Watercolumn_Towu_2_FD_181712 | JGI IMG/M metagenome (GOLD analysis project Ga0233425, IMG submission 181712) | Freshwater microbial communities from Lake Towuti, South Sulawesi, Indonesia - Watercolumn_Towuti2014_140_MG | ecosystem: Environmental > Aquatic > Freshwater > Lake | place... | reverse complement strand
CCCGCGCGAAGGAGCCGCAGGAAGAATATCCGATGATCGTGCTGGTCAACGAAGGCTCCGCCAGCGCGTCCGAGATCGTAGCGGGCGCGTTGCAGGACTGGAGCCGGGCCGTGGTCATCGGCACGACGACCTTCGGCAAGGGCTCCGTCCAGACGATCCTGCCGCTGGCGGACGGCTCAGGCTTGCGTTTGACCACCGCCAAATACTACACGCCCAAGGGCCGCTCCATCCAAACGACCGGCATCACGCCTGACATCGTCGTCAAGCTGCAGCCGGCCGCGGCGGCAAAGCCGGGGGACAAGGAAGCCAAAGAGGCCAAGGAAGGGGAGGCCAAGGGCACCAAGCCCAAGGAGCTGCCGGCAGTGCCCAAGGCGGGGGATGAGGCGTCCAAGGGCACGGCGCCCCAGGCTGAAGGGACCGATGCCTCGCCGGAGGACGATCCGCAACTGCAAAAGGCAGTCGAGCTCTTGAAGACCTGGAAGATTTTCAAGGAGCTGCGTCCGCTGTAGAAACCTCGTTCGTCGAGGCGGAGCTTCGCTCCGGTGCGTGCACGCCTAGCTGCTGTAGCTACCGGCAGGACGGCTGCGGCTCCCCCCATCCCCCATACCAGAATATGGGGGTTCTCCGATCCGCCCATGCCTGATTCCTACAGGCACGGGCGGTCGGGCCTCGTCCATCCTTCCGATACGCACATCAGCACGGCGCGCCCGCAATGTCGCTCAGGCACCCGCCTCGACGAACGTTGGGAAAAGTGGGGACCGCTCGACGCCACCCGCACGCAGAAGAACGGCGTCTTAGGCAATGGAAAGAAATGACGAGCGGACAGGCCGCTATCAAGCCTGTCCGCTTTGATCGGCGTGCTTGACCTTCAGTGTTCCCTGGACTACCATCCTCCTCATTCATTCTGCAACCAACGTCACGTCTTCATCCGCAGACATCCCACAGCGTTCTGCTTACTTCTCTGCGCCGGGGGGTCCGCCATGAAACGCCTCACCCTGATCAGCCTGCTCCTTGCCGTGCCTCTCCTGAGCACCGTCGAAGGACCTGTCCTGAACCTTGTCGAAGGGCCCGCCTGGGCAGCGGTCAAGGATTTCGCGCAGCCGGACGCCTATGCCGTCGTCATCGGGATCAGCCAGTACCGGGAAGAAGTCATCCCCAAGGTCGCCTACGCGGTCAAAGATGCTGAGGCGGTGGCGCAGGTGCTGGAGCGGCAGGGTGGTATCCCGAAGACCCATATCAAGCTCCTGACCGATGCCAAGGCAACCGTGGGCGACTTCCGCAACTCTTTCGGTGATTGGTTGCGCATGCGGGTCAAGCCCGATTCCACCGTGTATGTCTATTATGCCGGGCATGGCACACCCAATCCCAAGACAGGCGAAGCCTACCTCGTGCCCTGGGAGGGGGACCCGGACTATCCCGACAGACTCTATCCCTTGAACGACCTCTATGCGGCGTTGAACCAACTCCCGGCAAAAGACATTATTGTGCTACTGGACTCTTGCTTTTCCGGTGCCGAGGGGCGGTCTGTCCTAGCCAAAGGGGTAAGGCCGATGATCCTCTCCGCGGACAATCCTGTACTGGCGAGCAAAAAGGTCATCGTTGTGGCGGCGGCTACCGGCAACCAGATCAGCTCGGATTATGATAAAGCCGGCCATGGCCTCTTTACCCATGCGCTGCTGATGGGGCTGCACGGAGCCGCCGATAGAGATAAGGATGGGCTGGTGACGTTGCACGAGCTCTTTCCCTATGTGCGGGCCCAGGTAGCTCACACGGCGGTGGAGGAATTGAACCGCGAGCAGACGCCAGTGCTGCTGCCGGGAGAAGAATCACTGGGAGCCCGCAGTGCCTTGCCGATAGCATTGGTCATGCCTAGTGAACCGGAGATGCTCAATCCAAGTGTATCTCGGAGTCAGGCAGAACAGAAACTGGCTGCCGAGCGGGTTCCACTGGACGCGAAAGCGATAGATGCCGATGTGGAGCGCAATGTAGATCAAACGTTGAAAGAGTTCAGCAGGAATATTTCAGGAGCCCAAGAGTATTTGAAGGATGCGAAGGGTGTCCTGGTCTTTCCCTCTGTGTACAAGGCCGGCTTTATCTGGGGTGTGGAGTATGGAAAGGGGGCATTGAGGGTCGGCGGCAAGACGGTGGGCTATTACAATCTGTCTACGGTCTCATTCGGCCTTCAGGTCGGAGTCCAGAAGTCATCGCTCATCATGACGTTTATGGAAGATTCTGTTCTGGAGAAGTTTCAGTCTAGGACGGGCTTTGAATTAGGCCTCGATGGCAACGTCACGGTGTTTACAGTCGGGGCGGGCGGGTCGTTAGACACAACTAAGCTCGGCGAACCTATTCGGGCGTTTGTCTTTGATCGACAAGGACTGATAGCTGGTATCACGCTTGAAGGCTCAAAATTCACGAAACTTGACTTCGAATAGCAGTAGAGTTGCGCCATGCAAACATCTACAGGATTTGGAACATGGCGGGTAATGTCCGGAGTGGATTAAGTTCAGGCTATGACAGCACCGGTAACGGCAAAGTCCTGCGTGGCGGGTCGTGGGACGACAGACCGAAGTTCGTGCGTTCAGCAAATCGAGGCGGGGAGCCACCAGCGGCCCGGTACGACGCCAACGGCTTCCGATGCGCGAAGGACGCCCGCTGACCCTGTGCTCTGTGGGACTGTGACCCTGTGAGGGTTGAATCCGAAATGCCCCCTCACCGTCCCCTCTCCCCCGGCGCGGGGGAGAGGGAATCTTGAAAACTCCCTCTCCCTTTGAGGGAGAGGGCTGGGGTGAGGGGCCGGCAAGTTCCCCCACTCCTACCGCTTCATCCTCTTTCATACCCCTCCCTTCCTCCCCTTCGTAAGGGGAGGGGAGGATGGGGTAGGGACCGAGGGCCTGCCCTGAGCACAGGCGAAGGGTCGAAGGATGAACGGGGGGCTCAGGGCAGGCCTGGTTCGACCAGACTCACCACAGGTGATTCGACTGCGCTCACCCGTTGTCCCGGCCCCGTTGCAACGAGAAGCAACGGCACGGTTGACATTCTTCCCACCGCGCAGTAGAGTCTGACCAAAATTTTGGTCAACATGAGGTTGCGGCATGTCTAAAATATTGCCGATTTCTGCCGTGAAGGCGCGACTGCCCGAATTGGTCACGGGTGTCGCGGACCGCGAGGAGGAGATTGTGGTGACCCGCAATGGCAAACCGACCGCGGTGCTGGTGAATTATGATGAGTACGAGCGATTGAAAGAGACGTTGGATGTGCTGAGCGATGCGGATTTGATGAAGCAGATTCGCCGAAGCCAACGGTCGCTTGCCAGGGGAGAGAAGGGGCTGTCGTTTGAGGAGGTGTTCGGGGAGCCCTTGATCCCGGCTAAACGTCGTCACCGGAGATGATTCGGTTCCGGCCGGACGTTCGTGCTCATGTTGGCGATGTCATCCGCCACCTTCCTCCGGAGATCAAAACCGGCGTCAAGGCCGCCATTCGAGCGCTCAGCGAAGATCCCTTGCTGGGCGAACCGCTGCACCGCGAACTCGAAGGTTATCGGAAATATCGCGTCCGCCGGTTTCGCATTATCTATTCCATCGACCATCACGCCAAGGCGATCGTGATTATAGCCGTCGGTCACCGGCGCACGATTTACGAGGAAGCCGCGGAGCGAGTGCGGCGTGGCTCGTAGTGGTAAGAGTCAAGGCTGCTTTCCCGATTCGGCCTTCCGCCTGGCTTGGATCGCGGCCAGGAGGTCTTCTTCGGAGGCTGTCACGCCCGGCAGGGTGCGGAGCAGGTGCGTGCGGACCAGCGCTTCCAGGTCATCCAGCGTCCGGATGCCGAGCTTGAAATAGAGGTGCTGGACGACCGCTTCTGAGAAACCGGGCAGGGTCGTCCAGGCTGCAATCTCAGGTGGTAGGGGGCTCTTGAGTTCCTCGTAGGCTTGAATGGTCCCGGTCTTCAGGAATTCAAGGATCTTGGCCGAGAGGTCCTTGCCGATGCCGGGAATGTCCTGGAGCGCGTCTCGCTCGGCGACCGCCCGGATATCCTCTTCCAAATTGACCAGGGATTCAGCGGCGCGTCGGTAAGCTCTGATTCGGTGGGGGTTCTCCCGTCGGGCCGCGAGCTTGTCGGAGAGAGCCACAAAGATCTGCGCGATCGCGCGATTAGTTTCAGTCATACCCCCCGGCATATACCCTAGCCAGCCTTCATTGACAAGGGATTCGATCGTCCCGTAGGATGCTGGAGGAATTTAGTGATTGGCTGAATTGGTGATTGACGATTTGGGTTATTGACGGGAAAGAAGGCATCAGAGCTTGTGTCCAATGAATCAATTCTGCCAGATTCAGGTCAACGGCGAAGCGCGCACGACCAGGTCTGGCATCACGGTCGCGGATCTCTTGCGAGAGATCGAGGTCAAGCCGGACCGGGTGGCGGTCGAATTAAATTTGGAAATCCTGGACCGACAGGAATTCGATCGGCGCAATCTGAGCGAGGGAGACCGGATCGAGATCATCAGTTTCATTGGAGGAGGAAGCCGAGAGCTTTCAGTTATCAGCAGTCGGTTTTCAGCCAGGGGAAGAAAGAATAGTTTCAACTGATCGCTGAAGGCTGACGGCTGATAGCTTCTTCAGGGAGTCAACCATGCAAGACGAACGGCTGATCATCGCGGGGCGGGAGTTCAGGTCCCGCCTGTGGGTCGGAACCGGCAAATACAAGGACTTCGTCGAGACTAAGAAAGCCATTGAGGCCTCTGGTGCCGATGTCGTGACGGTCGCGGTGCGGCGGGTCAACATCACCGACCGTTCGAAGGAGAATCTCCTCGACTATCTCGATCCAAAAAAATATACGATCCTTCCTAATACCGCCGGGTGCTACACGGTGGAGGATGCCGTGCGCTATGCGCGGCTGGCTCGCGCCGCCGGTGTGTCCGACCTCGTGAAGCTGGAAGTGATCGGCGATGAGCGGACGCTCTTCCCGGACACGGCGGGGCTGATCGAGGCGGCCAAAATCCTGATCAAAGAAGGGTTCATCGTGCTGCCCTACACGAACGACGACCCGGTCGTGGCCAAAAAACTCGTGGACATCGGTTGTCCGGCGGTGATGCCGCTGGCTGCCCCCATCGGCTCCGGGTTAGGCATCCGCAACCCATACAACCTCAAGATCATTCTGGAAACGGTCAAGGTGCCGGTGATCGTGGATGCCGGGGTGGGCACCGCCTCAGACGCGGCGCTCGCGATGGAGTACGGGGCCGACGCGGTATTGATGAATACCGCTATCGCCGGCGCGAAGGATCCGATCGCGATGGCCGAAGCCATGAAGTATGCGGTGGAGGCGGGGCGATTGGCGTTCAAGGCGGGGCGGATTCCCCGGAAACTCTACGCCACCGCCAGCAGCCCGATCGAAGGGATGCTGTAACGACAGTGATGAATGCGGAATGATGAATGCTGAATCGGGGTGAACCGATCTGCAAGCTCTTTGCGGGCTGCCCATTCATCACTCAGCATTCATCGCTCATCATTGCTCGCAATGCCCCGCGTTGATTTCACCCTCTACCTCGTAACCGATCGTCACCAGACCGGGGGGCGGCCGCTGCTCCCGCTTCTGCGGGAAGCTCTGGGGGCCGGGCTTCGGGCCATCCAGCTCCGCGAGCGGGATCTTCCGACCCGTCCCCTGTTGGCGTTGGCCGAGGAGGCCCGACGCCTCACGCACGACCACAAGGCCCTGTTGCTGGTCAATGACCGGGTGGACGTGGTGCTGGCGGTTGGGGCAGACGGCGTGCATCTTCGATCCGACAGCCTTCCGGTGGCAGCCGCGAGGCGTCTGCTCGGTCCTCATCGATTGATCGGAGTCTCCGCCCATTCGGTGGAGGAGGTCGTGCGGGCCGAGGCGGACGGCGCCGACTTTGCGGTGCTTGGGCCGGTCTATGAAACCAGGTCGAAGCAGGCCTACGGGCCGCCGATCGGTCTCCGTCCGATCGAGGAAGCCGCACGATGTTGTCGCCTGCCGGTACTGGCCATCGGCGGCATCACGGCTGCGCGGAGCGGCGAAGTTCGGCGGGCCGGCACTTCGGGGGTGGCGGTGATCTCGGCAATCCTGTCGGCCGCGGATGTGCCCGCGGTGACCGCACAACTGCTGGAAGCGAGCGCACGCCGGTGAGCGCGTCACGCAAATGCCTTGACTGGCGTGCGCTTCTGCGATTCAATAATGAGCCTGAGAGTTGACCCTCCTGGGAAACCGGTGATAGAATTCGAGCAGGCTTGGGCTCCCGGTTCCTTTGAGGCGACCGTTTAGTCAGGAGCATGAATCATGGCCGAGTCGAAAAGGGGCCCCGGGCGGCTCAGCACCCTCCGTGATTCCGTCAAGAAGCTCACCGAGCGGCTCTCGGATGGAGAATCACCCCCCGTGAGAAAAAACGACGAGTACCTCCGCGAAGTGGAAAAGCTGCGCATCCAGATCCAGTCCATGGAGGACGAGATGCGTCAACTCCATCACTCGCGCTACCAGTTGGAGCAGGCACACAAGCAAAATGAGAAGTTGACCGCGACCCTCCAGGCGGCCAAGGCCCAGATCGAAGCGCTGCGCGCGGAAGTGGACAAGCTCACCGCGCCTCCCTCCACCTACGCGATCTTTTCCAGCCTCAACACCGACGCGACGGCGAACGTCTACGTCTCAGGCCGCAAGATGAAAGTCAATGTCCACCCTTCGATCAAGGCCAAGGAACTGCGCAAGGGACAAGAGGTCATCCTCAACGAGGCGTTCAACGTGATCGAATCCCGCGGGTTCGACGGGCAGGGGGAAGTGGTGCGCTTGAAGGACCTGCTCGAGGGGCGGCGTGCGCTCGTCACCCTGCACTTCGATGAGGAGAAAGTCGCGGAGCTCGGCGAGCCCTTACTCGTGGAACGGCTCAGCGTCGGGGACAATCTGCTCTATGATCCCCGGTCCGGCTACGTCATCGAGAAGCTGCCCAAGTCCGAGGCCGAGGAACTGGTCCTGGAGGAAGTGCCGGACGTCAGCTATGACCACATCGGCGGCTTGGCCAAGGAGATCGAGCAAGTTCGCGACGCGGTCGAGCTGCCGTTCCTGCACCCGCAGTTGTTCGCGGAGCACAAGCTGAGCCCGCCCAAGGGCGTGCTGCTTTACGGCCCCCCGGGCTGCGGCAAGACTTTGATCGCCAAGGCGGTGGCCAACTCGATTGCCAAGAAGCTCGGCCACCTCACCGGCAAGCAGGTCCGCAGTTTCTTCCTCCACGTCAAGGGACCTGAGCTGCTGAACAAGTACGTGGGAGAATCCGAGCGGCAAGTCCGCGAGGTGTTCAAGAAGGCCAAGGAACGCGCGGCGGACGGCAATCCGGTCATCGTGTTCTTCGACGAGATGGACGCGCTGTTCCGGACCCGCGGCAGCGGCATCTCCTCCGACATCGAGTCCACGATCGTCCCGCAGTTCCTGTCCGAGATCGACGGAGTGGAACGGCTCCGCAACGTCATCGTGATCGGGGCCAGCAACCGGCAGGACCTGATCGACCCGGCCGTGCTCCGCACGGGCCGGTTGGACATCAAGATCAAGATCTCGCGCCCCGACATGGCCGCCGCGCGGGAAATCTTCTCCAAGTACGTGACCACGGACCTGCCTTTCGCCGCAGAAGAGATCGATCGTCACGGCGGGGACCGCAGCGCGCTCGTGGACCGGCTCGTCGGCGTGGCCGTCGAGGCCATGTACGGGACGAGCGACGAGAACAAATTCCTGGAAGTCACCTATGCGAGCGGCGAAAAGGAGACGCTCTACTTCAAGGACTTCGCCAGCGGCGCCTTGATCGACGGTATCGTGTCGCGGGCCAAGAAGTTCGCCATCAAGCGGGCGATCGCGACCCAGGAGAGGGGCCTCAAGGCGGACGACCTGCTGCGCGCGACCCGCGAGGAGTTCAAGGAGCACGAAGACCTGCCGAACACCACGAATCCGGACGACTGGGCCAAGATCGCCGGGAAGAAGGGCGAGAAGATCGTCCACGTCCGGACCATCACAGCCGGCTCCAGCGAATCCAGGCGGATCGAGACAATCGGGACCGGGCATTACTTCTAAACGCCGAGTAGGGGGCTGGAGCGATGCTGTTCACGCGGGTGTTGGGGACGGAAATCGAGTTCGGCATTGCGGCGCGCGATGCGGACGCCCTTGACCCGGTCTCCAATTCCATCCAACTGATCGGGCACTATCCCGGTCTCCCGGCTTCCCAGGCCATCTGGGACTACGAGAACGAAAACCCGCTGCTGGATGCCCGGGGGTTCGAGGTCGAAGGCGAGCGCGAGCGGCCCGGCCCCGACTACAACCGCCTCCTCAACAAGCTCCTCTCCAACGGCGGCCGTCTTTACGTGGACGGCGCGCATCCTGAATATTCCACGCCGGAATGCACGAACGCCCGCGAGCTCGTCGCGTTCGAGCGGGCCGGCGAGCGGATCATGGCCGCCTGCCTGCGCGCCCTGGCCACGGCGCGGGGCGGGGAAAAATTCCTCCTCTACAAGAACAATTCGGACGGCAAGGGAAACAGCTATGGCTATCATGAGAATTACTTGATCGCCCGTTCGGTTCCCTTCGACCGGATCGTGCAGGCGCTGGTGCCGTTCCTGGTGACCCGGCAAATCTTTACGGGAGCCGGCAAGGTGGGGGCGGAAAATCAGACTCGGCCCGTGGAATACCAGATTTCCCAGCGCGCGGACTTCTTCGAATGCCTCGTCGATCTGAACACGATGGTCAAGCGGCCGATCATCAATACCCGCGATGAGCCGCATGCCGACCCGGCGAAGTACCGCCGACTGCACGTCATCGTGGGCGATACGAACATGGCGGAGCTGTCCACGTATTTGAAGGTGGGCACCCTGGCGATCGTGTTGGAGATGATCGAGGCCGGCGTGGATTTTCCCAGGCTGGACCTGGATGATCCGGTGCGGGCGATCAAGGACGTGTCCCGCGACTTGGACATGAAGGCGACGTTGAAGCTGGCCGACGGGCGCGTGACGTCCGCCGTCGGCATCCAGCGCGCCTACCTCAAGACCGCGATGGACTACTTCGCTTGTCACGAGTTGACGCAGGTCACCAAGGACGTCCTGGTGCGGTGGGAGGAAGTGCTGGACAAGCTGGAGCGGGACCCGATGCTGCTGGTCCGGGAGCTGGACTGGGTCGCCAAGCGCCAGATGATCCAGTCGTACATGGACCGGAAGGGATGCGGCTGGAATGACCCCCGCGTGCTGTTGCTGGACCTGCAGTATCACGATATCCGTCCCGAGAAGGGGCTGTTCTACACGTTGGAGCGCAGCAACCTGATCGACCGGCTGGTCCGAGACACCGAGATTCTCAGGGCTGAGCAGGACCCCCCGACCGGGACGCGCGCCTTCTTCCGGGGCCACTGTCTCAAGAAGTTTCCCCGGCAGGTCTACGCGGGGAGCTGGACGTCGGTGCTGTTGGACGTGGGCAACACCACGATCAAGAAGATTCCGTTGATGGAGCCGTTGCGAGGAACCGAATCCCTCACGCGCGAGTTGCTGGAGGGGTCCGACTCGGCGGAGTCGCTGCTTGCCAAGTTGACCGCCTGATCGCCCCAGGGAAACGATGAACGCTGAACGCAGAATGATGAACGGGGGAAGAAACGCGGAGCCCATCTTTGCTCTTTCCTGCACATTCAGCATTCAGCATTCATCATTCATCGTTGGTTAACCTGCCCGCTTCTCCGGCGATGCGTGGCGGGGTCCTCACGGGCAGAGACGGGACTGAAGGAGAGACGAGAGGTGCCGCTGTTTCCCGACGACTACGGATCGAGCTTCTTCGATTATCTGGTTCATCAACGCCCGGACCTCGTGCCTGCCGCCCGGGGCTGGGCGGCGCCTCCCTCGCCGCCCCTACTTGAAGAAGGCCGAGGCTCCCAGGTCCCGCCCGTCACCCATGGCACCACGGTCCTGGCGATCAAATACCAAGGCGGCGTCTTGATCGCGGGGGATCGGCGCGCGACCGAGGGCTATCAGATCGCCGGCCGGCGAATGGAGAAAGTCTTCAAGGTCGATGCACATTCGGCCATGGCCATCGCCGGGGCTGCCGGGCCTTGCATCGAGATGGCCAAGCTTTTCCAGACCGAGCTGGAGCACTATGAGAAGCTGGAAGGGATCCAGCTCTCCTGTGAGGGCAAGGCCAACAAGCTCGGCCAGATGGTCAAGGCCAACCTCCCGATGGTGCTGCAGGGACTGGTCGTCCTGCCGATCTATGTCGGCTACGATCTGAAGCGGGCCGAAGGGCGGATTTTCAAGTACGACATCACGGGTGGCCGCTACGAGGAGTCCGACTACCATGCGATCGGCTCCGGCGGGAAGGATGCGCGGACGACGATGAAAGAGCATTTCCGCAAAGACCTCTCGGAGGACGAGGCGCTCCGGATCGCCCTGCTCGCGCTCTACAACGCGGCCGAAGAGGATATCGGCACGGGCGGGCCGGACCTCGTGCGGGGCATCTATCCGACGGCCAAGGTGGTCGGAGCGTCGGGCATCGCGGATGTGGAGGATCGGCGCATCGGGTCGGTCTACGCGGCGCTGATCGACGAACGGCGGAACGGAGACTAGCCATGCCGTTGCCCTACTACGTCTCTCCCGAGCAGATGATGCAGGACAAGGCGGAGTATGCCAAGAAGGGCATCGCCAAAGGCCGGTCCATCATCGCCATGGAATACGAGCACGGCGTCTTGCTGGTTGCGGACAACCCAAGCGCCTCTCTGTACAAGATCTCCGAGATCTACGACAGCATCGCCTTCTCCGGGGCCGGCAAGTACAGCGAGTTCGAGAACCTGCGCAAGGCCGGCATCCGGCACGCCGACTTGAAAGGGTTCATGTACAGCCGGGAAGACGTGACGGCCCGCTCGCTCGCCAACGGCTATTCCCAGAGCCTGGGGACGATTTTCAGCCAGGAGATCAAGCCGCTGGAAGTGGAAATCCTGGTCGTGCAGGTCGGCGTGTCGGGGCATCCGAACGAGATGTACCGCATCTCGTTCGACGGCAGCATCTTCGATGAGCGGGGCTTCGCCGCGATCGGCGGGCGGTCCGAGGCCATCCAGGTGTTTCTCAAGGAGCGCTACAAAAACGGGATGCCGACGCTGAAGGACGCGCTGGCCCTCTGCATCGCGGCGCTGGAGAGCGTCACGAACCAGAAGCTGCCGTTCGAGGGACTCGAAGTCGCCGCGCTGGATCGCACCCGTGCCGGTCGGAAGTTCCGTCGCATTCCTCCCGCCGAATCCCGCCAGATCCTCGCCTGAGCGTCGTTCAAGTCGGAACGTCTCTAAAGTCCGAAAGTCTCACAGTCAAAAGTCCGGAGACTTGATGACTTTCAGACTTTATGACTTGATGACGCGTGGCTCCCTCAAAACTGCGAAAAGTTGAAGAACCTTGCGCGGGGGTGTATGCTGAGGGTGTTCGACAACCACCAGCCATCGCATCCACATGCACCAGCGTATCTTCGGCCTTGAGAACGAGTACGGGCTGATTTTTTCTCCGAACGGGCGCATCTATCTCCCGATGGAGAAGGTGCTCGGTTATATCTTCGAGGGGCTGATCCCCAACAGTTGGCCCTCCAACGCTTTCCTGGTCAACGGAGCCCGCTTTTATCAGGACACGGGCTGCCATCCGGAGTACTCGACGCCCGAGTGCGACAATATCACGGACCTAGTCGTCCACGATAAGGCCGGCGAGCGTCTGTTGGAGGCTTGTCTGCCGGCGGCCGAAGAGCGGCTCAGGGAGGAGGGCCTCTCGGGAGAAATCTACATCTTCAAGAACAATACGGACTCGCTGGGCAACACCTACGGGTGTCATGAGAACTACCTGATGCGGCGGGATGTGGATTTCTGGAAAGTCACCGAACAGCTCATCCCGTTCTTTGTGACCCGCCAGGTCTATTCCGGCTCCGGGAAGGTGTTGAAGGTTTCCGGAAAGCCCCAGTATTTCATCTCGCAGCGGGCCCAACACATCCACGAAAAGACCTCGTCTTCGACCACATCGTCGCGCAGCATCATCAATACCAGGGACGAACCCCACGCGGACGCGGAGAAGTACCGGCGGCTCCATATCATCGTCGGTGATTCCAACATGTCGGAATATGCCACGTATCTCAAGGTGGGGGTCGCGGCGCTGGTCCTGTCCATGATTGAGGACGGCTACACGGTGACGGGGATGGAGCTGGAGGATCCGGTGAAAGCCATCCGCGAGATCTCTCGCGACCCCACGCTCAAGAAGAAGGTCAGGCTGGACGATGGCCGGCAGATGAGCGCGATCGAAATCCAGCGAACTTATTGGGATCGAGCGCAGGAGTACCTGGAGGCCCGCGTGCACGATCTGATCATGGATGACGTACTGGCCAAGTGGGCCTACGTGCTGGACCGGCTGGAGGACGAGCCGATGCAGCTCCACCGCGAGGTCGATTGGGTGAGCAAGAAGCTGCTCATCCAGTCGTTCGTGGACAAAAAGGGCTGTGGATGGGACGATCCCCGGGTGTTTTTAATGGACCTCCAGTACCACGACGTGAAGCGAACGCGCGGACTCTACTACCTGCTGGAGTCCCGAGGCATGACGGAACGGATCGTGGGCGAGGAAGTCGTGGAGCGCGCCATGTCCGTGCCGCCGCAGACCACGCGGGCCAAGGTGCGAGGTGACTTCATCCGGTTCGCCCGCGCCAAGAACCGGTCCTACACGGTGGACTGGACCTATCTGAAGCTCAACGGGTACTGGGAAGAAACGATCCTCTGCATGGATCCTTTCAGCGCGGCCAACCGTCGGGTGGAAGAACTTGTCTCGCAGGTGTCCGGGTTGCGGTTCTACCGATGACGGGCGAGGGAGGCTCCGCCGTGTTGCGCAAGAAGAGCCGCTCTGATGTACGCGCGATCTTCGCCGTCGTGCTCCTGGCAAGCGTGTTTCCGGTCGGTCCGCTGCCCGGTTCCTCCCGGGACCTCCGCGGGACGGACGGCCAATACAGCGGCAAGCAGGGCCAGGTGCTGGTGGTAAAGGTGCCGGTCTCGGGCGAGCCACGCGAGGTGGTCGGTCGATTCCTGGGTCGGAGCGTGCCGTTCTTCCGTGACCGTTCCGAGTACGTCGGCTTGCTGGGCATCGACATGCAGGATCTCCCGGGCACGCACGAGTTGGCGGTGGACGTAGCCTATCCGGAGGGGCAGAAGACGCTCAGCTACAACGTGCTGGTGATGAAGGAGAAGTATCCGGTCCAACGCCTGACGCTGCCCAAGGACCAGGTGGATTTGGACGACGAGAGCTTGGTGCGCGTCAAAACCGAACAGGAGCAGGTGCGGACGGTGCTGGAGGTGGTCTCCAAGGGCCGGTTTTGGCACGGTCGCTTCATCGAGCCCGTGAACGGAGCCGTCAGCGGGGCCTTCGGCCGCGTCCGGATCATCAACGGTCAGTCTCGGAACCCCCACAATGGCGAGGACATTGCCGCTCCCCTGGGCGCCGAGGTGGCGGCTATGAACGACGGGGTCGCCCGCCTGACCGTGGACCATTTCTTCTCCGGCAAGGGAGTGTTCGTGGACCACGGGCTAGGGCTCTTCTCCATGTATTTCCACCTGTCTGAAGTTGCGGTGGAGGACGGGGCTCCGGTCAAGCGCGGGCAGGTGATCGGGAAAGTCGGAGCATCGGGTCGGGCGACCGGTCCGCACCTCCATTGGGGAGTCCGCCTCAACGGAGCCCGAGTGAACCCCTATGCTCTGATCGGGCTCCCTCTCGACGATCTCACGGCCGCGGCGCCCTAGCGGCTCGTGTGCCGATGGAACATGAACAGGACGTGGCGACTTAACTGCAAGGAGTGAAATCAGATGGTTGGTTCGAATGGTACGAAATGTCTGAAAGGACGACAGGCCTGTATCGTTTCCGTGCGTGTGATCGCTGTCTTGCTTGGATGGCTTGCGGCCGGCGGCTGTACGGCTACGATTCCGAGCAAGTTCGTCAAGCAGGCGCAGCCAGGCGTGACGCTGACTGCGCTCAAGGCCAGCCCCGATAGGTACCAGGGCAAAGTGGTGATCCTGGGCGGAGTGATCGTCGATAAGAAGGAGGACGGAGGGCGCATCTGGCTCAAGGTGAAGAATCGTCCGCTCGATGACGACCACATACCGCACATCCCTACGTCGCTCGACGATCCTGAGGCGGGACATTACTGGGTCGTGGTCAATCCTCAGGGCTTGCCCCAGTCCTACATGAATTGGGCCAGGGTGACGGTCGTCGGACAGGTGACTAGGAAGAAGGCGGGGGCCTCCGATCAGGCATCGGCGAAAGAACCGGTTCTGACAGCTCTGTACCTGCGCGGGTGGGGCAGCAACTGGGGCGGCTACGGCCAGCGTGAGGACACGTGGGAGGACAATCAGGCCGCCAGCTATATTTCGGCAGACCCGAAGTCGCCCAAGCAGTTTTAAAGAGACAGGCATTCCCGATGCCGGTGAAGACCGAGGGTGGAGACCGCTCCGCCATGACGAGAGCCATAAGAGGGAGTCGCTCTATGCCGTTGCCCTTCTACATTCGCGGGGTTGTTTTTTTGAGTGGGTTGCTCGTGGCGGGTGGCTGTGCCTGGACCAACACAGTCCCGGCCAAGTTCGTCAAGCAAGCGGAACCGGGCGTCACGCTGACGGCGCTGGCCGGCCGCCCGGATGTCTACAAAGGCAAGGTGGTGATCTTAGGAGGCGTCATCGTCGAGGAAAAGCGGGCCGACGGTCGTGTCTGGTTGAGGGTGAAGAACCGCCCGCTCGATGCGGATTACGAGCCACACCGCGACGCTTCGCGCACCGCCTCAGAATCCGGCCACTACTGGGTCGTAGTTGACACGCAGGGGCTGCCCCAAGGCTATCGGGATTGGGCGCGGCTGACCGTGGTTGGGCGAGTCTTCGCCCTGCCAATTCCTCGGTTTGACGCGCCCACGCTCAGCAGGAAGGAGCCGGAACCGGTCCTCGGAGCGCTCTATATGCGCGGGTGGAGCTATGGGGAGAGGCTTGATAACGTTTGGGAAGCCAGTCAGGACCCGAACTATCTTGCTCCCAATCCTATCAGTGAGCTCAGGCAAGGCTCGCAAGGTCTGGATACGAAGTAGCAGTCCCTCCTGAGGGCAGCGCAGGCTGTTGCCTTTCGCGGACAACGTTCTCCCTCAAGCCCGCTCGCTTGCTTGAATCAAACGTTGGTCTTGATGCTGTGGCCGTCCGAGCTGAGCACCTTCTCGGCCGCGTGGGCCAACTCCGCGTCGGCGTTGTGGTCCTTGGCGAAGATGCGGAACTGGACGATCCGCGCCGGCAGGTAGTCGAAGAACTCCTTCAAGGCCTCTTTTGAAACCTGCCCCGTGGCAGGATCGTACACGTAGATCTGAAATTCCCCCATGTTGAGCAGGTTGATGGGACGGGGATCCTGGTTGGCCATGTCCACCCGGAAGTCCAGGTGCTTCAAGCTCCGCGGCAGGGCCTGCCGGATGCGGTCCTCGATCGTGCGCCGATCCATGAAGGTCCGTCCTCGCTCGTCTCCCCTCGTGGGGAGGACCGCATTGTAGGCCATCTTCCACTTGACGTCCCTCCCGAGGATGCGGGCCCATTCCTGACCGAGCGCCCGTTTCTTCTTGCTCTTATCCTGCGGCCAGTGCCGGACTGCTTCCATGAGGGACCAGTCGGTGAGGTGCGCATAGTCATCCATCCGGTCCAGAGGGTTCTGCGGAAAGAGGTAGGCCATCGTGTCGTGAAAAATTTCCCGCAGGTGGATGTCGATGGCCCTGGTGGTCCGGTGGTAGTACACGTTGGAGTAGAGGTAGAGCCTGGTGGTCAGGAACATTTGCAACGCGGGGAGACCGGTGCGATGAATCGTCAGGCCTTTCTCGGTGATCAAGGTATAGTGGATGAGCCTGGTGAGGTCTACGGGGCCCACCGCCACGCCGCACATGTAGGAGTCCCGCAGCACGTAATCCAGGTTGTCCGCGGTGTAGGTGCCGCCGATCACCGGCTGCAGGAACGCCAGCCACTTGGGGTGGCGAGAGCTGTCTTTTTCCGGATCCTTCAAGATCAGGAACGCGATGTGCTCCGGGTCGAGCTGTTCGCCGGGCAGAAAGGGGCCGGAAGGGCTTCGGCGGATCTTGCGAATGATCTTGCCCAGGTGCTCGCGGATGATGACCTGTCCGATCCGTTCGTGGGTCAGGCCGAACTGCTCCAGGAAATTTTCGTCGAAGAAGTGGCAGAAAGGACCGTGGCCGATGTCATGCACCAGCGCCGTGATGCGGAGCAGCTCTTCGATAAAGTGGAGGGATGGGAGGTCCGGCACGACCTTGACCAGCGAGGGATAGAGGTGGCGCGCAAAGCGGCCGGCCACATGCATGACGCCCAACGAGTGCTGGAACCGGCTGTGCTCAGCCGACGGATAGACCCAGCGGGCGCTTTGCAACTGGTAGATGTAGCGCAGGCGCTGAACCCAGGGGGAATCGATGAGGTCTTTTTCGGTGCGCTCGGAAGGATCGGGGGTCGCGTACGGGACGGTGAAGGAAATGTACTCGTGAATCGGATCGGCGATCAGCGCCGATCCGTCGTAGGGGGCGCTGGAGTCCGAATGCCGGGTTTTCATGGGCGGCGGTCCTGGGTCATCTTAGCCCAGACCGGTTCCCGGTGGCAATGGCTCCTCCGCCGGATGGCTGAAGCGGTTGCGATACCTGGAGATCAAGAAGTAGGCGGCGGGGTAGCCGAGCATCGCTCCCAGCAAGCTGAGGACCGCTCCTCCGGCAAGAAAGGGAATTGCGTATGGCAGGACCTGATCATAGATCGATGTGAAGCTCAGATCGTACCAGCTTAACGGTGGGGTCTCAGGCATGCCCATCAGCCGAAACCCCGTCCATAGGGTTGCCCCCACGATCGGCACGATCGTCCAGGGGTTATTGATGAACGCGCCGGCCAGAATGGCCAGCAGGTTCAGCCGGAATGCCCAACCGCAGAAAAACACCAGCAGCGTGTGGGGGTAAATCGGCGAGAAAGCGATGAAAACCCCGGTGGCAAAGGCTAAGGCCGTCCGGTGTGGGGATTCCCGGAGGTGGAGGATCTGGATCAGTTGCGCGCGGATTCGGGCAATCGACATCATGCGGCCTGTTACAGGGAGATCGGCCTCTGCTGAAAATGTTGATAGCTGGTGATTGCGAGTCGTTGCAAGACTCCCTTTTCATCCCTCAGACGGAGCCCGAAGGCCTTCGGCCGGATGGTGCCGATGCAGGAAACAGAGCAGCCCAGACGAGCCTCTAATCGCTCCAGTCGCGCGCGGTTTCGGGGCGGCACCGTAAAGAGGAGTTCATAGTCCTCTCCTCCGGCCAAGGCCAGGCGGATTGGGTCGGTCCGTCTGGCGGTTGCATAGGCTCGGCAAGCACGCGAGAGGGGCAGGGCATCGGAGTGAATCTCTGCGCCCACTCGGCTCAACTGGCAGAGATGAGCCAGGTCTCCCGATAAGCCGTCCGAGAGGTCGATCGCAGCCGTGGCGAGGCCGTGAGAGGCCAGCAGCCGACCAGCCACGATCCTTGGTATCGGGTGCAGGTGTCGGTCGATGAGGCGGCGTGCATAAGGCTGTGCCCGTCCTTGGGCTGTGCGTAGGTGCAAGCCTGCCCGCGAGTCTCCCAGGGTGCCCGTGACGTAAAGGAGATCGCCGACCTTTGCTCCGTCCCTCGTCAAGACCTCCTTGGGCGGCACGAGACCCGTCAGCGTGATGCTGATGAACAGGTCTCGTTGAGATGCCGAGGTGTCGCCCCCGATCAATTCAACCCCATAAGGCCGGCAGGCCTTCATCACTCCTCGGTAGAGCCGCCGGATGTCGGATGCGGCATACCCGGTCGGGATGGCCAGCGAGACCAACAGATATTGAGGGGCCCCGCCCATGGCGGCGATATCGCTCAGGTTAGCCGCGGCCGCCTTGTAGCCGATGTCTTCGAACGTAGCGGTGGCGCGGTCGAAGTGGACGCCCTCGGCCAACAGGTCGGTGGTGAGCAACAACAGGTATCCGGGCGATGGGCGAACGACCGCGGCGTCATCACCGATGCCGCGGAGTACAGACCGACCGGTCCAACCGAACCGGCGGCTGAGGTCGGCGATAAGCGCAAACTCCTTGAGAGGCTTGGTTGAAGGGCCTGTCCTGAGCTTAGTCGAAGGGCCTGTCCTGAGCCGGGGACCCGTTGCTCCGGGGAACCCGTTGCTCCTCTCGATGCAGCGGGTCGAGGCAACGGGTGATGAAAGGCCGGAAGCGCGAAGGGCCATCTTACACAGCCGGCGCCAAGGGGCGCGCGCGGCTTCCCCGCTTCCTGGGCAGGGTCCGGTTCGACTTTCGTCTTGCTCTGGGCCGGCCTGCGGAAGCCCTCCCGGTC
>Ga0233425_10006059_pt1 | contig 18365 bp, 15 predicted proteins | sample Watercolumn_Towu_2_FD_181712 | JGI IMG/M metagenome (GOLD analysis project Ga0233425, IMG submission 181712) | Freshwater microbial communities from Lake Towuti, South Sulawesi, Indonesia - Watercolumn_Towuti2014_140_MG | ecosystem: Environmental > Aquatic > Freshwater > Lake | place... | reverse complement strand
CAATGACCCCGACCAATCCCAATCTCGTGCGCGCGATGCAGAGCATCGCGGCGAACGACACGCCGGAACACCGGCAATCGTTGTACGAAAATTTTCTCGCGAGCGAACTGCTCGTGCCGGTTGCCAAACCAATCGGCGATGGCAAACCGGGTTTGCAAATCGTGGATGGCGCGACGCCGGTAGATTTCATCGTTACGCACAATCAAGAAAACCAGGTCGTCCTTTTCGCGTTCACCGATGCTGAATCCATCAATGCGTGGAAACCATCGGGCAGTCACTACATCGCGGTCAAGGCAACCGATTTGTTTCAAATGGCAATCGAAATGAACGCGGCTTCAATGGTCGTCAACATCGCCGGTCCCGCAGTCGGCGGCGAGTTGATGCGCTGGGAATTTCAAGCGCTGTCCGCCGGCGTGCTGCCGAAAAATGTGAGCGATGCCGGCACCGCGCAAGTTACGATTCCACCCGGCGCGCGCGTCGCGTTCGGCGTGCCGGAAATGAAACCGTCGGACGCGTTGCTCAACGCGTTGCACGTGGCGTCGGCGGCGCACGCGGAGATCGCGGCGAGTTATCTGTTCGAGATGCAAGTGAACCAGGGCGATCCGCATTTGGTCGCGGGCATCCAATTCGCGCGCGCGCTCGACGACGCGGCGATTGGCGCGGTGATGAACGCGCTCGGCGAGCACATCGCGCCCACGCTCGAACCGGATCACTTTGTAGATTTCGTCGTGCTCGGCGGCGCAGATTCGCCGCCGATTGAGGTCACGCCGGAAATGCTGGTGTTTGAACGCGCGTAAAATCGCGGCGTGAACACGACGCCATTCGCTTTACCACCATTAGACATTATCGGAAATAACGTGGCGCGGCTTTTCCAAGCCGCCGAATGCGGGCTAGAAAGCCCGCGCCACATCAATTCATTTATTTCCAATAAAGTCCAATGAACACAAAGAGCACAAAGAAATTTTTTCGTGTTCTTTGTGTTCTTTTGTGGCGCGAAAAAGCGTCACGCGCGCACGACTCTGCTTCGGCGCGCCCTCAAACTCGTTCGCGCCGATTAGCGCAATCTTTCAATCTGTGGTAGAATCGCCCCACTCGAAATGAAAATTACGTTCCACGGTGCCGCGCGCACGACGACCGGTTCGATGCATCTCATCGAAAGCGATCATCACCGCATCCTCCTGGATTGCGGACTGTATCAAGGTCATCGGGCGGAGGCATTTCAACGCAATTCTAACCTGCCGTTTGATCCCAAAATCGTCCAGACCGTTCTGCTTTCGCACGCGCACATTGATCATTCCGGCAATTTGCCGATGCTCGCCAAACGAGGTTTCGCCGGCGAGATCAATTGCACACCGGCGACGCGCGATCTCGCGACGTTGATGTTGCGCGATTCCGCGCACATTCAAGAACAGGACGCGGCGTACCTCAATCAAAAAAAATCGCGCGCGGGGTTGCCCAAAGTCGAACCGCTTTACACGAGCGCGGACGCGGAACGCGCGTTGCGCCATTTCGTCGGGCGCGAGTACGGGCAGTGGTTCAAACTTAATTCCGTTGCGCGCGCGCAGATGATTGATGCGGGGCACATTCTCGGCTCCGCGATTACGATCATAGAAATCGCCGAAGGCACGCGCACGATCCGCCTCGGTTTTTCCGGCGATCTCGGCAGACCCGGCGCGCCGATCTTGCGCGATCCGATGCCCGCGCCCGACCTCGATTACCTCATTATCGAAAGCACGTACGGCAATCGCGAACACGGCGAGATCGCGGTCGCGGAAGAAAAATTTACGCGCGCGATTCGCGAGACCGTAACGCGCGGCGGCAAAGTCATCATCCCGGCATTCGCGGTCGAGCGCACGCAAGCATTACTGCACACGCTCCATCGCAAAACCGAAGCCGGCGAAATTCCGGTCGTGCCGGTGTACGTAGATTCGCCGCTCGCGATCAGCGCGACCGATGTGTTTCGTTTGCATCTCGATTGCTTCGACGCGGAAACGCGCGAACACCTGCTCGTGCATCAAGACCCGTTCGGTTTCGGCAAATTGCATTTTACGCGCACGGTGGACGAATCGAAACAGATCAATGCGATGCGCGGACCGGCGATCATCATTTCCGCGAATGGAATGTGCGAAGCCGGGCGCATTTTGCATCACTTGAAAAATAATCTCGAAGATAAATGCAACACGATCTTGTTCGTTGGTTATCAAGCCGAAAATACGTTGGGGCGCCGTATCGTGGACGGCGCGCGCAAGGTTCGCATCTTTGGCGACGAGTTCGCGGTCAATGCCCAGGTCGCGCTGGTGGATGGATTTAGCGCGCACGCAGATCGGAGTGAGTTGTTGGATTGGCTCGCGCCGACGCTTGATTCGCTCAAAGGAATTTTCATCGTGCACGGCGAGCCGACCGGTTCGCTCGCGTTCGCGGAAGCGATTCGCGCGCGCCGCGCGCACCTCGCGATTAATGTGCCGGAACTCGGGCAATCTTTCGAAATTTAATTTTAGAAATTAGAAATTGGACGTTGGAGATTGGAAATTGGATGTTGGATGTTGGATCGTCCAACTTCCAACTTCTAATTTCCAACCTCCAATCGCAAGGAGCACGCATGACGTTTGAAGAAGCCGAAGGAAAATTTAAGGAACTCCAAGCCCGCGTGCAACGCGGTGAAGCGATCAGTCGCGCCGAGTACGAAGACCAGGTCAGTCGGCTCGCGGTGCAAGATCAATTTGGCGTGTTGTGGGAAATCAATCCGCGCACCGGCAAGTGGATGTACTTTGACGGCGCGGAGTGGGTTTCCGGCGCGCCGCCCGGCAAAGAATCTTCGACGGTAATTCCGCTTTCGTCGCTCGCGCCGAAACCTGGTTCGGTCGTGCAACCGGCAGTCAAGCCAACACCCGCGCCGAGCGCGCCACCGCCGATGCCCGCGCGTTCTGCCGCGCTACCACAACCCGCGCCGCGCGCGAGCGCGCCGCCGCAACAAGCCAGCGCGCCCAAACCGTACACGCGCGTGTCGCAACCCGCGCCTGCCGCGTCGAACCCGGAACGCGCCGCACGACGCGCGCCGAACAATCCATTCGGACCCGGTCGCGAATGGATTCCGCTCGCGATTGGCGCGGTCGTGTTACTGCTCTGCGCGGTGTTGCTCGGCGGCATCGCGTTCGTGATGAACAGCGATCCGAACAAAGGTTTCCTGGGATTTGGCGCGGCGCCAACCGCGACGCGCACACCCACGCGTCCGCTCGTCGTCGCGACCACCGCGATTCCAACCGCGATTCGCTTGCCGAGCCCAACGCCGATTCCGCCAACGCCGGTGCCGGTGATCGCCAAAGTAACCGAAAAGACTGCAAACGTGCGCGCGGAAGCAAATGCGAAATCCGCCAAAGTGTCCGAGCTCAAACAAAACGCGCAAATCACGTTGATCGCGAAAACGAATGACGGACAATTCGATTGGTATCAGATCAACATCGCGGGGCAAGCGAAACCAGGTTGGATTCGTTCCGACCTGGTGCAGATCGTCAGCGGCGACCCGAAAACCTTGTCCGCGCCCGGCGCGCCCGCGCCCGCGCCCGGACCAGCAACGCCGACGGTAATCGGCGTGCCTGCGCCGACGAATACGCCGACCGCGACGCGCAAGCCGTAATTTAGAAATTGGAAGTTGGAAATTGGAGGTTGGATGTGGGATTGCCTGCTTCCAATTTCTAACATCCATTCATTCAGAAAGAAAATTGCGCGATGACGTATGGTTTCGATCGTGTAAAGTAAATCGAGACGGTTTGTGCTTTGGATTCTTTTTGCCAGGCGATAGTTTTCTACTCACCGCCGGTCTGCTCGCCTCGTGCGATTTGTTTAACAAGTGAACGCGGAGCATTGCTCCGCGTTTTGCTTTTGTTTGCTCTCGTGCTACAATTCGCGCGGAACGATTTCACCACGCGCAACGTCCTACTTGTAGATTTGCTCCGCACGAGGAATTTTTTCTGTGACTCATTCTCCCGCTCCCGCGCCGCGCGGCTGGCGATTCGCGCTGATGCGGATGCTTTCGATTTCACTCACCGTCGCGCTCATCGTCGCGGCGGTGATGATTGTCGGCGCGCTCGGCGCGTACGCGTACTATGCGCGCGATCTGCCGTCGCCGGAACAACTCGCCGCGCGACCACTCGCGCAATCCACCAAACTGTTTGATCGCAACGGCGCGTTGCTGTACGAAGTGTTCGATCCGAACGGCGCGCGGCGCACGGTCATTCCGATTGCGCGCGTCCCGGCAGTTTTGAAACAAGCCACCATCGCGACCGAAGACAAATCGTTTTACACGAATCCCGGCGTGGATTGGTACGGCATCGCGCGCGCGATTTATTATTACGCGCGGTACGGTCGCCCGGTGTCCGGCGGTGGTTCGACGATCACGCAACAACTTTTGAAAAACACTCTGCTTTCGCCGGAGCAAACACTCGAACGCAAAATTCGCGAAGCGATTCTCGCGGTCGAGGTCGCGCGCCGATATTCCAAAGATCAAATTCTCGAATGGTACCTGAACACGATTTGTTACGGCAACCTCGCGTGCGGCATCCAGTCCGCCTCTGAAGCGTACTATAGCAAACGCGTCGAAGACCTCTCGCTCGCGGAAGCAACCTTGCTCGCGGGTTTGCCGCAAGCGCCCGCCCTCTACGATCCGTGCGCGAACCCGGACGCCGCACTCAACCGCCAACGTGATGTGCTGGGTTTGATGGTCGAAGAAAATTACATCACGCGCGATCAAGCGAACGCCGCGCTCGTTGAGTCGCGCAAGACGATCACCGCGCCGGAATTTGATCGGCGGTGCGATCAAGGCATCGGCATCAACGCGCCGCATTTCGTCGTGTACGCGCGCGCCGAACTCGAAAAACAATTCGGGCCCGAAGTCGTGTACAAAGGTGGTTTGCAAGTGTACACGACGCTCGATCTCAAGTTGCAAAAACTCGCGGAAGAAGAAGCGCGCAAACAAATCGCGACGCTCACCGACAAGAACGTAACGAACGCGTCGCTCGTCGCGCTCGATCCGAAAACCGGCGAGATTCTCGCAATGCTCGGCAGTGTAGATTTTTTCGACAAGAAAATTGACGGGCAGGTGAACGTCGCCGTGCGGTTGCGTCAACCCGGTTCCGCGATCAAACCGATCACCTACGCGACCGCGTTTCAAAAAGGGTGGACACCTGCGACTGTGATCGCGGACGTGAAAACGATCATCCCAATCCCAGGTCAACCGGATTACGAGCCGGTGAATTACGACACGCGCGAACACGGACTCACGCCGGTTCGCACCGCGCTCGCATCGTCGTTCAACATTCCGGCGGTCAAGACTCTGCAATTCACCGGCTTGCCCACGATGGTCGAGACCGCGAAAAAACTCGGCATCACCACATTCAAGGATCCGAAAAATTACGGACCCGCGCTCACGCTCGGTGGCGGCGATGTGATGCTGATTGAATTGACCGGCGCGTACGCCGTGTTCGCGAACCAAGGCAATCGCGTGCCGCTCACGCCGTTTTATAAAATCACCGATTCGACCGGCAAGCCGCTCTTCGATCTCAAAACGAATCCGCCGAAAGGAACCCAGGTCATTGACGCGCGGCACGCGTATCAAATCACAAGCATCCTCAGCGATGTGAGCGCGCGCGCGCCGGGATTCGGCACCGCGGGCGCGTTGCGTTTGTCGCGACCTGCCGCGGTAAAAACCGGGACGACGAATGATTGGCGCGACAATTGGACGATTGGCTATACGCCGGATTTTGTCGTCGGCGTGTGGGTCGGCAATTCGAATAATTCGGAGATGGAACACATTAGCGGCATCACCGGCGCGGGACCATTGTGGCACAATTTTATCGAGCGCGCGCTCGCGGGGACGCCGCAAAAAGATTTTCCGATTCCGCCGGGGATGGTGCGAATCGAAGTGTGCGTCGAATCGGGATTAATTCCGACCGAACTTTGCCCACCCGATCATCGCGCGCAAGAAATTTTTCTCGCGGAGAACGCGCCGGTTCAGCAAGACACTGTGTGGCAAAAAATAAAAATTGATCGCACGAACGGTTTGCTCGGCACCGAGTTGTGCGCGCAGTTGATCGAGGAAAAAATTTTCGCGGTCTATCCGTTCGAAGCGCGGCAGTGGGCGATAGATCACAACATTCCGCAACCGCCGACGGAAAAAAGTCCGAACTGTCCCGATCCCGAACCGACGCCGGTCGGCGGCGTCAAACCGGCGATGAATGTCGCGTCGCCGCGCGATGGCGCGGTGTTGACCGGCGTCGCGCAAATCATCGGCACCGCGCAAATGCCGGATTTCGATTCGTACACTGTGCAGATCGGATTCGGCAACGAGCCCCAGGATTGGTTTTTGCTCACGCGCGGCACGACGCCGATGCAAGACGGCGTGCTCGCGACCTGGGACACGCGGCGATACCCGGACGGCGCGTACACGATCCGACTCGCGATGCAAGATCGCGCGGGCAAAGCATTCGGCGGGCGCGTGCGCGTGATCGTCGCGAACGCGCCGCAACCGACCGCGCGTCCTTCCGCGATTCCATCGCGCACGAACACGTCATTGCCCACCGCGACGCGTACGCAAATTATTTTGCCGACCGCGACACTCACGCCCACGCTCACGCTCACCCTATCGCGCACGCAAACGATTGCGCCGTCAACCGCGACGCGCACCGCAACCATTCTTGCCACAGCGACAGGCGCGGCAACCGCGACGCGGACTGCAACGGCGAGCGCGACTGCAACGCTCGCGTTCACCGCGACGCGCACGCCGACGTTGACCGTGACCAAAACAATTACGCCAACACTATCAACAACCAAAATTCCGTAACAAGCCGCACACAAATCTTTCTTTTTTTCGGCGAGAATGTGCTTGGATGGACGACGTTAGCGGACAACAACTTCATCCGTGAGGATCGCTTTGCCCGCCACTTTGATCTCAATGCGATATGTGCCAGCCGTCAGTGGTTGTTGGTCGGTTCGAAAAGTGGAATACCACAAGGATGCGCCGTCCGATGAAAGTACGTATTCGCCTTGCGCCCACACTGCCCCACCGTAATACCAGGTGTTCTCCAATTTCGTGCCAGCCGTGATGCCGCTGGCAATCCAAGACGCGAAGATTTTGAGCGGGCGCGGCGTAAACGTCTTGTTCGTAACGATATTGATCGGCTTGCCTGTCGCTTGATCGTAATCCAAGCTCCAGGTGATCGCGCTAGACGGAAATGTGGGAATCGGGCTAGGTGTACCGGTGGCGGTGCGCGCGATCGGTGTTGAGGTTCGCGTTAACGTGGGTGTACTCGTCGGCATGTTTGTTGGCGGGCGCGGCGTTGCTGTAACGACAATAATCTGCGGTGATGGTTGCGGTGGTGGGGCGACGATGATAACCGTGATTGCCGGGGCGACAGTGTTTGTGGATGTCGGCGCGTTCGTCGGCGGAGGTTGAGTCGCGGTGACGACGATCACCGATGGCGTTGAATCTTGCGGACTGATCGCGAGCGTAGGCGTGGATGTCGGCGTTGACGTAGCCGTAGGTGATGGTGATACCGTTTGAATCAAAGCCACCTGCGTCGAAGAGGGTGATCCCCCTGATCCGACTAGGGTTGGCATCGCGCCGCCGCCGAACAGCGCAGTGCGCACCGCCCCTTGTCCCCACATCATGGCAAGCCCAATCAAAAGAGTGGCTAATCCACCGAAGACAGTCCCAACGATGGCGCGCATCCGACGCGATATCTGCGATGGCGGCTTGGGCGTGTGTGGCGGAGGCATCGGCGGCATCGGCGCGGCTTTGGCTTTTCCTTCAGCAACCGCCGGTGGGGTGGCTTCGACCCATGCTTGCCCATCGTGAAGATACCATTTGCCGCTATCTGCGCCAAGCATCCAGAATTTTCCGTGCGCGTCCTCGACGATCAATTCCTTGAGCGCGGCTTCGAATTGATCCGTCGTGATCCGTCCTGCGGCGAGTTGTCCTTTCAGACGGAAAAATTCTCGCTCGGCATTTTCAAATAAATCGCCCACCTTCAACCCCTTTGCGAACTGTGCCTCACTCGCGCAACTATCTGCACGTTACACCCGGTTGACTTGCCGCTTGCGTATTGGCTTCCATCTGACTGCGATACAAGTTTGCATCGCCGGTGCCGGAGTTCAACAAATCGCTGTAGGCATTCGCCATCGCGAGATAAGTTGAACAGCGCGCCAGTCCGCCGCCGGCGCGCTGACGCGCAATGGATTCGAACAAAAGCGCGCGTTGATGCTCTGCGGCTTGCCCGCGCTTGGCGTTGCCATCGGCAGTTTGCAAATCGCGGTTGCCTAGTTGCGAATTGCCGGCTTCGAGATTTGCCACGCCGCGTTGATTGAGCAACCACCAATCACTCGGACGTTCATTCACCACCGGATCCAACAGACTGACCGCTTGTTGCGCATTTCCATTCTTCAATGCTTTTTGCGCTTGCTCGGCGGCTTCATCCGCTTTGCGAATACTGTCCACGACATTTTTGGCGTCAATCACAGCAGTTACTTCTGAATCATTGCCGGGCAAGCCCGCGGCATTCCACAGTGCATTGCCCGCGCCAACAAGGTCAATACCGCCATCGCGATTTGTCGGATTCGAATTATGGGCGCGCGCCCACTCGTCTGCCATCGCTTCGAGGAAAGCCGCGTCTTCGGCTTCGCACGCGGTGAGCGCAAGACCCAGGAATCCAACGAGGATGAGGAAAACGATTGATTTGGTTTTCATTTCAATGTCTCCTGATACAATCCGACCCAGTTCGCTTGCCCGTCCATTTTTTTCAGGAACTCGGTCCGATTGATTGTTCCGTTGGCAAACGCCGCGATGGTCTCCTTCGAAACGGTGAGATTCAACAGTGCGGTACCATTCGCGCTTTTGTACTCTAGCGCGACGCGTTGAATGTCATACTTTTTCGCCGCGTCGCCCTGCGCCATTTGCTTGAAATAGTCAATCACCGGGTCTTTCGAACCGCTCTTGAATTTGAAACCCTGCGCGCTGTCGAGCGTGATATAAGCAACGCTTCCCGGTTTATCGCGATAGGGCAAAACATAGATGCCCATCCCCTTGGTATCAATCCCGGCTTTGGTCAGTTCATCTCTGAGCGCAATCGCCGCCGCGCGATCCGGCGTATCGGCAAACGCGCGCTGTGCGGATGGCAAGAGACCGAGTTGTTGCGGAACACGAAAATACAACACCGCGACGATTGCCACAATCAGAACGACGAGCGCGAGAATCGCGATGCAACCAATCCGAACACAGCCAATTCCCTTTTGTGGTTTCGGTTTGGTGATCGGGATTGCAACTGGCGCGGCAACCGGGAGCGACTGCGCCGCTTGGCGCGCGGGAGCAACCGGGCGCGGCGCGGCGACGCGTTTGCCGGCAACACCGGCAGAGTACGGGTCTGCGCCAACCCACGCCTGCCCATCGTGGACAAACCAGCGCCCACTATCCACGCCGAGCATCCAATGCCGCCCTTGCGTATCCTCGATCATCAAATCGTGCAACGCGGCTTCAAACTGATCGCGCGTGATGCGCCCCAGTTCCAGTTTTCCGCGCAGAACGAAATACTCATCTTCGGCTTGTTTGAACGGATTCTCCGAGTGCATTTCCAAACCTCATTGATCGCAGAAACACTTGGTCTTTTCGATCCCCACAACCCTAGCGCGGCAAATCTGTTGGCTTGGCGCGACCACGCGTCGCGCCGCGCTCGGGTAAATCGGTGGGACGCGGGCGCGTTTGCACGCGCGCCGGTGGCGTGGGAGGAGTTTCGACGCGCGACGGTGGCATTACACTCGGCGGCGCGGGGCTAGGTTCAACACGCGGCGGTGGCATCGCGCGCGGCGGCGCGGGAGGAGTTTCAACGCGCGGCGGTGGCATTACACTCGGCGGCGCGGGACTAGGTTCAGCATGCGACGGCGCGGGAACCTGTCGGTCCCATGCAAATGAAATCGCGATGGGCATTTCGGATGCGCTCAGTTGCGAAGGCGGTGTGGCAACGCGCCACTGGGTTCGGTCCCAGCGATACCACTGATTACTCGTCGCGCCGGGCATCCAAATGTGTCCCAGGTCGTCTTTCAGTTGAAAGGCGCGCGCAATTTCATTGAACCGGCGCTCATCCATCAGTCCCAGCCGAAAGCGCTCGCGAAAAATTTCCAGACGTTCGATCCATTGCGCGGGCGTGGCGCGTTCAATGCGCGCGCGAGTTTGTTCCGTCATATCAACTTCCTATTGGCGTATTTTCGTAAATGCACTGGTCAAGTTTGGGCTTGACATCTTTCATCGCCTTGAGTGTCTCATCGTATTCGGCTTGCTTCACTTTTAATGCATCCACAATGCGTTGCACATCTTTCTTGGCTTCGATCAAAACCTTCGCGACCTCATCGGGCGACTCGGCGAATTTATGTTTGATGTGTTCACGCGCCGCGGCTTCGGCAGTGTTCAACGCTTGCTCTGCTGTGCTGGCTTCCGTCTTGGCGCCATCCAGATTCGATTTGGTTCGCGTAACTGTCTCTTCAGCATCTGCCGATTCTTGCGCGGCGCGCGCGGCTTTGCTTTCGGCTTCCGCCGCTTTGCCCGCTTTCTCAGCCGACTCAGTCGCAATTTTTTGCGCCACAGTTTGCGCTTTTTTCGCTTCCTCGGCAACCTTGACCACTTGCGTCCCGGCTTTACGTGATGCTTCGAGCAATGGATCCAAGTTTTTTGCAACGCCCGCCAACTTGCCTTCGATTTCGGTCACCTTGTTTACCGCATTGACGAGATCCTCGCCGGATGACGCGGCGTACCGCGCAAACGCATCGTCACCCATCACTTTGCGGAGATGATTATTCAGGTGTTGCTCCATAAACTCGTTCGTGATTTTGCCGACATCGTCTACGCCGTAGAATGCCTTTGCCGCGTCGTCCATAATTTTTTTGAGCGGCGCGGCTTCAGTGTATAGCTTTGCCAGTTGCGATTCTAAATTTGCCAACTCTTGCAATTGCGCGGGGGATGGCTTGGGAAGTGCGCGCAACTTGGCAATGTCTAACTTGGCAAAATTAATATCGTGCCCCAGCATTTCCAATTTGAATGCTTCGTCGTAAAAACGACTGCCAATGCCAGCGGCTGGTTTTTGACCCAGGTATTTGAGATATCCTTCCTGCCACTGTTTGTATACTTGCGCCTGACCTTCGACGACCGCCTTCTGCGCTTCAAGCAACGCCTTCTCCGCTTTGAGTTTATCAACCTGGGTCGTCGCCGCCGCGAGCGCGTCTTCCGCTTCCTTCACAGCGGCTCGCGCGACTTTAGCGGCTTCGTCTGCTTCGCTGAGCGCCTTTGCCGCGTCATCCGCTGTACCGCGCAACGATTTGGCGGCATCCACTAGTTCATCCGCGAGACGCGCTTTGCTTCCGGCAGTGCGCGTCAAGTTGGTTAATTCGGATGCGATGTCAGAAACTTTGGAGGATGCTTTACGAAATGCTGATCGCGCGGCATCGAGCGCTTCTCCTAAAACGCGCGGAAGCATTGACGACATAATGTCGCCGATTGCGACGGTGAGTCGCGCGACGCCATCCGCCAGCATCAGTGTATCCGCCAAATCCCAGCCGAACTTGAGTGTAAACTTGGCGAGCAATTGGTTGAGCCGCAACTGCGCGTCGAACTGCGCTTCGGATGCAAATTTGATTTCGCCTTCCAGCGCGATCAAACGCGATTGGAGAAGCACATAATCATCGTAATAACCCAGACACGCCGGCGGAACTTTTTCGCGCGGGTTTTGGCGCTGATACGGCGGCGGCTCTTCGGGCGCGTCATCGGGCGGCGGAATTTCGCCCGGTCGGGGTGGTCGCCAAGTTAATTCTTGCGGATCCCAAACGAGACCTTCCTTCTCCCACTTTTCTTGTTGCTCGGTTTCTGGTGGATCCCAAACATTCGTCCGCCCAGGACCATAATCTTTGGGCGGCTTGGTCGCTGGCTTGGGTCGTTTGCGATTGCGGAGTTTGTCTATGACGACGGATGTTGCCGTACCCGCAACCGTCCCCGTCGCTGGCACGAGTGGATTTTCCGCAGTCTGCGCCGCCGCCGCGCAATCCGCGCGGCTGGGATCGTTGGGCGGACAATCGCGCGCGTACGCAACGCTCGCGAAATAAAATAACCAAAGTGAAAACGCGAAAGCGTAAATCGCGAGAGAGATAGATTGATGTTTTTTCATACGTACTTCCTTCACGCGCGAATGAATCGCTGGGCGAGCAAACCCAGGACGACGCCGTACGCGCCGTGTCCGATAAAACTCACCGCAACGACTTCGGGATTCAAGCGCAGTTGAAACGTCGAGGGGAGCGCGGTGAGCCAGCCGATTTCGAGAAACATCGCCCACACCAGCGCGTAGACCCATCGCGCATTGCCGGCGATCAGCGAGTACATTATGCCGAATCCAAAACCATTCCAAAAATGGTACGCCCAGCCGACGACGATTGCCGTCAGATCAGTTTCTGGCAAGCCGGTGATCAAACGTCCAAACGCGGGATGCGTTTGAAAGGGATTGAAACTGATGAGATTGCCCGCGCGAATGAGGAGACGAATTGCGTCGTACGCGAGCGTCGCCGCAATGCCGCCCCACGCGCCAACAATCAAACGATCCAGAAACACGCGCGCGTCAATCCGCGCGGCGATGATGCCCAGGATCAAGAGCAACACGAGCGACGGCGCGCCGAGCACATCCACCAAAAAGTACATCGGTAGCCAGCCAGCCGCGTGTAACAAGAGCGCGGAGATTGAAACCGCCGCGGCGGCGAATGCGACACCGGTCAAGAGCCAATGCCGTCTGCCCAGGTTCAACGCGGTATGAATCACCGGGCTTGCCTCTTTGTCAGAAACATCGTTGCAAATGACAAAACGAAACTCGCGGAAAAAGTGATGAGTGTCATCGCATTCGTGTTAAAGCCATCGCGCATTGGGCTTGGTCCACTGCCAAAAACAATGGTCAGGATCGGATCGAATATCGGGTAGATAAAAGGGAGGATGCGCGCGACAATCATTCCCCCGATGAGCGACACTGCAAACCCGATGATTTGTCCGCGCGAAAACGAAATGCCTAACCGCGCCAGCGATTCACGAATCGAACCAGCCGATGGCGCAGTCGCAGGGATGGACGAAGGTGATACACCGATGCGTGCCAGGATTGTGCGGATCAAATCGTAAATTTGCGTGAGAATGGGCGCAGTGGAAGCCGGGGTTGCGCGCGACTGCATTGACGGCAGAGAAACATTTCCAAGTGGGGTGCCACATTCGCGGCAAAATTTCGTTCCCTCTGCATTTTCTGTTTTACAAGTGGGGCAGATCAGCATTTTGCTTCTCCTCTTTCATGCAAACAAAAAAAGGCAGACTTGTCCCTCTGCCTTTTTGATCGTCAACTCAAAAAATTATTTTGGTGTCGCGTCTCAACCGACTTCATCATCAGTTCCCCGCTTTGCTCTGATCCGTCATGAATGAGCAATTTCTGGCGACCCAATTATATGTTCTATTCTTGCGCTGTCAATAGCACATTCCATTTTTGTTACGCGTACAAGTAATTTCAACCGCGTTCATTTCATCCCTACGTACACCGCCATCGTTCCCAGCATCAGCCAGCGAAACGCCACCTCGCGAAACCCGACCGCGCGCATCAACTCGCAGACTTGCTCCGGTTTGTAAAACGCGCGCACCGATTGCGGCAAGTAGCGATACGCGTCCGGCTTGCCGCTCAACATTCCGCCGAGGCGCGGCATGATGTGATCGAAATAAATTCCAAAAATGTTTTTCCAAATCGGCGCGCGCGGCGTGGTGATTTCGAGCGAGACCGCGCGTCCGCCGGGTTTAAGCACGCGATACATTTCCGCGAACGCGCCGCGCACGTCCGCGACGTTGCGCAAAACAAATCCATTCACCGCGCAGTCGAAAGAGGAATTGTTCACTGGCAATTGAAGCATATCGCCCGCGACGAAATCGGTCGCGGGATATTTTTTTTTGCCGAGCCGCATCATTTCCAGCGCGAAATCAACGCCGATGACGCGCACGCTCGGCTCGATGTCGCGCAACGCCGCCGCGAAATCGCCGGTGCCGGTCGCGAGGTCGAGCGCGCATCCATCGCGCGGCGGTTGCGCGAGCCGCGCGGCGATTCGGCGCATCGCTTGATGTTGCCCCAGCGTCATCACCGCGTTCATCAAATCGTAGCGCGGCGCGATGCCGTTGAACATTGAACGAACAAAAGTGGGTTTATCCATTTCAGATTTCGGATTTCAGATTTCAGATTTCAGATTGCGTGTGAAGAATCTGCAATTTGAAATTTGAAATCTGAAATCATTTAGCGAAGAAGTACGGACACAAAATCCGTTCGAGCCAATCCACGACAAAGTACAGCACCAAGCCGAGCACGCTCATCGCGACGACGCCCGCGTACATTTCGGGATACGCGACGCGCGAAAATGTGTCGGTGATGACGTAATAACCGAGACCAGCCGTTGTCGCGAATGTTTCGGTAAAAAATAATACCGCGATCGCGGTCGCGATGCTCAAACGAATCGCGGTCAGCACGGCGGGAAGTGTCGCGGGCAGATAGACGAAGCGCAACAGCGCGCGCCGTCCCGCGCCGAGCGAGCGCACCGAGTAGATCAATTCTGCGCGCAATGCCGCGCTCGCATCGCGCACGACGACGAGCACTTGAAAAAACAAAATCAAAAAGATGACCGCGATTTTCGACGCGTCGCCGATGCCCAAAAATAAAATCACGATCGGGAGCAAAACGATTTTCGGAATCGGGTACGTCAGATAAATCACCGGGGCGAAAAAACGATTGACGCGCGGATATTGTCCGAGCGCCATTCCCACCGGCGTCGCGAGCGCGACCGCGAGCGCGATGCTCGCGATCACGCGCCACGCGCTCACGATGAAATGTCCATCGAGCGAACGTAAAAACAGATCGCGCCACGCGTCCCACGCGGCATCCAACGTCGGCGCGATTTTTTGCGCGTTCAACAGTTCGACCAGTTTGGATACGCTCAACTGTTTGCCGAACGCGTTCAAAACGACGAGCGGCGTCGGCAAAATTTCGCGTTGCAAAACCATCGCCGCGATTTGCCACGCAATCAGCAACGCGAGCGCGGCGAGGAGGATGTCACGTTTTCGCATAAAGTGTTGGGGGTTGGTGGTCAGCGCCGGTGGATTGCGAATTTTCTATCCACCGACCACTGTCCACGATTCACTCAAATTCCGGCATCACCTCGCGCGTAAACGTTTCCATCTGCGCGAGACCGAGCGCGAGATCATCCATCGGAAAAAAGACGGCGGGATATTCCAACCCGGCTTTGTGATACTCGCGCAAACGCGCGCGCACGGTGGACAAATTTCCAGCGAGCCGATAACGCGCGTTACCGCGATACTGATACGTCGGAGACGCGTCGGCGCGCAAATCGGTCGAGAGCCGCGCGGAGACGACGATATTTTTCGTCGCGTTCAATTCGCGAATGTGCTTGACGCCGGTCTGCAATCCCTCCGGCGAAATGCCGGTCGGATGCCAGCCGTCGCCGTGTTTCGCAACGCGATGCAAAGCCGGTTCATCGTTGCCGCCGATCCAAATCGGAATATTTTTCTGCGCGGGCTGGGGCGCGAAAATCGCGTGCTCTAAATTTGTAAAGTGGCCGCGAAACGAAACGTCCTCGTGCGACCACAACGTTCGCAAAAGTTCGATGTCTTCATCGAGTCGCTTGCCGCGCGTTTTGAATGGCGCGTTCAGGTTCGCGTACTCGCCCGCGTTCCACCCGACGCCGACGCCGAAAATCATTCGTCCGCCGGATGCCGCGTCAATCGTCGCGACTTGTTTCGCGGTGAGCGTCGCGTTGCGTTGCGGCAAAACCAGGATCGAAGTGCCGAGTTTCACGCGCGTCGTAACCGCCGCGACCATCGCCAGCACCGTCAGCGATTCGAGAATGTTGCCGTACGGTTCAATGTCCGCTTTTGGCACGATGATGTGATCAGTCGTCCACACCGAATCGTAACCCAGTTCTTCCGCCGCGAGCGCGACGCGTTTAATATCCGCAAACGTTTTGCCGCGCCCATAATTTGGAAGACCCACACCAAATTTCATTTCAACCTCCTCGTAGGACAATTTGCCAAATTGTCCTACCGATTATCTTGCGCGATGCGATTGATCTGTTCCGCGCCCGCGAGAATCGCGAGCACATCATTCGTCGCGAGGCGTTGATCGCCCGCGGGATGCAAATCGGATTTGCCGTCGTGTCGCAACAGCACGACACTCACATCGTACTTTTGCTCGATCTGGCTGACCGCGAGTCCGGCGATTTTCGATTGCGGCGCGATGTTCAAACGCGCGAGACTGAGCGATTGCCCCTCGACCGTGATCGGCGCGGAAATATCCATCCCCGCCGCGGTCGCCGCAAAAACCGGCGCCGCCATCCCGGTCGCGCTGAGCGCGCGAAACCCGAATTGTTGTTCGAGCGCGCGCGCGAAATCGTCATCGAAAATGCGCGTGACGACGCGGATGTTCGGATTCAGCGTGCGCGCTTTGACCGCGATGTGCAAATTGAGATTGTCGTTTTGCGTGCACAGAATAATCACGCGCGCGCGGCGCACGCCCGCTTGCTCGAGCATACTCTCGCGCGTCGCGTCGCCTTGCAGAACCGGCGCGTCGAGCGCGCGCGCCGCGTCCGCCAAATCTTCGCGCGGCGCGGCTTCGATGATGACGACATCCTGGTTCAACTCGCGCAATTGTTTGACGACGCGCGAACCGAGATGCCCCAAGCCGACGAGAATATTGTGCTGGTTGAACGTGGACGCGACCGCCATTTCCCACTCCTTGCCGCGCGCGCGGCGATTGAAAAACGCGACGCCAAATTCCGCCAGGCCCTGTGCGACAATTCCAATGCCCAGGAGCGGCATCGCGAAATAAAAAATTTGCAGATACCACGCGCGCGGAAAATCCCGGCTCGCTTGCATAAAGACGAGCGTCAACACGAAATAGACGGATTCGACCGGCGACGCGAGTGGCTCACCGGCTTGTGCGGCAAGCTGAAAATACGCGAGTCCGCCGCCGCCGATCAAGAGCGCGAAGAAAAAAAGCGGCAAGCGAAAATCGCGCAAAAGCAAAAAGGTGTCGCGCCAGGTCGCGCGCAGTTTACGCCAAGTCGGTCGCGGTGATTTCATACTTTTGCTCGCGCGCGCAACGAAAACATCAACGGCAATTGCGGAAAACGATTCGGCAAGCGCCACCAGCCGTCCGCGTCTTGTTCCATCACCGGGATCATTTGCCAACTCGCGAACGGATACTCGCGCAGTTCTTCGATGTGCAAACCCGCGCCAATCAACGCGTTGATCACGTCGCTGATGCTGAACGCCCACCAGTATTCGACGCCGCGCACATCCGCGTCGCGATCCGCGTACGAGCCGCGCACTTCCGAGATGCCCGGCGCGTCGGAATGAAAATACGAATAGCAAACTTGCAAGCCGTTCGCAGACGCGTCGTCAAAAATGTACGCGGTCGGATGTCCCTCCGCGATAAAAAATAATCCGCCCGGTTTTAGAAAACGCGCGACGACGCGTGCCCACGCGACGAGATCGGGAAGCCAGGTCAAGACGCCGTGCGAGGTGAACACGATGTCGAATTTTTCATTGAGCGCGTGCGGCAAATCGTAAATGTTCGCGCACACAAAATTTGCGTCGAGTCCGACTTCACGCGCCAGGTCGCGCGCGGTCGCGATTGCCTCTTCCGAAAAATCCGCGCCGGTCACTTGTGCGCCGAGTCGCGCCCAGTTCAACGTGTCGAGTCCGAAATGACATTGCAAATGCAAAAGCGATTTGCCGCGCACGTCGCCGACGCCCGCGCGCACAACCGAATCGAGTTGGTTCTCGCCGCGCTTGAAGCCGGCGACATCGTACGTTTTCGATTTGACGTGGACGCGCGTCCACGCGTTCCACAATTCGCGATTCGAGTCGAGGTATTCGTTCATTCATTGACTCTCAACCACAGATTTCACGGATTTCACAGAAAAAAATAATCTGTGAAACCTGTGGTTCGTTATTTCGGATAACATTTTCCAGTGAGTAAATTTTGTATAGGAAGAAAGAGCGGTTGCGGCAACGCGTTCCAATCGAACCAATCCAGGTTTGCCACTTCATCCGGCGCGTTGATGCGCGGTTCACTGGTAAATTGATCCGTTTCCATCCACAGCGTGATGTAATGTTTGCCGGTGTCGCGAAAGATATCGTTCGTTACCGCGCGAAATTTTATTTCACGCGCCGCGATCCCCACTTCTTCAAACGCTTCGCGCGCGGCGCATTGTTCCGGCGATTCACCAAATTCCAAGTGCCCGCCCGGGGTTGACCACGTTCC
>Ga0233425_10006057_pt1 | contig 18367 bp, 16 predicted proteins | sample Watercolumn_Towu_2_FD_181712 | JGI IMG/M metagenome (GOLD analysis project Ga0233425, IMG submission 181712) | Freshwater microbial communities from Lake Towuti, South Sulawesi, Indonesia - Watercolumn_Towuti2014_140_MG | ecosystem: Environmental > Aquatic > Freshwater > Lake | place... | reverse complement strand
GGCAAATCCGTCTTCACGTGCGTACCCTGGATAAATCCAGCGCTCGCCACTCCCCCTACCGCCATCACCGCACTTAACACTATTCCCCCTATCATTCCTCTTCTCATCTCTTCACCTTCCTCCTAAACAACACACAATTTATAAGCGGCTAAAAGTTTAATATTAAGATAGACTATCTACTAACATGAGGACACGTACCATTTTTTGCACACACAATTTCAACCTTAACGCCACATGACTCGCAATCCCCCGGAGATTCAATCTGAGGTGCGTACCTTCCCTTTATCAGCGTAAAACCTTTGCCAGGTTCTTGCCCCTCTTTACCGCATTTAGGACATTTGAATGTGGCTAACGACCAAACCTTTTTACTCGTAATATCATCGCCACATTCCGGACATGCGCCTGGAGCAGGCATACATTTGCCATACTCTTTACACCCAGTGTTAATACAACTGTATGCAACTTTTTGACAAGCCCAGCAAGTTGGCAGATCCGTATGTTTTTTATCGCCAGCATCCCGATGCTTTTTAAAATCCCAAATATATCCGATCTCAGAACATTCGGTAAATTCACGAACTTCTTTACAATCAACACACCAGAAAGCCTCCAAAATCTGCCTTTTGTCACAAGGTTTATCCCAATCTGCAAAAATGGGTTGAGCTAAACCCACAAAGACACCGAACACACCCGCAAAAAACAAACTCATTTTCTGAATTTTCATAATCTTATCACCCCCTTCCAAAAATATATTAAAGGCTTAGTATTCAATATTAAAATCACAACCTGCTTAATTGATCAAAAAAACTGCTCTTAAACGAGCCTAGCATAATTTATACCAAAATACAAACCTACAAATAAATGTCGCATAACAATAGTATTAATAGTATGTTAGGCATTTACGTTATTGACACTTACAAAAATAATCTAGAAAACAAGCGACAGTTCTCAGCCACAAATTATTACGAGCTACTTTTTACCTTGCACTTTATAGGTTTTCTTAGTAGTAACGAAACAATAACACCTAGCTAATTGGCTCATTTAAGCCAACCCTGATTAATTTTCAAGACCATGTTTTTGCAATCTATAACGAAACGTCCCCCTTGTTAATCCCAATAGTTTTGCAGCTTTCGTCTTATTGTTTTTGCTTTTTTCAAGTGCTTGGGTAACTAATTGTTTCTCTAATGCATCAAGCGATACGCCGTCAGGCGGTATATCGAATTGTACAGGCTTATCGGGAATGCGCTCAATATCTCTCACAACAGGTTTTGACTCTTTTACCACAGATACAGGCAAATGTTCTGCAGTAATTACATCTCCTTTGCACAAGATTACAGCTCGTTCAATAACATTCTGTAATTCTCTCACATTTCCTTCCCATTTGTGCATAACCAATAACTTTTCAACTTCTTTGCCAAGAGAAATAAGAGGTTTACCCATCCGTACAGAGAATTTTTTTAAGAAATGCTTAGTTAAAGGTATAATATCTTCCTTTCTCTCTCTTAAAGGAGATAAAACAATTGGAAAAACACTTATCCTATAATACAAGTCATCTCTAAACTTCCCTTGTTTCACCAAATCTTCGAGGTTCTTATTAGTTGCACATATAATTCTTACATCAACCTTAATCGTTTCCGTACCACCCAAGTGTTCTAACTCTTTTTCTTCTATAACGCGCAAAACTTTAGCCTGAAGTGAATAACTCATTTCAGATATTTCATCTAAAAAAAAAGTACCACCCGCTGCAAGTTCAATTCTCCCCTTCTTGGTCTTCTCAGCATTTGTAAATGCACCCCTTTCAAAACCAAATAATTCACTTTCCAATAAATTTTCTGGTATTGCAGCACAATTTAAGACTATAAACGGCCCCCCTGCTCGATTACTGTTGTAATGAATAGCCCTTGCCACTAACTCCTTTCCAGTACCGCTTTCACCTGTTATTAAAACCGTCGAGTTTGTGTTTGACACTTGACCAACTAACTTTAAGACATCAATTACCTGTTGCGAGTTACCGATAATATTCCTGAAATCATACTGTAGCTCGAGTGCTTTACGTAAATTCTTGTTTTCAATTGTTAAAGAACTCATTTTCAACGCTCTGTTGACAGCCAATTTAAATATTTCTTTTTCAAAAGGAGCGGTAAGAAAGTCAAATACCCCCTCCTTCATTATATCAATGATAGAGCTTACATCTCCGTATGCAGTAAGCACTATAATTGGCAAATCCTGAGCTTTACTTTTGACCGTTCTTAAAAATTCTAACCTTCCTAACTCCGGAACTTTTAAATCTGTAATGAGGAGATGGAAATGCTCCTTCTCAAGATATTCTATAGTTTTCTCACAATTACTAGCTGTAACGGTACTTATACCATCGACACCGTCGATTAACTTAGTAAGTACCCGTTGCATGCGCTCTTCATCATCTGTAATCAAAACCCTGTAAGTCATTTTAACTCCTAGCCTAAGAACTTTCGGTATTTAAAAATTGACTTTACAGCTACAGCCGTGACTTGCAATTATTCTTATGAATATACAGAAAAGGTTATATTGCCCAAACAAGAAGTGCTGAAAACATTAGACCAACTACAATTAGTCCAGTAATCAAAATTGGAACTGCAAAAAGTCTGGTTAGAAACCTCACGAACAGAGAGGGTGGAGCAACCCTAAAGCTATCGAGCTGTCCTTCTTTTACAAGCCTCTTGTACTGGACTAAGCGTTCGTGCTTCATCTCTTCTTCAGTAATACGGCCTGTAAAAATAACTTCGTCAACCGGCATCTTTTCCGGAAGCAGATGGGTGTGGAAAAAATGTATTGTAAATATAAAACCAGCCGCAAGAATCGCCTCGTATCTATGTACTATAAGCGCAATACTCGGCAAATCAATTATTGTTGCAACGGATACAGGTATAATCTTTGTGAACTGTACCGGAAACCAAAGGATTAAACCAGTGACAGCCATTACCAGCGTACCCCACATCAAAGATAGATATTCAAACTTCTCCCAATAAATCCAGCGATCGTAATCCGGTTTTTTACCGATACCCATAAACCATTTAATATCAGCTATGATATCAAATATGTCCCGAGGCTGTATCAATAACGAGTTAGAACCCCAGAAATACCCCTTTTTTTTACGAACAGAAACATTATAGAAAAGATTAATAAAGTGCACAAAAGCAGAGAAAAAAGTTATTATCGCACAAATACGATGCAAATATCCTGCTGTCGGATAACCACCAAACAGTTCATACAACCACCGTGCCCAACCATATCCTCTGAACGCAAGTGGTATACCTGTTAGTACCAATCCGAAAAAACTGATAATAACTAAAAAATGGCAAAATCTGTGAAAAAGGCTAAACCTCAGATAATTAGTGTTGCTGTTCATCAGAATGACCCCTTCTCTTTTTATATTCATCACGGACAATGGCAGCCCAACTTAGCAAAGAATGCATACCAAAGGCAGAAAAAGTAAAAGCTAAGATACCAATATACATTACAAACACCACGCACAAAATCGTTTGTGGATTTTTTAGCACTTTTTTCAGGTTTTCAGGATCACTCCTAGCATTTTTAACTGCCGAAATAATCGCTTTATAATAAGCAATATTCTTAATTTGAGGATGCTCAATATGTTTAACAAAACTTGCATTTGCATTTGCGTGACACTTACCGCACGTTTCCACTATTCTCTCTTTACCAACCTTCGATTCCGGATCAGATGACTTTAAAATCGTATGTTTACCGTGACAGTCAAAACACACCGGAACATCTATAGTTGTATGTCCTAGCGAGGCAACTTGACCATGTGCGTTATTTCTATAACTGCTAAGATAATCCTGATGGCACGAACCACAGGTAGCTATAGTCAAATCCCTATGAACAGGGTCTACACCTCTTGGTACATCTCTAGGTGATTTCTCGCCAGAGGGAGCGTAGTGGAAGGACAAACCATAGTGACAATCCTTACATGTAGGCACATCCTTACCATTCTCACGCATCAACTTTACGTGTGTACTCTGTAAATATTCTTCTGCAGGGTCATCATGACAAAAAGTAATACAATCTACCGGTTTTAAATTTGGCTTATGCCCATCAGTCAAATCCTTTCCATCCAGGTCTTGATGACAGTCGGTGCAAAAAAAATCATCCCCACCGTGTGCAGAAGCCTTAAAAATCGCTTCATCAATTACCATTGAAGAAACTTTTATTTCCCCTGTTACCGCATCAATCTTTGCTTTTTCAGACACCTTTAGCTTTTCCGGCTTTGTATGACATTCAATACAAGGGCCATTATCGCCTGCCATTATAATGGCAGGCGATAATGCAAGAGTTACCGAACTTATTACAAAGAAAGCAAAAACACTAAGCTTTCTTAATTTTTTTACATTACTTTTCGTCTTATGAACCATCTTGCAGAACCCTCCCCCTGTTCTACAACTCTTAGAATTTCAGAGTTAATCCTTTTTCTTTGGTTTCAATGGTGAACTAAGAATCTCATCTTTAGGCAGTATTGCAGCCCACTTCTTTTTATCGTCCGGAGACATCTTCTTGATTACATCATCAACTTCATCATTATCGCGATGATCATCTTTCTTAAAATATTCTTTGTAATCCATTACTTTATCAGTTTTCGGACACTTGTTTTTGTCATCTTTGCTTTCCCAATGACATTTCATGCACTGCTCCTTTACGGTTGCAGGTCCATTAATTCCAGCAACAATCAGACCGGCATCATATTGCACTTTTCTGGCAGTCATAGGATCTTTCTTCAGCAGTTCCTTGAAAGCATCCTTCCCTTTCCCCTCATAATTTTCCTTTAGTTTTTTATATTCTGATCCTGCGCCATGACAGGCCTCGCACTGAACATTTGGCAAATATTTCTTGCCAGCCTCTGCAATTTTTTCACCCACAGCACTAGCATGACATTTTAGACAATCTTGATTTTCAGCATCCGGCGTTCCTTTTAACCTTTTTTCCCATGTATTAGAATGCAGCCTCTCCTTGTATTCTTCTCCCTCATAACAGCCTTTACCCATGTGGCACTTACAACCGCTATTACCAACGTACTCTGCGCCAGAGGCTACATTTAAATTAGAAAATCCGAAAGAAATGACCGAAACACAAACACCTCCTAAAATATATCCTGCCAACCTGCCACCGAACATTTACTATCTCCTTTCCCGTATTTTATGGAATAAAATAATACAAATTCCCAACATAAATTGCTCAGTTTACCACTAACAAAGCGACAATGTATTAACTGATAAATTGAGCATAAACAGGCAACTCTAAAGAGCTCATAACTTAGCATTCTTTTAAAAGAGAGTCAAGAAAAAATTCATTTATTTCATCGTGGTTAATTTTTTGACAATAAATTCTCCACAAAGTTTGTATTTATATTTCCGGTTGCAAATTGAGGATGCCCTATTAGTTCCAAACTCAAAGGTATTGTTGTCTTGATTCCTTCAATAACATACTCGCTTAACGCCCTTTTCATACAAGCAATTGCCTCTTCTCTTGTCTTCTGATAAATAATAAGTTTTGAGATTAAAGAATCGTAATACGGAGGAATCTCATAACCAGCATGCACACATGAATCAACCCTCACACCTCTTCCGCCAGGCGCATTATAAGACGTGATCTTACCGGGTTGTGGTCTAAAACCGTTGTAAGGATCTTCCGCATAAATTCTGCACTCAATGGCAACACCCTGATTCTTTATTTTTTTTTGTTTTATATTTAATCGTTCGCCATACGCAATCCTTATTTGATGTTTGACCAAATCAACGCCGGTTACCATTTCAGTTACAGGGTGTTCTACTTGCAAACGCGTATTTACCTCAATAAAATAAAAGTTGCCTTCTTTATCCACTAAGAACTCCACTGTCCCAGCATTCGTATAATTTACGGCTTTTGCAATTTTAATAGCAGCCTTGCACATTTCTTCACGTAATCGTTCAGTAAGAACCGGAGAGGGGGACTCTTCTATAAGTTTTTGATGCCTGCGCTGTAATGTACAATCCCTCTCTCCCAGATGAATGATATTGCCATAATTATCACCAAATATCTGAACCTCCACGTGACGCGCATCTTCTATATATTTTTCTATATATATAGATTGATCTTTAAAGGCAGATGCCGCTTCCCGTTGTGCAATCGCCAATGAATTTACAAGACTTATATCATTATGTGCAATACGCATCCCGCGCCCCCCTCCACCGGCAGAAGCTTTTATTATTACCGGAAACCCAATTTTATGTGCAACATCAAGCGCCTGCTGCTGACTTTGTATGACAGATTCGCTCCCCGGCACGACAGGAACCTTGCTGGCAATGGCAATCTTTCTGGCCTCGGTCTTATTCCCAAGCTTTTTTAGCACATCTGACCTGGGTCCTATAAATACGATATTGGAAGATTCACAGACTTCAGCAAAATGACCTACCTCCGACAAAAATCCATATCCCGGATGAATCGCTTCAATATCTGTTATTTCAGCAGCACTTATTATACTGGGGATATTCAGATAACTTCCTTCTGATTCAGAAGGGCCGACGCATACCGTGATGTCTGCCTGTTTCAGATAGAGTGATTTTTGATCTGATTTTGAACATATTGCAACAGTTTCAATCCCCATCTCACGGCATGCCCTGATAACTCTTAAAGCAATCTCGCCCCTGTTTGCAATCATTATTCTCGAAAACATAATTTTAAATTTTCCACCTGACGCACTAAATGCAATTGCTATTTTTGAGAAGATTTAACACGAAACAACGGCTGACCATATTCTACAGCCTTTCCGTCACTTACATATATTTCAACTATCTCTCCATCCATTTCTGCTTTTACCTCATTCATTATTTTCATCGCTTCTATAATACATACCACCTTTTCTTCATTCACATGATCCCCTATGTTAACACAAGGATCAGCGCCAGGAGCACTTGCCCGGTAAAAAGTACCTACCATAGGAGAAACGATCTCGGCAAAACCTTCACATTCTTTTTGCTCAGCATACGGTAACCTCTCATGTTCCAGCTTTACAGGATGGGGCAACGGAACAGGTGCAGTTGAAACCATATGGGTAAACTTCGCTTCACTTTTTTTAATTCTTACTCTAGTAATGTCTTCTTGAATTTCAATCTCAGACAAATCATTTTCATTCATAATTGAAATCAATTGCTTTACCTTATCTATAATACTCATTTCATTATTCCTTAACTATGGAGTTTGCTTTTAAATTATCAAACAGGAAAACCCAAAAAGACCTGTAGTACCATATCGCCTATGCTCTACGACTCGACATAAATATTTGTGAAAAGAAAAAATAAAGGATTGGAATAATTTGATTGGTTATGAAAGAAAAGTTATTTCAACACAGGGCTGTTATTTGTTCGGATATGTTCTATCTCTTTGATTCTCACGTAGATCACTTAACTAATTCAGGTAAATTCTTTGGCACATGACTTAAAACAGTACAACCATCATTTGTCACTAATACAATGTCCTCAATACGAATACCACCCCAACCAGGAATATAAATACCTGGTTCAACTGTAAATACCATACCCTCTTTTAACATCTCCCTGCTTCTCTTATTTATAATAGGTACTTCATGAACTTCACGACCGATACCATGCCCTAACCCATGTCCAAAACACCTTCCAAACCCTTTCTTTTCAATATAACCCCTTGCAGCAAAATCCACATCACGTGCCATTCGGCCTGGTTTTACAGCATCAATTGCAAAACGTTGAGCATCCAGAACAATCTGGTATATCTCTTTATATTTCGGCGATATTCTATCTGTGAAGCAAATCCTTGTCAAGTCGGATTTATAAAACTGAAAGCTTGCACCCCAGTCAATCAATACCGCATCTTTTTCCTGTATTTTCCTGTCCGTAACGCGTGCATGTGGTTTTGAAGCATGAGTACCAGCAGCGCATATTATTTCAAAAGAACTTTTTTCCCCACCCTGCTTCCTTATTTCATACTCAAGACTATCAGCTAAACTTTTCTCCGAGATGCCGGGCCTTATTTTTCTTTTGATACACTGATATGCCCTGCCGGCGATATCTATAGCTTTCTGTATTTTTATTATCTCATGTGTTGTTTTCTGTTTCCGATACTCTTCAACAATTCCCTTTGACGGTAAAATACGAATCCCACTTACACTGTCTTTTATTTCACTATATTGGCTGATAGTGAGAAAACATGATTCAACATACAACTTCTTTATACGCAACCGCTTTAATTTTTCACAAATTGCTTTTATTATGGAATTTTTTCGTTCAACAATTTTAACCCACGGAACCTCTTGCTGAGCTTGTTCAATATATCTAAAATCAGTAAAAAAATAATCATTACCAAGCGTAACTAAAAAAACGCTCTCGTTGCCGGTAAAACCTGTAACATATTGAATGTTTATTTCATTTGTGATTAAAAAACCGCCTACCTTATCTTTTTTTAATTTTTCCTTTAAACTGTTTAAAATATGCATGAATGTTATGTTACACCCGACCCCTATTTTTTCATCTTCTCTATTCTTTCCTGTAATGTCTCCATAAACATTTTAAACTGATTATCGCTATCTATCTGATCCTTTATTTTTTTTATGGCGAACATAACCGTCGTATGTTTTTTACTACCAAAATAATTCCCAATTTGTTGATATGACCAATCAAGCTTTGTTTTTATCAAATACATGCATACCTGACGGGGAAATGAAACGGATTTGATTTTCTTATTCGAATGCAATTCGGAAAGTGATATATTAAAATAAGTCAGTACGGCATTTTCGATATCGCTAACTTTAACAATCTTTCCTTCTCGATAAATAAACTCCCCTAACGCATCACGTGCCAATTCGATATCTATTTTTCTGTTATTAAATTTTGCATGAGCCGATAGTGTCGTTAATGCGCTTTCTACTTCCCTCACATTGCCTTCAAACTTTTCCGCTATAAACTCCAAAACCTCTTCCGGGAAATATACATCATAAGAAATTGCTTTCGCTCTCAAAATCAAAAGTCTTGTGGAATAATTAGGCTTATCTATTTTTGTAACCATTCCGGACATAAATCGACTTGCAAGATTTTCTTTTAACTGGCTAATCATTTTCGGATGAGCATCACTCGCAAGTATTATCTTTTTTGACAATTCATACAATGCATTAAAAGTATGGAGAAATTCCTCCTGCACCCCCATCTTATTCGAGAGAAAATGCACATCATCGATAAGAAACATATCAACATTCCTGAACTTCTGCCTAAACGCTTCCATTTTCCCCTTTTGCAGAGAATAAATAAACTCGTTCGTCCATTTTTCAGCAGGCATATATATGGCATTTATATTTTGGTCTTCTTTTATTCTATTCCATACACCTTGAAGAATATGTGTTTTCCCCACCCCGACAGGCCCGTGCATAAAAAGAGGATTGAAACCAGGGCATTTGTTATTGATCATCTCAAGAGCAGCCGTATAAGCCAATCTATTATTAGAACCAACCACAAAATCTTCCAACTTTAATATTCTGCCGGACGGCACATTGTTTTTACCGCCATCAATCTTTTTTTCCGGTGCCGGCAAATGAAGTTTATCTGCCGAATCATCCTCTCTTTCGCTATCCGTCGCAACGGTAAATCTTATATCCAGACCATCCCTGTGAATTAACTGGCCAATACCCTCTCTCAGCACCTGCAAAAAATTTTCCTGCAGCCACATCTGGGTAAAAACATTTGGAACTGCTATACTTGCATATTCCTCGTTCAGAGTTTCAAGGCGGGTATTTTTAAACCACAGATTAAACCGTAACGCCCCTACTTTGTCCCGAATATTTAGAAGCACATCATCCCAGATTTTTGTATTCGAATTCACCAACCAGCCTCACAATTTTAAGAAGAATTTTATGGAATGAATTAATGTTTTTCAGTTTGAAGGAGTGAGATACTAGCAGAAGAATTTTGAGGTGTCAAAACAAAAAGTTGTTTTTACGTGTCGAATCTTTTTGGCACAATGTCACAGTATTCGTAACATATCATTGGATAACATAATTAAAATTAGTTACACTTTTTTCTAACCACAAAAATTTTATTTTTTTAAAAATTATTTACAGTTACCATCTTTAATCGCCAAAAAAGTTATTATTGTAATTTCATATAAAATTGATACTTATAGTTGAACATTTCCACCCTCCTCCCCTTTTATCTTAGAAACTTTAAATACATAATCAACATAACCTCTTTTTAAATCATTAACGAGGGTTATTAAAATTGTTGATAACCTGTGGATAACTAGTTAATTATTAAATTCTAATATTATCTCATCATTTAATTGTACAGATGCTTAAGATAGAATTTATATTATTAATATTGTGGAATTCCAATGTTGATAACATATCTGCACCATCATTTACATCCCCGGTTATAAACGTATCCTTTTGAATGGACAAAAAGCATTACTTGCTACACTATATTTCAGCAGACGAACAGAAAAAACATGATTTTACAAATAACAAATGTTTTAGTGCTACACAATCATTCAAAGTAGTTTACTTTACCTTCTTTTTAAGTTCCTGGGTATATTTGGATAACTGTTTATAGAGAGATTTCTTCTTACTCGGTTTTCTTTCTGATAAGACATATCCTGCAAGAATAGGCACCGCTATTGTGGCGTCGCTGTATACAACCACATGATTTTTTATCTCTTCACTGCGTATTTTGCCCCATGATATAGCTTCTGATGGCGTAGCGCCGGAAAGCCCACCCCACTGGGGTGCATCTGTGGTAACCTGAATAAAGAAATCATGCCCACCTTTATTGATATCAAGAATCTGGGCAAGTGTGGGTTGTGTCTGCATATAAAAATTCTTCGGAGAACCACCTCCAATGCTAATCACGCCGTTCTTCTTACTGTTGAAAACAATCGCAGTCGATTGAAGGACATCGAGGTCAGTATCAATTGTTACGCCCTTACCCAAAAGCTTTAGATAAGAGAGATTCATTCCAATCGAAGAATCCCCGGGAGAGGACACAAACACAGGCACCCCGTGTTTCGCGGCCTGCGCTACAAAACTCAGATGAGGTAGTGAAGTCTGGGCAAGGACAGCCTTTCCCAGAATATAATGAAAATCTGCTGTGGAAATCGGTTCATCCGTAGAAATATTATTGGCAACGTCCTGAATAAATTTGTCCGTCTTTAGCAACAATTCATCCGTAATAAAGATATCATAAATACGTTCGATACCCGCCCGGTAAAGCTCAGTATCATTTGCTTTGAAATCGCCCTGATGAACAGGCAGATTCAATGCAAAATGAAGATCATGGTAAAGATTCGCACCCGTCGAGATAATAAAATCAACGAACCCATTTTCGATGAGAGTGATAAGTATACCGCCCATACCCGTAGGAGTCATTGCGCCGGAAAGGGTTAAACCTATTGTCGCACTATTTTCAAGCATGTGACAGTATAGCCTGCATGCCTCAGCCAATCTTCCGGCATTAAATGCACCGGAACGGCTGTATTCGTTCACAAGGTCTTTTACTGTCATCCCCTTTTTAATAACTTGCGGAGATATTCTTGGTTTGCACAGATACTTACACTGCAATTGTACTGATTTTTTGGACATGATATTTATCCCTTCCTCAAGTGATGTAATTTATTCCAAATTGCTACGATATAACTAATGCAATTCAGGTAACAAAATGCTCTACAGTTATGACTTAATATTCTTTTTTTAACGACCGAAACATTCACAGAATTAACTACATTATTACCGTTAAACCGGATGGAAATTTGGGAGGTAGAAGTATATATAACTGCCATAACGCAGTCAATTGAAAAGTACCCTTTTGCTTAATCCGTCATGGTAATTGAAAATGTCCATTGAAAGATTTTATTTCACTAATAACGTCTTCTACAGTAACATGCTCAAGACAGACTTGATGGCAACAATCTCTTCGTACATCCGGCAAACATGGGCTACAATCCAACCTTTTATATATCACTTTAACCTGCTCCCCCAAAGGCGCCCACAGGTCAGGATCAACCGGCCCGAATATGGCGACTGTCTTTATCCCCAGAGCTGCAGCAATATGTGTAATACCCGAATCGTTTCCGACAAAAAGAGCACATTGTTTTATAACAGCAGCCAAAGCAGGCAGTGGAAGCCGATCGGCTACAATAACACTCTTTACTTTCATCCGTAATTTTTCAATAACATCATCATCGGCATGGCCCGCAACAACAATAACCTGCGCATTCATTTTATCATTCAACCACGCAATCAATTCAGCGTAGCGCTCTACAGGCCAGCATTTCTGCCTGCTTCCACTTCCAGGATGAACGACAACTAACGTCTTTTGAAAATCAGCAACCCTGCTTTTTATAAATGCGCTCCCCGATAATACGTCATCATGGCTCAAAAATATTTTTGGCATTCGGAATGAGGAATTTATGCTCATTCTATCCAGCAACTTCAAGAAATGGTCTGCAATATGAATACCTTGCTCATCAATCGGAAACGATTCATAATAAATAACATTCCCTGCACCAGCAGCTCTGATATTTGCGATAAATACCCCTTCCCTGTCTGAAACAAATGAAATTACCTGATCAGTGTTTCCGAAACGTTTCATCGTTTCAAGTGGTATCCGGACATTTTTTACAAAGAGGGGAGCAACATCCGCATGGTCGAATCTGCTCACAGAGTCAGCATAAAAGCGCCCCTTTACCAGTTCCAGGTATGTTGGATAACCCATTATTTCTATATGGGCATTGTGGAAATGATTCCGAATAGCTCCAATTGTGGGTAACGTTACAATCAAGTCACCAATGGCGCATGGTCGAATAATTATAATGTTCATGAAGTGTCAACGAATTAGGGATGGAGATTAGACGTGTTCCGGGGGGATGATGTATTCTGCAGCCTGTAAAAAACGGGATATCATTCCCCTTTCTTCTTTTTGATCATCTCTGAAACTTTGTCGAAAAACTTTGGGTCGCCATCTGCTTCTGCCCTCTTCTTAGCCTCAGCCTGTATTTTCTTTACATCAAGAATATCGCCCATACACTCTTCGGCGGATTTGCACCATTCGACACACGTTGGAACTTTATCCTTGAAAATCGTCGTACCACATTTATGGCAGTCTGCTTTTTCTTCGTCGCTCCACATCTCAACCAGAACACCGCAGTTATGGCATTTGCGTTCTATTGGAGTGGGAGTTGCATTTCGAATGCTGCCCGGACATTTTACCTTACTCATTATAACAATCTCCTTAAGACTCACTTTAACTGATTCTTACATCGATTTATTCAACAAAATTTTAAGCTAAATAGTTTCACCGGTCAAGCATTTTCTATAGAGAGCGCTTTTGTACAATGAATACACATTTGATATACAAACAGTAACATAAAACATCGTACAACCCGGATATAACATTGTATTCATTTCAAAAAAATGGTATTAATAAATAACAGCAAATTATTCTAAAACCGTATGATAACGGACAGAAATAAAAAGGACACATATTTTCTATGGATAATCATATAGGCAAAGGAACTTACCTTATAGCCAACCCGCACGGAACCGATCAGAATTTCATGAAGACGGTCGTCTTGATATGCGACCATAACAAAAACGGTACTTTCGGGTTAATCTTAAATAAAACCATAAACCTTGCCGAAGCCCATTCAATAACAACAGAGACACATTTGCCCGATATAAAAGAGTATTTTTTCGGAGGACCCGTAGATACAAGTAAATTGTTCTGCTTGCACGGCAGTAAAATGAATCATGTTTGTAGCTGCGGGAAGATATGTGACGGTGTACACTTATTATCCAGCCAGGATTGTCTTGATAGCCTGTTGGCAGAAAAGAACTCAGAAACACCCTTTCGTTTGTACCTCGGATGTGCCTGCTGGTCACCGGGACAACTTGAGGACGAAATCAAAATGAATTTCTGGACTACAGGGCCGGCAAATCACAATATCGTATTCTATCCCAACCCTGATAAAATATGGTGGTATATCCTGCGTTTTATCAGCAACTACGACCCGGAATCTCCGTTCAATCCATCGCTTCCGGTACTAAACTAAGTGGTTACCTCAACCCAGTGATAAAGTAAAATTATGAAGGTTTTTTAATTTGCGTAATCTGTCCCCTCTTTTGCTTGCGGCTCAGCCACGCCCTCTCCCCTCTCCGGCAGAAGAACTGCCCGAAGGCATGATTTATTGACCTTCTTTAGCCAGCCTAATAATCGCATTAACGATAGACACTGCCACAGCGCTGCCGCCTTTTCTGCTTGTATTGGTTATATAAGGGGTAGCGCTGTTTTTTAATGCGTGCTTGGCTTCGACCGCACCCACAAAGCCAACAGGAATGCCGACTACTAAGGCAGGTTGTGCCGACCCTTTTTTGATCAAATCAATAATCTCGAACAGCGCTGTCGGAGCATTGCCAATGACTACAATTCCGTCTTTCATTTCGTCTGTTGCCAGTCGCATAGCTGTTGCTGACCTGGTTTTCCCTGAATTCTTTGCCTCATCGGCAACTGATTTGTCTGCGATTTTACAGATTATCTTTCCCCCGAATTTTTCTACCGGGCTTTTACTGATTCCGGATTTTACCATGTTCACATCGGTCACAATGTTTTTTCCGCTTTTCAATGAATGAATGCCTGCTTCAATGGCCTTCGGGTGAAAGAGTAAATTATATGCGTATTCCGTATCGCCTGTGGCGTGAATGGCGCGCTGAATAATCGGCCTGTGGAGTTCCGGCACGGACTCCAGATCGACCAGTTTATCGATAATCTCAAAACTCTCATCTACGATGGCCTGTGGCTGTTCGAGGCGTTGTTTGCTTCCGTATTGTTTTTCTATCAACACCTCGTGAATGCGATCAGCCGCAATCAGGGCAATCCGTTCGTCTGCGCCAATATTGTTTGAGTAAATAAATTCTATTTGTGGATACTTCGCCTTTTCATGTTTAATCATTTCAGGTATGTCTTTAAAAACATGATTTCCTTTGAAAAGCAACAGTGGTACAACTACAATCCGGTCAACCCCGCTTCCGACTGTTCGCTTTAATACTTCAGGAAAGCCCGGTTCTGCCAATTGCAGGAATGCTGCCTCAACCACGTCCCATCGATTCATTGCACGCAGCATGTCGGCTATATTAAAAAGGCCGTCATTGCCACTGCTCAATTTGCTTCCGTGTGAAATCAATATAATTCCTGTTTTCATCCTCATTTCCTTTTCAAGGGGACACGGATTTCTACGGATAATCTCGGAGTTCCAACGCCTGACAATCTCTGTTTATCCGTGTCCGAAATTTGTTACGCAGCCTCGTGTTTTTGAATGCGTTCCGCATGTGATGTAATAAGGTCAATAATTTCCGCAAAACTGTTGCATGTTAACAGGCGAGGACGCAACTCGGTAGCGTTATGCATACCCATGATGTATTTTGTCGCATGCTTTCTGAAAAGCACAACTCCGATCTCTTCGCCATAATAAGCCTGCATTAAGGACAGGTGTCGCCGGATGAGTTGCACCTTGTCGTGAGGTGTCACCTGGTTTCTGTCCTTGTATTGAAAAATCCAAGGGTGGCCGATAGCTCCCCGACCAATCATGACGCCGTCACATCCTGTATGCCGTTTTATGCGTTCAATATCCGCTACGCATTTTACATCACCGTTTGCAATGACCGGTATCTTTACACACTGTTTGACCTCTGCAATGGCGTCCCAGTCTGCCTTGCCGTAAAAAAATTGTGATCGTGTGCGCCCGTGAACTGCGATAAGGGAGGCGCCATTTTCTTCCAATATTCTGGCAACTTCGAGATAATTACGCGACTTGTGATCCCACCCCAGCCGAATCTTCCCCGTAACGGGAACACGCACTGCCTTAGTGAGTTTACTGAAAATACGACCAATCTTTGAAATGTCTTTGAGAAGCCCGGCGCCTGCGCCCTTTCCAGCAATGTCGGAAACCGAACAACCCATGTTAACATCCATAATATCAGGCCCTAAAGGTTCAATTATGCGACAGGCTTCGGTAATTTTATCTTCGTCATTTCCAAGAATCTGAAATGTTATAGGCCTCTCGATCGGAATAAAATTGAGTAGTTTAAAAGTCTTTTCATTTTTCCACAACACCCCGTCCATGGAAACGACCTCTGTATAACTCATTGCCATGCCAAATTCACGGCAAATGAGCCTATAGGGGATATCGGAGAACCCCGCCATGGGAGAGAGTATCAAATCACCGTAAACAGGAACATTTCTGATGAAAAAACTCGGCGTCATATTGTTACGACAAACCTCTTTTCTTTAAAGGGATTATTCTGCTGCCAAATAAATAAAAATCTGCGGACAGCGCTGTGTTACAAGTGGAAAGAAGCGCTGTCAGTTTCACAAGTTATATACCCAAATTATAGCATGGCCTTATTAAATATCATTTGTTTTTTTTGTGATAATGGTGTATTTTATTTTGTCATTTGTAGGGATGATTTATGAATTGCCTCCACACATTGGGTATAACAGCGATTATCCGTATTCTACGGCAATGCCAACCTCTGTGTGCAATAAATAACCTCTTTTGGGTAATGAATAACTATGGCCTATCAAGATTTGTCTGATTTTATAAGAAAACTGGAAGGTGTGGGACAATTGAAACGCATTAAGACCGAGGTCTCCGCCGAACTTGAAATTACTGAGATTGCAGACCGTGTTTCCAAGTCATACGGTCCAGCCCTGTTGTTTGAAAAGGTACAGGGGCATTCGATACCGGTGCTTATCAACGCCTTCGGTTCGTACGAACGCATGGCTATGTCGCTCAATGTGAACAACGTAGACGAAATTGCCAGGGAAATTGAAAGTCTTGTTAAGCCTGAGATACCGTCAACCTTTATCGACAAGATTAAATTTATTCCGCACCTGTTGATGACATTGTCAAAATTTCCTCCCAAAGCCGTACGGTATGCCCCATGCCAGGAGGTAGTGTTTGAGACGTCTCCGTCTCTTTCGCGACTCCCCATAATTAAGTGCTGGCCGGGAGATGGAGGGCGATTTATTACGCTGCCGCTGGTATTTACACGGAATCTTAAGACCGGCAATCGAAATGTCGGGATGTACAGAATGCATGTCTATGATGATCGGACGACAGGTATGCACTGGCATATCCATCACGATGGAGCCAGGCATTATCGTGATTATCAAAAAGAGAACAAACGTATGCCGGTGGCCGTAGCGCTGGGTTGCGACCCTGCTGTTACCTATGCCGCCACCGCTCCTGTCCCGCCGGAAGTGGATGAAATGGTCTTCGCCGGCTTTCTGAGAAAAAAGAATGTGGAAATGATTGCCTGTAAGACCGTTGATTTGGAGGTGCCTGCGGATGCGGAGATTATATTGGAGGGATACGTTGATCCCAAAGAAACCCGCATTGAAGGCCCCTTTGGTGACCATACGGGGTATTACTCACTGGCTGATTATTATCCGGTGTTTCATATCACCTGCATTACGCAACGCAGAGAACCGATTTATCCCACTACGATTGTCGGCAAACCGCCTATGGAAGACTGCTATATGGGGAAGGCTACGGAACGGCTGTTTCTGCCGTTGTTGAAGCTGATGATACCGGAGATTGTTGACATGAACCTGCCGCTTTTCGGGGTATTTCATAACTTTGCCTTTCTTTCCATTGACAAACGCTACCCCTTTCAGGCTAAAAAGGTTATGCATGGGATTTGGGGCATGGGGCAGATGATGTTTACGAAGATTATCGTTGTTGTTGATAAAAACGTCAATGTGCAGAATGTTGATGAAGTAATGTGGCGGGTGGGGAATAATGTAGACCCGCGCCGTGACATAACCTTTGTTGATGGCCCTATGGATGCGCTTGAGCATGCTTCTCAATTACCGAAGATCGGTTCCAAGATGGGCATTGATGCCACCAAGAAATGGACTGAGGAAGGTTTTACGCGGGAGTGGCCAGACGATATCATGATGTCTTCAGAGATTGTCAACCTTGTAAATAGAAAATGGAACACATACGGAATTTGATATTTTGCTAACTATTCTGCCACAAAGACACGGTGACACAAAGACAAAAAACTAATGATTTACGGTTGACGGCAACCTTTTTTGTTTATCATTCACCTATCAAAACTTTATTTTGTGACTTGGTGTCTTCGTGGCTAATAATGTTGATTTATGATTACACAAACCGAATTATTAATGAAAAAAGGTGTGCATATACAACGGATGTTTGGTTCGATTGCCGGGGTGTATGACCTTTTAAATACTATTTTGAGTTTTAACTTCGACAAGAGTTGGCGTAAGTTTGCCGTGAAGGTGAGTAATGTCACTCCTGATGC
>Ga0233425_10006056_pt1 | contig 18369 bp, 16 predicted proteins | sample Watercolumn_Towu_2_FD_181712 | JGI IMG/M metagenome (GOLD analysis project Ga0233425, IMG submission 181712) | Freshwater microbial communities from Lake Towuti, South Sulawesi, Indonesia - Watercolumn_Towuti2014_140_MG | ecosystem: Environmental > Aquatic > Freshwater > Lake | place... | reverse complement strand
GGTCCATATCGCACGGCAGCCCGCACAGGTGAACCGGGATCACCGCTCGCGTCCGGCTCGTGATATTGGATTCCATCTTTGTCGGATCCAAATTGTACGTGCGGGGATCGACGTCGACGAATACCGGCGTCAGCCGGTTCATCATGATGATGTTGGACGTCGCAATAAAGGTTACCGCGGGGACCAATACCTCGTCCCCATCCTGCCACTTGTACTGCTCCTTAAGCGCCGCCAAGGCCACTTGCAATGCACTGGTGCCGCTATTCATCAGAATGGCATGTCGCACTTGATGAAGACGAGCAAACTCCTGCTCAAATGCCTTCGAGTACCTTCCGTAGGACAACCGGTTGTTATCCAGCACATCGTTGACGTTTCTCTTTTCAGCAGGGCCGATATTCAGACATCCCAGGGTTATTTGACGACGCGGCTCTTCAAGCATGAGGTCCTCCACAATCGCGCTTCAATCAAACCAAATGAGCATGAGTGGGCAGCCGTCCTTACTCGCTCTCCGCCTGCAACTTTCCTGCTTTGATCTGTCGACGCCAGTATTCCAACGTGTCGAGAAGCGTCTGCTCGAACGGGATCTCCGGCTGCCAGCCCAATTCTTTTCTGATCTTCGAGGCATCCCCCTGCAACAGGGGCACGTCCGAAGGCCTTAGCCTCGTGGGGTCTTCTTTGACCGAGATCGCCTGCACGGTCGCATGCTTCAACAGGAACTCCAGGACGTCCCGGATGGCCCAACTCCGACCGGAGCACAGATTGTAGACCTCGCCCGGCGTTCCGCGTTCGAGCAAAAGCCAGTACCCACGCACGATATCGCGCACATCCGAGTAGTCTCGACGGGCATCTAGGTTGCCCACATAGACCACCGGCTCCCGCAAACCGGCCTCGATTTCCGCAATCTGCTTGGCGAAGTTGGAGGTCACGAAGACCTGTCCGCGCCGAGGGCCTTCATGGTTGAAGGCCCGAGTCCGGATGATCGGCAACGCATAGCTCATGAAGTATTGGTAGCCCATGAGGTCTTGGGTCACTTTACTGACCGCATAAGGGGAAAGCGGCCGCAGGGGGCTGTGCTCCGTCAACGGCAGCTCGCGTTCATACACCATGCCGTATTCTTCGCTGGAACCGACGGCCAAAAACTTCGGCTTTTTCTCACGCCCTTTGATCGCCTCCAGAAGGTTTAACTGGCACACCGTGTTGGTATAGAGGGTCTCGGCCGGAGCGTGCCAAGAAGATGCGACAAAACTTTGCGCCGCTAGATGGGCTACAAAGTCCGGGTCCGTCGCTTCCAGAAGGCCGCGCACGGAGGAGAGGTCGCGCAGATCCGATTCGATCAGCGTCACCTGAGCGCGCAAATGGTCGATGTTCTCTGTCTTACTACGCCAGCGAATGGCGCCGAACACCTCCGCGCCTTGGCGCAAGGCATACTCCGCCAGATGGCTGCCTACGAAACCCGTAATTCCAGTGATAAGAATCCGCACAGCTGGACTCCTTTGCTAGAAGCTAGAATTGTGATGGAGGGAGCGGCTTTGCCAGACCGACATGGTGGGGCCACGCATGAACCGACCGTTTGGCTGAGCATCCACTGGCACGGTGGACAACTCATCCATGCCGACCAATAAATCCCCCCGAAAATTTGCCGACGACCGGAATTGGGCCAGAAGCTTGGCTCGTCCAGCGAGCGCACGGTAGGTCTCCAAGTTCGAATCCGGCACGAGACTCATGACCACAAAGTCGCTGGTCGTCGTTTCCACGTGATGCGACGTGACCGTGCCGGTCTTGATGAGCCCATACCGAGGCCCGGCGCTTTGTTGGAGGGCCTCGGTGATTTTATATTCCCAGAATCTCCCAGACCCCCCTTGTTGTCGAATGACTTCTAATTCGCCTCTAAGAGCTTCGGCTGTCTCTCGCAAGGGAGGCCCTTGGCGGATTCCAAAATCCGTCGAGTGGGTTTCAATAAGGACGGACGCCCCGGCGGAAACATGTTGTTCGATCCACCTTTTTGATTCGCCACGGGTATCGGGCATGGAAAGGAATCGAAGATAGCGAAGGTCTGCCAACAGATTGGGCCACAGCACCACGATCACAAGGACGGTTGCCACGGCTCCCGCCCCTCGTCCGGACGAGATTCCGGCCATGAAATAGTCGATGCCGGCGGCTGCGGCAAGGCACAGGAACGGTACCGCAAACGCCACATAATAATGCCCCTGATTCGCCGGCCGGCTGACGAGAAATGCCAGAAACACCAGCGAGGGAAAGAATAAGTAGACCGCGATCCTTCGCCGCGCCACCAGCAGTACCACGCCCGCAAGGACGGACAGAATATACAGCGGCAGGCCAACTGAATTTTGGAGATGGATGGTCAGATATGCAAGCCCGTCCGCCGGAGAGACGCTGGAGCCGACGCCGGATGTCTGGCTTACAAGCTTTGCGATACCTCCGATAAAATTTTGAAAGTCCAAGAATGCGAACGGCATCCCGACAAACACCCCCCCTACATAGCCCCCTGCTAAGAACAAGACTCTCCGGCCGCTCGACGGCTCTTTTTTCAAAACCGCGCATAGGGGAAATAAGAGGCCGAACACACCGAAGTACTTCGCCGTCGTCGCCAGGCCAAAAATGGCTCCCGTCGCTATCCATCGCCATCGCTCGTCGTTGCCCTCGTAGAGCGCGATGCCCGAATAGACGCCAAGCATCACCAGGAATAAATAGAGCATATCTTCGCGGCCGGCGACGGACAAGACAAAGAGGAGATTGGCAAACGCCGTCAAGACGGCAGCGATCAGGCCTACGCGGGCGTTGATCAGCCGGCTGCCCACCAGATAGACCGTTCCGATCAGACCGAGCGCGAGCACCACCGTGAAACCTCGATGAATAATGTAAAACGGGGTCGGATCCGCCAGATACCCGAGAATGAAATCATCGGCGCGCGGGAGGGTTCCAACCAGCTTGAGCCCCCCGTAGTAGACTCCATAAAGCCCCGCCATGAGATAGGCCATGAGAGGACCATGTCCGTACGAATAGGGTCTGAGCGAGCCTCCGCCGAACCGCAGCGCCGTTTCAACCGTGCTGACCTCGTCGTGGGTATACAGGGCGGGCAGATCGTGTGTAATCGCCGGGATGCGCATGAACAGCGCTGTGAGCAAAATCAGCCAAAGACCGGCGGATGTCCACGGAAACGGCCGCCCGGCCAGCACCAAAGGTACTGAACCTGGAGCTTTCACTATATCCTCGCTCGTCGCGGTCCCGCCCCCTCCCCCGAAGGTGATCCCCGCAGGATTTTCTGTCACACTGTCGTGAGGGGCGTTCATCTCTTTATGCGGCCAGCACGTCGAGAAATTGTGCAACCATGCGCGTCCGGTCAAACTGCCGGCCAGTGTTTATACCCTCATCGGCTAGTCGCCGGCAAAGATTTCGATCATGAAGAAGCCGCTCAATCGCCTCGGCGAGATCCTCAGGATCTCCCGGCGAGACCATCAGGCAGTTTGTTTCATGTTTTGAGAAATCCGTCACCCCTCCGCACTCGGTCGTCACCACCGCACAGCCACAGGCCATGGCCTCCAAAGGCGGCAGCCCAAATCCTTCGGAAAGAGAGGCACATACGAAGATGTCGCAGTGGTTGTAGAACTCGGCCATCTCGGCCTCGTTGCGGGGGGACACCCTCTTGCCCACTACCCCCGACGGCATCGCCACCTCCTCGTTAGCGGCCACCAAGACCTCAAGACCGGAGCGGTCAGGCAACAACGTCACCGCCCGGCAGAAATGTTGATAGCCTTTACCCTCGGCAAGACTTCCCACAGTCCCGATGACCATTGGACTGGTCGCAAACGAGCGACGAGCAGATGGGCGAAAGGTGTCGAGGTCGAGCCCCTGAGTCACCACGACGCCGTCGGGTCTACCGATTCGAGCCTTGAGCCAGTAGGATACGCAGATCACCGAGACGGGCAGCCGATAGCTTACCTTGGCCAGCGAGGAACGGAGCAACCGGCTCAGCCAGTTGGCTTGAGCGAGGCGGCCATGGCTGACCGCCTCATCGCCTTGAACGAAATAGACGATCCGAGCCTTCCAATTCAAGGCCTTCGACACGAGTGCGCAGTAGGCCGTCAGGTAATAATTCGCCAGACACAGGTCAGCCCCTTTCGCCGCTTCAACTGCAAGACGTACATAGTAGATGATCTTCCGAATGGTGAGCGGAAGAGCAGAGGTCCTTAGTTGCTCCAGGGAAACGGACGCGTCAAGATAGAAAGGCGTCTGAGCGGCATAGTCAGGCACAATGATGCGGATCTGCCATCCACGCGCCGCCATGGCGTTGGCAAGCAGGACGAGCGTCTTCACGCCTCCAGAGCGGTTGAACCCGCCAAGCGGAATGGATACGACAAACGGCTTCATGCATGCCGACTCAGCGAAAACCCGGTATGCGCCGCCACTCGTTCCATCATCCATCGGGCTTGGTGTTCAAGCGTGTAGAGACGGGCGGTCTCATAGCCGTGCTTGATAAGACTTTGACGCAGCGAGGGCTCCTTGAGCAGCCGGCCGACGGCATCCGCGACTTCCGCCGCCGAAGACACGGGAATCAATAGTCCATTGACCTCATGACGGACCAAGCTAGGGATCCCTGCGACTTCGGTGGTCACGATCGGCAGCCCTGCCGCCATTGCTTCAAGGAGCACTCGTGGAATCCCCTCTCCCGGCAACGTCGGAAGGGCAAAGAGATCATACTCACGATAGAGAGACAAGAGGACGTCAAGCGGCATTGGACCGAGGAACCTGAGCGAACGTTGCAACCCCAGGCTGTTCGCTTCGGCTAGGATTCGCTCGCGTTCGTCTTCTCCGGCCTGCCCGACCGCGGGACCCACAATATCCAGACACACATCCCGGCCGTTTTTCCGCAATCTGTCCAAGGCCTCGGGGAAACAGCGCAGCCCCTTGCGCGGATCAATTCGGCTGACGCAGAGCAGGCGGATGGTGGAACCTGAGCAAGTATCCTCCCGGTCCGCGATGTCTTCGTTCTTGATCGTCGTCGTCTTGGTCTCCAGGATCATGGAGCTGTGTGAGCGGTGCTTGAGATAAAGCGCTTCCCCGTTCGTGAAGGTCAGGGAGCGACGAATCATCCGCTTGAGCCCCCACTCCTCCCAGGCAACGTAGGTGCGGTACAGCAGGCGCTTCATGCCCCGATAAGGCAACGAGCTGACCAGACTCTGGAGATCCCCGACGACGAGGAGGAACACCGGTAGGCCCCGCCTCCTGGCCATGGCGAAGGCCGGAAAGGCGCTCGGTGTCGGGACTCGACAGTGGAGCACATCCCAATCCTTGACGAAAGAAGACAGGGCTTGCAGGACGGCAGGGAGACACGGATAGAAATGGCGCGGGCCGTCGAAGTCCGGCAACGGGGCCAGGTGAACATTCGGTGCCCACACGCGGCAGCCACCGCCTCCCGCTGGTTCACGCACAGGCACGCAGAGAGATATCTGGTCGAAGTACGGGGCCAGGGAATCAACGTATCGAGCAAACGAGCCTTCGGATTCCCAGAGACTTCCATCCGCTGCTTGCCAGAATCGGGTGTGGTAGACAATCCCCAGTCTCACGTAACCCGCTCTTGCAGAAGCCGTTCGTAGAGTGCCGTCATCGCTTCAACGCAGCGGGCAATGCTAAATCTCGGACGCACAAACTCCTGGGCGGCTCGGCCCAGACGCATTCGGGTCTCGGCATCCTCGACAAGGCCGCCGAGCGCCGCCCCGAGCGCGCTGGCGTTGGCAGGCGGCACCAGAAGCCCTGTGATGCCGTCAGCCACCACCTCGGGGATGCCCGCCACAGAGGTGGCCACGACGGGAAGTCCCGCTCCCATGGCCAGGATCAGCGAGAGCGGCAGTCCTTCCCAGAGAGACGGGAGCACGAAGATGTCCATCACGGACAGCAGGTTGCCCAGATCACGCCGCGCCCCCAGGAACCTAACCCGAGACCCCAATCCCAGGGCGCTGGCTCTTAATTCGAGTTCGGAGCGTAGCGGACCGTCGCCCACAATTACCACCACCAACTCGGGCGAGGTCACCATCTTCGCCATCGCGTCGAGCAAATAGGTGAGCCCTTTCTGCTCGGTCAGCCGCGCGATGACGCCCGCCACAAGCACGTTCGTCGGGAGATCCCAGTCACGTCGTAGCGCTGCACGGGAGGCGGTCGTCTGGAGCCGATCCCAATCCACCGCGCTGTACACCACTTCCACGCGGTCCGCTGGCATGCCGACGTCGCGAACATACTCCCGCTTCACGGATTCCGCAGAAGCCACCACCGCATCCGTCCCATGGGCGAGGGCCCGTTCAACGACCAGGTGGCGCCACTTTCTGCCAGTCTGGACATTGACCTCGGTCGAAACTACCACGGGAACGCACGAGAGCAAGGCCGCCAGCCGACCGTACAGATTGCCGGTCAGCAGAAGAGTCTGTACGATGTGCGGGCGAAATCGCCGGATCTCACGGACCAAGGTGAGCACGGCCAGCGGATCCCGTAGACCCGGCGTACGCCCGAGAGTCACGACGGCATGCCCCGCAGCGCGCATTTCCCGTCCAATCGGACCATCGGAATGAATGCAGCAGACCCGTGTCTCCCACCGGTCGGTCGGCAAGTGATTGACGAGGTTCAGAATCATGTCCTCCGCTCCGCCGATCGCCAACGAGTGGCAGACGTATAAGACCCGGATCCGGCCGCCGTTTACGCTTAAACTCGGCAGGCTTTCACCGTTCGGGCCAAACCCTCTTCGATGGTCACTCGAGGCTGCCAACCAGTTTCACGCCTAATCTTGGAAATATCGGCCACAAAATCTCCGGTCTCGACCCGCTCGGCCATTGGATGCCACGGCATGAACTGGAGCTTCCCGGAACCCGCCGCAGCAATAATAAGCTTGGCCATATCGACTAGTCGCACGCCCTCTCCGCTTCCCAAATTGTAGACTTGACCGTCGCTCACTTGCATGCACCCGACCTGAAGCAGCGCCGCGGTCAAATCGTCCACGAAGAGATAATCTCGAATCTGCGAACCGTCTCCATAGATCGGCAGCGGTTGACCGGCTAAAGCGAGATGGATGAATCGGTTGACAATCCCGTAACCCGAGCGTTCTGCAGGCTGGCCGGGACCATAGGGGTTCGTGATCCGCAATACCGTCGTTCGCAGACCGTAGAGACGATGATAGAGTGAAAAGTACTGCTCTGCCGCAATTTTGTGCACCGCATGAATGCAGAGCGGAGCCATCGGCTGTTCTTCGTGCACAGGCAAACTTACCGGCCGCCCATATTGCAAGCGCGAACCGGCAAAGACAACCTTGGCCGATGGGTTTTCCGTCCGCACCGTTTCCAGCAGCACCAAATTTCCACGACAATTCACATCGAGATCCGTCCATGGGTCTTCCATGCTGCGAAGTGTTCCCGAGTGTCCGGCAAGGTTGAAGATGACGTCCTGGTCCTTGACGGCCCGCACCATCACCGTCGCATCCCGGATATCTCCTTCAAGAATCGCAGCACCCTGCTTGTCCAAATCATCTGCGCTCCGTTCGTGGCGCTTCACGGATGGAGCGAGGATTGTCACCTGTGCTTGTCTGTCGAGAAGCGCTTGGCTCAGGTTGCCGCCGAGGAATCCCAGCCCTCCAATCACCAGGGCATTCCGCATCCCTTCAGCCAGACCGCCTCCTCCGGCATCGACGTTCTTGGCCGGCATTATCTTTTTCGCGCCACGCAATGCATTGAAGATGGATGTCAGAGGGCCATCGCTCCAGGGCACGTTTACGGGCCTACGGACAGCTTTTCCCTGTCGTCGCCACCCACTGAGCCAAGCGATTGCGTGTTCTGCTCAGAACCGAGTGGCCGCTAGGCTGTCGGCCACGTCCGCGCCCATTGCCGACAGGGTCGCTCGATCACTACATATCCGACCCAGGCGACCACGAGACTGACGAAGACATAGATCAAAGTGAACAGGAGGCTCTCCCAAGACCACGGCAGGGAGGGTTCGGTCCGGAGTGGAATCTGCAAGCCCAGGACCCGGACCCCAAGGGCATAGAGCGAGGCGCTGACCAGGGGATGGGCGAGATAGAGAGAGAGGGAGATTGTGCCCAAGCCCGTGAACAGGGAACGACTCAGGAGCCAGCCGGCGCCGGTGCGGGGATCATGCACCAGGGAGTGAAGCAACAGGCCACAGAGAGGGATGACGAGGAGTTCTGTCCAGCCCCGGGAGAACGCCATGCCGGCCAGCAGAAGGACTAGCCAGAGGGAGGCCCCGCAGGATCCCCATGGGAGTCGATAGGCGACGACGCCGGCGATGAAGCCTATTACGCCGCGAGCGACTGCCTTCCATCCCGAGGTGATCTCCAAGAGGCCATCTTGGAGCCCGTCCCAGAGCAGGAAGGCGACCGCACCTCCGAACAGGAGACCCAGTACGGTTGAGTCTCCACCCTTGACCAGCCAGAGAGCGAAGCCCATATAGAGATACATTTCCACCCCGAGACTCCACGAGGGCAGCCGCGGCACATAGCCCCCGGGCAGAAAGGTCAGGAATAGGAAGTTGGGTCCGACCTCCCAGGGCGACAGGGGAAGATGGGCGGGCTCCCCGATAAGCCCCTCCGCGGATTCCCACCGATGCTCGATCTGCAACAGGACGAGCGCAAGGCAAATCAGGACAGCATGGATCGGGAAAAGCCGGCCGAGCCGGAGTCAGATATACCGTCCCGCGTCGCCCCACGTCTGAACCCGCCCCAGATAGGTATGGGCCATGACCACCCCGGAGAGGACGGAAAAGACATCGACCATCAGATGCCCTTGCCGGATGAACCCCCAAGTGGAAAGCGGATTCTGCCACAAGGGATGGAAGAGGACGATGGTCAACGCGGCCAACCCGCGCAGCCCGTCCCAACACGGCACATAGCGGTCAGTTATCGTCGGAAGCGGCATATGGTCGACGGCTAGGCCGCAGTCTAAATGCTCCCGGCCGCGGCCTTCACGACTCAGGGCCCGATTTGACGGACAGGGAATCGCCCGCAGTGATACCCGTCTGCGGAAAGACCGCCGGGCTGCGGCGAACTAGAAAAAATCGGTCGCGCAGCTCCAGGAGTCCTCCAGCCGCGAGGAGCAGGAGAAACGGCTTGACCGGGATCGAATAGCGCGGCTCGACGTGAAACGGCAGATGCACGAGATAAAGATACAGGAGCGGAACGAGCACCAAGGCCAGCAGAATAGGCGTGGCGCGCAGGCGCCAGCACCCGGCTATGGCTAGGAGCAACAGTGCCACCTGGGCAAGGAAGGACGCGTAAATCACGGCCTTGGGCAACTTACCAATGAGCGTGAGACGGACCGGAATTTCACCCGCCCAGAACTTGAACGACACGAAAAACAACTGCGTGCGCAGATAGGCCAGCGGATCATGGCGGATATGGTCGAGGGCTCGGTCCAAATAAAACTGGTCTTTGAGCATGTTTTCCCGGACCTTCTCTTCCGGAGTACTCGGGGTTCCGGAGAAATGTCCCTTCGACGTGTATTCATCAATATATTGCAGCATGAGAGCCTGATCGCCGCCCAAGGGACGGATCACGTCTGGAACCTGCTCTCGTTTGTATTCCCCTTTCTTAAGCCGCCACACCACGTCGTCAAGTTGAATCATGGTCATGGTCGGAAATTTTCCGACCCAATACCCATACCAGATTTGCTTGCCGATGGTCCGGACCACGGTCGGGGTCGGCTTGCCGAACCGGATGTAATTGAATGCCGCCCACGGACTGACCACCACCAGCCATCCGATCAAAAACACCGCCACGTATTTGACGAGCTGTGCCCGCTGAACCGACCGCCATTGCAGGACCGCCAGGACCGCCGCCAATAAAAGCGGCTCATAGACGAAAGTCGGCCTGGTCAGTCCGAGAAACCCGAGCGTCGCACCAGCCAATACGAACCACCGGGAACTGGCGCGCTGAACGGCCACGACCAGAGTCACGATGCCGAATACCTGGAGAAAGGTTGTCAGCATCTCCGACCACGGCATGCCCCCGTACTTCGGGATGGGTGCGTACAGCGCCGTTGCAAGCCCGGCCAGCAATCCGAGAGAGCGTCCACTCATGCGACGGCCGAGATGGTATAGGCCCAAGCATATCAGTACGAACAAGCAGGCCTGAATCCACAGCACCGGTGTATCGTTGGTTCCAAAAAACACGTAGATGATCGCCAGAAATAAGGGATACCCAGGCGTCCGCTGCGTGTCAGGAGTGACCGGACCGGTGGTCGCCTGTTCCTGTGAATACACGCCACGGAGCAGATTCCTGGCGATCCATTCGTATCCGCCCGCAGACTGGGGGGGAGCTACAAAGAATTCCTCCCGGTCCGGCTGCATGTGAAAAATGAAAAACCCGGCGTGCAAGAACGCCACAAGCGCAATCAGCAGCAGCGCTCCCCGCGACCGCACCTCGCCCATCACTCTGACACCATGGCCGCTGATATCATGGGAGTTCGGCACTGCTCAGGCGCCAGCCAATGGATTCGCCTGGCAATCGTATGTGATGTACCCGGTAAAAATCGGCTCACGGATGCAGGTCGGCAACCAAGCCGACCGTTCCTTGCGGAATACCCATGTGGAATGATTTTTGACCACTGTGAACCCCGCGGCGCACAACACACGCCGAACTTGCCGTGGTGTCATCAGATTGACGTGTGTGGGATCCTTGGGATTCCACCTACGGTATGTGGCAAATTCCAGTACCTTGCGCCAAAAAATATCATATATCTTGGAATCGGTCGACACGATCATGGTGCCACCTGGACGAAGGACGCGATGCGCCTCCCGTAACAACGGCATGGGGTCACGCATATGCTCCACCACGAAGATGAGAAACATGCCGTCAAAAAATCCGTCAGCGAAGGGGAGTCGATCCCCCATCCCATTGATTCCCAGTACGCCGGGCAGGTTCCGCGACCGTAGTCGCTTGATCGCGAGCAACGACGGATCCACACAATAGATTTCGGGGACCCGACCAGCAAGCGACGCCGACCAGTGACCATCCCCACAGCCGAGGTCCAACATGCGACGCCACGGACCGGCCAGCGCGGCGTAGGTCGAATCGCTGCCCAGCGGGGCTTCGCAATACGCCTCCTCCGTTCGATCCGCTGCGACACGATGGACAGGGTCTCCTTGACCGGAATAGATCGGGGTATATTGATGAAGATGATAGCCATCCCATCCACAGCGGTCCTTCTCCGAGAGAAAAACCGGGATTTCATCGATAATTGGGTATGCTTCGGAGCAAGAACGGCACACCAGTGATCGCTCTTCCGCCGCAAGCGACTTGCGGCAGTCCGGACATGCGAGCCCTCGATAGGAATCTGCTGGCATGCTCACCCTCGTTTACACAAAAAGCGCGGCTGCAGGAACCGGACGAACATCAGGATATTGATGGATGTGGTTGAGAAAAGCCGCCAAAATTGAGGATAATCGATCATCAATTTCCCAGTGATGCGTTGCGAGACAGAAGTCCCCCCCCCATTTCCGTGCTTCTTCGAATCCGAGGATCAGTTCATCCAGCGTTGTGCTGGGAATGAGCGAATGACACCCGAATTCACGGTGAGACCGATACCGAAGAACATAGGGATAGACCATGCGATCTTGTCGGCGTCGTCCGGTCAGACGACGAAACCGTTGAATCCTCCACCAATTCTGAAAAGTTCGCCATTCCCATGGTCGCATGGATGGCCGAAACGAGAGAAATGACCCAAGTAGATTCAGCCCCTCTTTGCTCACCACCGCCAGCCCTCGCTTGGACAGCGCATTATGCGGAGGAACGAAGACGGAAATCTTCACGCCCAACAGGGCCTCGAGGTAGGCCCGTCCCTCCCGTACACGACGATCAAGATCGGGTGCTACCTGGAATTCGTACCCATCCGGAAAATCCTGATGCGTGTATCCGTGTAGCATGACGGAGAGACGGCGCTCGGCAATCTTTTCTCTCAAGAAAGCCACCAGCTCCGCATTGGCGCCAAGTGGGAAGGCTTGGCCGGAACGCCAGTGCTCTTCGGGTATCCCCTTTCGGCAATAGCCGACCTCGAAGGGAACAACGGCCAAAGAGACCGGCACGTGGTCCCATATCCCTTTGTAGACACGTTCAAGGACCGTCGGATCGGTAAAATAGCTGGTGTCGTCGTCCCGCAGCGCGACCTTCATGCTGCCCGCTTTCGAATAAGCTCGCTGTAAAGGTTGATGTATTGCCGACCGATCTCCGGCCAGTCGAAGGGGCGAAGCTGTTCGCGTGGGACCGGAGGGGGCCGTTTTTCTAATGTCCGGATCATGACCTCGGCCAGTGCTTGCGGATCGTCTTTTGGAAACACACGAGTTTCCGGAAACCGCGTGACGATTTCCGTTACCCCGTCGGAGACGATCACTGGACATTCACAGGCAAAGGCCTCCAATGCCACCTGACCGAACGATTCATAGTGGGACGGCAGAATAAACAGATCGGCCGCGTTGTAATACCAGGGCAGCATGTCCTGGCTCAACGCACCCTCAAACCAGACTCGATGATGGATCCCCAACCTGTCCGCCAAGGCTTCAAGGCGGCCTCGGAGCACGCCCGCCCCCACCAGGGTGAGCCTGGCCTCGGGTAAGGCGCGCAGAAGTGCGCAGAAGCCCTTGAGCAACACCTCCAGATTCTTAATCGGAATGAGCCGCCCGACAAAGAGAATCTGCGGAGCTTCCGACCAGCCGAGGCGCCGGCGGGCCTCTGTCCGATCCATGGGGGAAAATTTGGGCAGATCCAGTCCGGCCGGAATCACTATGCAGGAAACACCCAGCTCGCGAGACACTTGCTCCGCGACGCGATGCCCGGTAGGAACGACCGCATCGAGGGACGCGAGAAGTTCGCGGTCCACCGGAGGCACTGGCCCATGTAACGTGAGCACAATCGGCTGCCGGGGCTGTCGGCGGCGAATAGCCGCTTGAGCCGTTTCCACAGTTCCGACATGGATGACGTCCCACTCCGAAAAGTCGTTCCGAATCGCCCACTGGTGGAAACGGCGGGAGAGTCCATACAAAACCCGCCCGAGCAGTCGCGGCCCAAACCGCGACATCTCGCGTATTTCAAATAGGTAAGGACGGATCCGGATGCCGAACAAGTGACTGTCGGGGATCGACAAGGGTCGCCGCAGAAAGCTTCGCCCACAGATCAACGTGACGGAATGACCCAATCGAACCAGTTCCCGGGACAGGCAGAGGGCATATTGTTCTCCACCGCCCCGCATCAGCGTCACGAATGTCCCGAACATGCCGATCGTCACGGCCGAGGTGCAGCCCGTTCAAGACACCGCAATATCAAGTGCGCCTGGCGCTCTCCCGATCGCCCGTCAACTCGATAACAGTTCTCCTCCACGATCCGACGACGTCCTTCTCGATCAGCATCGGGATGTTCAAGGGCAAACCGAACGAGGGCTATCAGCTCGTCCAGAGTGTGCGCGACTCTGACCCCACCCGTATCGATGATACGCTTGATGTGAGTATATCCAGTGAACCTTCTGGCTGAAAACAGATAGGGCCGATTGACGTCATTGTCAAAGGCGGCGTTGATGACGGGCTTGTCAAAGATGCAGGCTTCAATCATGATGGTGGAAAAAACGTTTACGAAAATATCGGCATGATAGAGTGTGTCCGCCAGATGAAGAAAATCTTCCTGGTCGTAACAGACCTCCTTGCGCCCGCACATGGTCCAGCTATGAAACGGTTTTTCTATCACGAGGCCGGGCCGGTTTCCAAGCGAACGGTATGGCGCTGGTTCATCTCTAGGATGAAGCCGGACAAGGACCTGAACAGGGCCTCCGAAGTTTCCTTTCTGAGCGGCCTCATATAGAGATTCGACCAGACCTTCCATCCGGCATTCGCGCGACGCGTGATCATGATTGGTTGCCACCACGATAAGCCGTTGCGATGGATCGAGTCCAAGGCGCCTGAAAAATACCTCACGCGGTGTGCGCCGGCTGGCGTCATGATAGTAGTCGAAATGGGGAATTCCGCAGACCGAGACCTGCTCCTCTCGATATCCCTGTATCGACATCGCCTCGTATTTCATTTGATTGTTCCAGACGACCAGATGATCGGCAGGACGAAGCGGCAGCAGCTTTGTCGTTAAATTGTCCCACGAAAGGCCTATTACGGCTGTCGAGATATGACGTTGTCGCGCTTCCTTGAGCACCGGGACTTCCCAGAGTTGAAGCCCGCCCTTCATGCTTACCACAAGATCCGGCGCATAGCGGACGAAGATACTCCGGATCAGATCTTCTCGAACAAATAGATCGCCTACGCGGTACCAAAAAGCAGGGGGAAGGTATCGAAGAAGTTTGATGTTGAGCCCTGCAATTCGCCTCAGAGGATTCCGGGAACGAGCCGAAGCCGCGGCGGCGAGCCGAATTTGAATTGTCGAGGCATCCGTCTTGCGCACAAAGCTCTCTCGCGCAAGGCGAAGCGCAAGAGATTCTCCCCATGACGGTTGATGGAGTGGTAGGTCCTCGATGATGACGCGTTCACTTGCAAACTCTTTGACAAACTCCTCATCCTGAATTAGAGGAGTTAGAATCACGATCCGAAGATTGGGCTGGGATTTCAGGACATCGAACGTGGAAGAACGAAGAATGAAGCTCGCGATCGACCCACCTGGAAGCGTCATACACAAAGTGCGCATGGATAATCAGTTCTCGAGCCTCGACAAGATGCAAGCCGCCACTCGCTCTCCGGCCCGTCCATCGACAACGCCGCATTGTTCGGCAACAATGCGGCGCCGCTCCAACCGTTCGGACTCCGGATGAAGCAAATAGTGCCTTACCTGCTCTATCAATTCTTCTGGTTTCCACGCGAGCCGGATACCACCCGTCTGGATAATCGCTCGGACCTGATCATGGTCCATATAGCGTCTGACCGATTCCATGTAAGGGCGGTGTTCCCGCCCATCGAAAACCACGATAACCGTTGGCCGATCAAAGATACAGGCCTCAATACTTATGGTCGAACCAATGGTTACCACGACATCGCTGTGGCATAGGGTGTCCGCCAAATGCAGCCTATCGGACCGGGTCACATCAACCTGTAACCCGCCTACAGCCTGAACGGACGGCCGATATGGTCGATCGACGAAAACATACTGCAAGTCTTCATATTTTTCATACTGGCTAACATCATCCGACGGATGCGGCCGTACGAGCAGTTGGGCCGGCTTACCAAGTAGGTCACGTTTGATGGCGTCTGAGAGAATTTCAATTAAGGTTCCAAAGTGGGGATAAAAGCGTGAACAGCTCGTCGCCAGCGTGATGAGACACCGGTTTGGATCTCCACCGACACGCTTGAAAAAGTCATCGCGCGACGAGCGCAAATAGGGTTGTGCGTAGATGTCAAATTGCGGGGCTCCACAGACCGTGACGCTGTCAGGCAGGTACTCATGCAACTCTACCGCCTGCCGCTTGATTTCCTGGCTCCAGACGATCAGGTGATCGATGTGGCGAATTGGCTCCAACCTGGTAAACTGGTCCCAGGTCGTATCCACTGCCATGGTGAAGACTTTTTCCCGCTGTGCCCGCTTCAACAACGGCAATTCCGCAAAATTTACGCCCGGGGTGCAGGCAAGGACCATATCTGGGGTATAACTCTTGAAGAGATCAGCATAATAGCGATCAGGGACCAGCAAGCCATTCAGTTCGCTCCAGAATCGTGGGGGAAGCCTACTTAAGACTTTTCGAATGAACGCACGAACATACCGACCGCGTTCGCCGTACAAAATCTCATCGCGGCGGGCCTTGCGCCCTGGCGTCGGATACCGACGGAAATGACTCTCTTGCAGGAGCCTTAATAATCGCGATTCCAATCCACCCGGTCGGTGCATGACAAGATCATGCAGCTCCACGCCAGGCTGCTTGAACTCGGTCACGAATTCCTGGTCATGTACAAGCGGTGAAACGATAATGGTCCGCAGTCGGTCGCCTTGTGCACGGAGTGCTTGAAAGACAGGGCCTCGTAAAATGTTTGCCGCCGTCAGTCCGCTCGGCACGATTAGAACCACCGTCTTCATCGCGCGCCCCTATAAATTACACCCACTTGGCTACCTCATTGGTATCTATTCGATTTAATCGATATCGATCAACGCCCGGTTGGTTCCAGCCATGCAAGAAGGTGAACGCTGCCGAGAAACCAGTCTCTTGAACCAACCGTACGGTGTCATCTGAGAAAGAATCGGCCATTCCATAGGGATAGCAGAAAGGTAGGGCCGTCTTATCCGGGCAATGCTTCTGTATGACCTCGAGACAGGTCCTTAAGTCTTCGACTTGCGCCCCGGGCTCTAACGTGGCCAAGGCTCGATGGCGATGCGAGTGCCCACCCACCGTCATTCCCGCACTTTTAAGGCTGGCCACATCATCCCAGTTCATATAAAGGTCGGAAGCGAATCGATTCTGGTCACCGAACGTTTCCTCAAACAAATGATCGAGGACTAACTCTCGAACTTCCACGGGAAGGCCATAGTTCACCAGGTACTTGTAGCGGGCCACCTTTGGCTCGTCCCATGGATGCGCTCGCCGCACTGTTGCTTCATCAGGCTCATGGACGCCTCTCGGCACTAGGTTCCGAACTTTCTGCTCGAAGCGTGTGTACAGCCCATCGAATGGAAGTGTGGCCATCAGAAAATGGTTTTTGTGAGCCGATGCGACCCATCCGGATTCGAGGGACGCCGTAACAACAAAAAAAGCACCCGATATACCTCGCTCCACAAGAATCGGCAGCACGTTTTTATAATGATCCTTTAACCCATCGTCGAACGTGAGATAGCAGAGATCGCGCCGGGGCTGATAAATTCCGTCGAGATAGGCGACCAAGGACTCCCAGGTAGCCATCTCGTAGTTGGCCCGGAGTGAATCCACCTGGCGACGGAAGGCATCTGTCAAAAGCCCTTTGATCCGAGGATAGTCCGTCTTCGGAAGGTCCCGAACATAGTGGTATGTGACAACAAGTAGCCGCCTCATTAGAGAGTTCCGTCGTATCGTCAACTCGGGCGGTCTTGATCGCCGTCCGACCTGGTAGCGTAGAGAGCCGTCGTATCAAAGAATGTGCGGTTAAATTCTCGACTGCCGTTTATGACAGACCAAGCGCCGTTGAGGTGAACGCGGTTGACATCCAGGGGCTGGAATAAACTGGGCAAGGCAGGCAGCCGATCTTCTTGCACAAATCCCGCCGCTTCAAGAGAAACCGCGCACGGGGGGGAGGTACAGAAGAAGTCGGCAAAAGCGCAGCCTGCAGTGGCGCCAGCTTCGATGATGGTACTAGCCAATGCCTGGCCTGCGGAGTCCCAGCCTAGAAATTCCAAAACCCGAAGTACACTTCCCTCACCCCCTCGAACCCTCTCGACGCGATACACTGTTATGCCTGTAACCGCACCGGTCTTCACGTCCTCAGCTAACCGTACGGCATACTCAAAGCGCGGGTGATCCACGTACCTCCATTTAATATATGCCGCATCCTTCCAGGTACTTACGAGCCGAGGCGCGAAGTCGCCGCGCCAAGCTGTGTCCCATCGCGCGGCTGTTTCTGAATTCCATTCCTGAATGCGTATGGAAGCAGGTCTAGTGATGGGGGTTATCTGCCCAGTGTCTCCGAGGTCCGACCAAGCCTCGGACGGGATACTGGTCACTTTTGTAAGAAGACGCTCAAGCGCAGGAACCGACAAAATCCTGATCCACCGGGGAATGGATTCACAGACGAAAAACCCTAGGCTCCTGAAGATACGCGTGACGGTCTCATTAAGGCCGAGCGCACCTACCAGCTCATAGGGGCCCTCAAGGGCGCGGCGCATCAGTGCCAACCCGACTCTTCGACCTCGAGCATGAGGCGCGGTCGACCACATGGCAAGCCAGGCCCCAGGCAGCGCTTCACCATACCGATTGAACGTCGCTGGGATTATGCCTAGGAACCCGAGCAGTTCTTTCCCCTCCCATGCCGTCAGCACGGAGAGTCGATTTGCATCCTGTTGATTCCTGAACTGCCATCGCAGCAGCTCAGCATCGGATGCCAGCACATGAGCACGGCGCCAGTAGGTATTAATGAAAGTCTGTAGGCTCGCCAATTCATCGAGCAGACACCAATCGATCCGAATATCAGTCGCGGCGGTCGGGATTAGAGAATCAGACAACGTAAGGCCTTGCACTACAATTGTCGGGTGAGCGCGGCCGAACCTGCAATGAAGTTAGGGGAATTTTGGGGGAGACCGAGCTTGGTCAAAAAATCAATGAGCCAGTCATCACTGACTTCAACCGAAGCAAAGTTCCACCACCAAGTCTCAGCGTACGGGAAATCCGCTTGGGCAAACCATGAATTGCGATCCTGCAGGTA
>Ga0233425_10006055_pt1 | contig 18370 bp, 14 predicted proteins | sample Watercolumn_Towu_2_FD_181712 | JGI IMG/M metagenome (GOLD analysis project Ga0233425, IMG submission 181712) | Freshwater microbial communities from Lake Towuti, South Sulawesi, Indonesia - Watercolumn_Towuti2014_140_MG | ecosystem: Environmental > Aquatic > Freshwater > Lake | place... | reverse complement strand
GATATTTCACTCACGGAGCAACGCATGGAATCGCTGGAATGCGACGATAACCAGGCCAGCGAGATCAGGGTATACAACAGCGTATTGATCGACATCATCAATGTGCAGCGCCGCGAATTGATCGTCCTGCGCCAGGAAAAAGCCTTCGAGGATGAGCTGCTGCGCAAGCAGACAGAGCAGCTCGATCTGAACGAAGCGCGCCTGAGCATTAAGATAGCCTGAACCTCCTGATTTACCTGCCCTATGACCACATCCTCCATCCTTTTCTTAAAAAGCTGCTTTCGATTGCCGGGCCTGTCATCCGCCATCCCCTTAAGTGGAAAAAAATTCCGGGAGAGTGAAGCCTTTGTATTTTTTGTTCTGAAACAGATCAACCGGCTGTCGCTGCCCGGCCTGAGCATCGTTCCCGAAAAATACCTGCGGGTTGGCGACTGGGGATTTACCGCCAGCGTGAGGATTAACGGGAAGAAAGAGATCCTGCTCGTGGCGCTGCGCGAAGAGGACAGCTTCCGGGATGCCTTGCGGAAGCTCCTGGTTGCGATGAACGGCCTCATTGCCGGAACACACCGGCCATCACCAGAAGTACAGCCATCCTTTGTCAGACGCCTGCTAGCTATGTTGGCATACCGCCCTGCCCCGCCGGCTCTGCATCTCATTGATACAGGCGACGATTGCTATATAGGCTATCTGCCCGAAACGGTAAGCGTCGATGTGCAGATCGGCGACATTGCCCGGAGAGACCTGCTGCCACAGGCCGCTTTCCCTTTTCCGGCCTTCTCTTACCAGCCCGAAAATGAAAGCCCTTTGGCGCTGCCCGTCAACGCCTGGGAATCGGCCAATCCGGAGCTGCTCAGCAAATTTACAGGGCTTGACATCAGCAACCGCGGAGGATGGCATATAACCGAAGGCGAGCGTAAAGTCAACCTGAATTGTGCGGATCATTACAAGGATGTAACAGATGCCATTAACAGGCTTACTCAGAAAACAGGCGCGCGTCTTTACTTACAGCCTTATCCCTGGCACAAGGAGCTCCTGTTTTTCATGACTCAACAGGAAGAAAAGCACTACAGCGATTTCCTCCCGTCTCCGGACAATGAGAAAGATAATCGCGCTACCGACAGGCAATTGAAACTGGAACTTACGGAAGCCTATGTCAATGCCAGGCCCGACGACATAGCCGCTCTCGGCGAACTGACCACCTGTTACGGCAACCTGAACAAACACCAAAAAGCCCTCGACCTGACAGAAAAATACCTCTTGCTGGCTCCTGATGATTATATTTTACGAAACAATAAGCTTATTGCCCTTGTTCATCTGCACCGCTACGAGGATGCCCTGGAAGCAGGAAAAGAAACCCTGAAGATCAGGGAGCATTCGTGGAACACGCATTATTTTATGGGAGTGGCGTACACACAGCTGGAGGAATATGACGAAGCCTTCTCGGCCCTGCAGTTTTGTGTCAGAGAAGCGCCCGATCAACCGTTTCCCTGGTTCGCCCTTGGCTATGCCTGCTACAAAACAGGCGACTATGACCAGGCTATCAAACATTACAAGCAATGCATCGAAGCATCGGAGCTATACGGGATCAAGGAAGAAGCGAGGGTATCTGCCTGGTACAATATGGCCTGTATCTGCTCGGTGCAAAACAGGATCGAAGAAGCAAGGAATGCCTATATAGAAGCGCTCCGCCTGAACCCAGAATATAAAGCAGATCTGTACGAGGATGAGGAGCTGGAAAATCTGAAAAATGCGGTAGACGCGGAAGAGCTCTTCAGAGCGGCCGGTGTCTGACAGGCCCCTTATGCCTTACGGTTGACGAGGTCTACCACCAGCTCTGGTGGGCGGCCAATAATGGCCTTGTAGCCATCGATCACGATAGGACGCTCAATGAGCACAGGATTTTCGAGCAGGATCTGGATCCACTCCTCGTTGGTGAATTTTTTGTCCTTGAATTTCTTCACGTACAAGTCCTCCTTCTTTCTCACAATATCCACGGCTTTTACTCCCAGCTTGGCCAGGATGGATTTCAGCTCTTTCTTCGTGATCTTTTCCTTTAAATACTCGACCACCTCGATTTCATAGCTTTCGCCTTCCAGCAGACTGAGGGCTTCCCGGCATTTGCTGCAACGGGGATTATAGAGGATCTGAACTTTCTTCACTATTTATTTTTTTTAAACCACATAGTCATATAGGAAACATAGGGAGCGATCATTTTTAGTTATCCATAAAAAAACTATGCTGACTATGTGCCTATGTGGCAAATCTTATTTCCGTTTTCCCTGGCTCATCAGGAAGGTCTTCAACAGCTCGTCGATGTTGCCGTCCAGCACACCTTCCGCATCGGTGATTTTCAATTCGGTGCGGTGATCGTTCACCATTTTATAGGGATGAAGCACATAGCTCCTGATCTGCGAGCCCCACTCGATCTTCATCTTTCCTTCCTCGATGGCATCCCGCGCTTCATTGCGCTTGCGCATCTCCAGCTCGTAGAGCTGAGAGCGGAGCATCTGCATGGCTTTCTCCCGGTTTCCTAATTGCGAGCGCTCCACCTGGCACACGACAACAATGCCGGTAGGCTTGTGCGTGAGCTGCACCTTCGACTCCACTTTGTTCACGTTCTGTCCGCCGGCGCCACCGCTTCGCGAGGTGGTCATCTCAATATCGTTCGGGTGGATGTTGATCTCGATGGTATCGTCTACTACGGGATACACATACACCGAAGCGAAAGAGGTATGACGCTTGGCATTGGAATCGAAAGGGCTGATGCGCACCAGGCGGTGCACGCCGTTCTCTCCTTTCAGGTTTCCGTAAGCATAGTCGCCATCGATCTGGATAGACACGGATTTGATACCGGCCACATCGCCCTCGGTGCGGTCGAGCTCGGTGAGCTTGAAGCCGTTCTTCTCGGCCCACATCATGTACATGCGCTCGAGCATGCTGGCCCAATCGCAGCTCTCGGTGCCACCGGCTCCGGCATTGATCTGCAAAACGCAGCTCAGCGCATCGTCCGGCGAGTTCAGCATATTCTTAAACTCCACATCGTCGAGGATCTTAACGGCGGCCTCGTAAAGCTCATCCACATCTTTCTCTTCCGCATCCCCCGACTTGTAAAACTCATACATGGTATCGAGGTCCTCGATGGCAGATGTAAGCTTGTCATAGGAGCTTACCCACGACTTGCGCGCTCTCACTTCTTTCAATACGGCTTCCGCTTTTTTGGAATCGGCCCAGAAATCGGGATCAAGGGTTTTTTCTTCGAGCTCCTTCAGCTCGTGGCTCTTCTTATCGTAGTCAAAGAAACCCCTTCAGAGCGATATGTCGCTCGTGAAGGTCCTTAAATTGGTCTGTTGTAAACATGGCGCAAAGGTATAATTAATTATCATATTAGGAAATCGCGCAGATGTCTGTCGCGCGAAAGCTTACATGACCGACAGGTCTTAAAGATTTTCCAGGTCTGCGCGGGGATTTTCGCGAATGGCCTCTGAGCGATCATCGTACTTCAGGAACAGGATATAACAGATGATCATGATGATGCCGAAGCTGAAAAGCCCCATGCCAAAGGCGATGACCAGGTGCTGGATGATCCCGAAAGCCAGCAGGTAAATTTTACAGGACCTGAACCAGATGGTGAAGGGAAACAACAGCTGGTAGGCCATCGTGGCGTAATTCAACACCATGCAAAGCCAGAGAGGCAGGCTCATCAGGATAGCGCTCGTATATCCAGGGATCTGAAAGATCTGCTGTACAGCTGAGCCATCCAGCCAGGCAGCATCTGTGAGCTTGAACCAGCCTGCGAGGAAATAGGCCAGGCACACCTGGACTTTGATGCCTGCCAAAGCCATGTTGTGAAAGGCTGTTTTCAGGTCGTTGAAAAAAGGAGAGGCGCCTGGCCTGGCAGAAAAAAAGATGTTGAAAAACAGCAATTGGTTCAACAGGTAATCGCCTGCTGTAACCGTCGCATACAGGTAGCCGCTCAGGTTCAGCATCAGCAGCCACAAAAGCAGATTGCTCAGGTAGTTTGAGCGCCTGAATAAGCCAAGCAGTGACAAAAGGCTCAGCGCCACGATACAGGCAAGCCCCAGGCCCGCAGAGTAATGGTTGTTCAGGACAAACACCAGGTCCTGCAGCGTATCCGTAAACACAGGCCGGGTAAAGATCATCTTTTTGGCAGAGAACAGCAGCCTGAAATGATACACATATATCAATGCCTTATACAGCAGGAAAAGGTACAAGGCTGTCCTGAACCAGGTAATTTCCTTTACCTGCCGGAGCTCCTTAAAAAAATATGCAGAAATGGTTTTTATAGCAGAGAGAGATTTTTGAAATAGTAGACATAGGTTTTTCCGGGCGCTTTGGTAACGAGCAGCAATTCATAGTCTCTTCCTTCTGCCCAACACCTGTAATTCCGGAAATAATACCTGGCCGCCCGCTCCATCACCTGAAAGCTCGGGAGATCCGGCGCTTTGTCGAAGATCAGGGTCTGCGCTCCAAGGTCGTGGCGCACATAGCTGATGGCATTCGTCAGCAGCAGCGCTTCCATTTCCCTGCCTGCCCAGGGACATTGCCTTTGCCTCCTGATAAGGCCTTGGGTCACAGGATGCCAGGGCTGCCATACGGCTCCCTCTCCGTTCCGGATATAAAGATCGGATTGCCTGTCGGGGGCGGGCACAAATACCGTCCACTGCTGGTGAAAGTAAGGATAACAATAGAGAGCGGACGCTGCCTTCAACCTGGCCCCAACACTCACGGGAGCTGCATAATGAAGAAGGGCCAGGAAGTGAAATCCCAAAAAGAGGAGCATACCAGCCGCCAGTATCGTTTTCAGGGCCGGCTTCATGGCTAGGGCCTGATGGCGCGTTTATCGAACTCCAGCTCGACCCGTTTTCGCGTGATGCTTTCCAGCAAAGGCCTGAGCATGGTTTGCACGTTGGCTTCGGTTTCCTTATATACAATCTGGTTGAGACTGTCGCTTTTAAAATAATTTTCGGCGCGCCTGTAGGCCTGCTGAGTGATCAGGGCTTCGTTATCGAGCAGAAAATAGGTCGTGGCATTATAGATCCTGGTTTTTTGCTGATCTATTTTATAATAGCAGATCTCGGGCTTCGGCAACACGATATGCACCACAGAATCTTTCACGCTGATCTGGTCCTTCCGGATCTTTGCCAGGTCGATACAGCCGGCCATTTCCCCGCTCACCACCAGCAATACCCTGGAGTCGGGAAGGTACTCGCGCTCTATTGTATATTCGAGAACATCTTTGATGGTGAGCTTAACCAGCTCCATTCTGCCAATGGCCTGGATCTTAGTCACCGCCATATCGTTCGTCTCCGCAATGCTTGTCGACTCTTTTTCGGGGCGGAACAAAAACCAGCCGATGATTAACGTCAGTATCACCACAACCAGGTAAGGTGTTATGGAAACAGAACGAAGGGCGGATATTTTATTATAAAAGCTCGACAAAAATCAAAATCAGATCAAAACTGTGGTAAATATACACAATTAGCCAACGGAATGCTTTGGCGGCAGCTTCACTTTTGATGATTTTATTCCCCATAAATTATTCAGGACCATAGGGTTGAGGATTTAAAGAAGCAAAGCGGGCAGTTACAGGCATTATAAGTCTTTAAAAAACAGGAGATTTGGTAAAAAGCGGCTACTGCTAAAAATAGAGAGGCCGGATGCATGGCACAAAAATTAATAGAGTGGATATAGTGTTGATGAAAACCCGGAAAAAAGTTAAAATTAAATGGGTTACATCGATACCAAAAAGGTATTAATCTATAAATTCGCAAACCAAATCTAAACTTAAAAAACAACCTTATGAAAAATCTCAAATTGATATTAGTAGCAGCCGTTTTATCTGCATCTACTTTATTCACCACATCCTGCAATGGCGGCGCTGAAAAGGAAAAAAACCCATTGGCTGACAGTCTTGCCGGCGTGAATGGAGAGTTAAACGGACAATTATCAGAAAAAGAGGCTGCATTACAGGAGTTCGTCACATCTTTCAACGAGATCCAGGATAACCTGAATGCGATTAAGGAAAAAGAGAAGATCGTTTCCAAAAGCGCAGCAAGCGGTGACGTTAAAAGCAAGGAAGAGCAGATTAAAGAAGACATCCAGTCTATCTACGACCTGTTGGCTAAAAACAAAAACAGGATCGGCTCTTTAACTAAAAAATTAAAAGAATCAAACTCTAAAATTGCCGGCCTGGATGAAATGATCGCCAACCTGCAGGCTCAGATCGATGCCAAAGACGCAGAGGTTGCTGACCTGAAATCCCAGCTTGAAGCCAAAAACATCGAGTTAAGCAACATCCAGATGAACCTGGAAACGGTAGAGGCTGAAAGCTCCAATAAAACAGCCATGTTGAATACCGCTTACTATGCGATGGGCACTTCCAAAGAACTGAAAGAGAAAAACGTGATCAGCAAAGAAGGCGGCTTCATCGGTATCGGCAAATCAACTAAAGTTAAAGAAGACTTCAACAAGGAATACTTCACGAAAGTTGACATCTCTGCTACCAACTCTATCAACATCGGCGCTAAAAAAGCCAAAATCATCACCACTCACCCAAGCAGCTCTTATAAAATCGTAGGTGAGAAACCGGTTGAGCGCATCGACATCCTTAACCCGACTGAGTTCTGGTCTTCTTCAAAATACCTGGTAATCGTTACCGAATAATCCGGGATCATTTAAAACCAATAAAAGGCAGCTATCGTAGGTACGGTAGCTGTTTTTTTATGGCTCTTTTTTTTGTATGTTTAATTCTGAATTTCCCTATGAAATCAATCAGCATGCTTATCTGCCTTTTCTGTAGCATCACAGCGTTCGCCCAAAGCGACACGCTACTCACGCACTTCGACAGCAAACGTTACCAGCTTAATAAAAAAGGTATGATCGTGCTCAGCTCCTGGGGCGGAGCTACTGTTGCCGGGAGCGCGGCCGGCTATGCCCTCACCGGGAGCTACGGCGAAAAACAATTCTACCTCATGAATGGCGCCTGGGGCCTTATCAACCTCGGCATTGCCTTGCCGGGCGCCCTTGCCTCGCCAAAGAGCAGCGCCTCCATCCACGACATGCAAAAGGCACAAACCAGAATGGAAAAGATCTTTCTCGCCAATGCCATGCTGGACCTGGCCTACATCGCCGGCGGCGTGGCCCTGAAGCAATACAGCTACAACCAGACCGAAGTCAGGAAGCAGCAACAGTTCGATGGCTTTGGCAATGCCGTTATCCTACAGGGTGCAGGCCTGCTGATCTTCGACTCATTCATGACCTTCCTCAACAACCGGAACCGTAAAAGACACCTGGATCCGATCCTGCAAAAGGCCAGCATTTCCTTCACCGGAAATTATTTCAGGCTCGGATATCGGTTTTAATGAAATCCATTATCTTTATAGCATGAAAGCGATCATTCAGCTCAGGGAGATCAAAAAGGAATACCGGATAGGCACCGAGGAGATCCACGCCCTGAGCGGTGTAACGCTTGACATTTTCAAGAATGAATACGTGGCCCTGATGGGCCCCAGCGGAAGCGGAAAATCCACGCTCATGAACATGCTCGGCTGCCTCGACTCTCCGAGCTCCGGAGAGTACATCCTCAACGACCTTTCGGTAGCGCAAATGAGCGATAACCAGCTGGCCGAAGTGCGCAACAAGCAGATCGGCTTCGTCTTCCAGACCTTTAACTTATTGCCACGCTCCACCACCCTCGAAAATGTGATGCTTCCGCTGGTATATGCCGGCATCGAAAAAAGCAGGCGGGAAGAGATGGCCAAAAAGGTATTGCAGCAGGTCGGCCTCGAAAACCGGATGTCGCACAAGCCCAACGAGCTCTCCGGCGGTCAGCGCCAGCGCGTAGCCATTGCCAGGGCGCTGGTGAACAACCCGGCCATTATCCTGGCCGATGAGCCAACCGGTAATCTCGACAGTAAAACATCCGTAGAGATCATGGGCCTGTTCGAAGAGATCCATAAAAACGGCAATACCATCATCCTGGTGACCCACGAGGAAGACATTGCCCTACATGCCCACCGCATCGTGCGCCTGAAGGATGGGCTGGTGGAATCCGACAATCAGAACACTAACATCACGACCTTTCAGAAACGGATGGACACGATCAATCTGGCGAAAGATCACTGATTTATTTTTTTCCTAAAGTTTAAAAACTCAGGCAAATAAAAAACTCAGAGCCATAGTCTCTGAGTTTTCTTTCCTGAAAATTGGTTATTAACTGAGCTTAGCGCTTAGCTCTTCCCACTTCGCCATTTCCGCTTCCAGCTCTTTTTTCAGCTTGTTGTAATTGGTGAAAAAATTCTGGTCTTTGCTCAGCGCGTCATAAGCCACCGGATCAGACAATTTGGTATCCAGCAATTTAATTTCGGACTCCAGGCGTTCAATGGCCTCTTCTGTTTTTTTGATCTGCGATTGGATCTGTGTTTGCTGCTTTTTCTTTTCAGCAGCTTCAAAGTCGGAAGGAGCAGCCGTCTTCTTCTCTGCTGCCGGCGCCGCTTTCGCACCCGACTTATCCAGGTCGAGCTCGTTGAGGCGCTCCACCTTGCGGATCTCCATGAACTCCTTAATGTCGCATAAATGCTCTTTCACATGCCCGTCTCTGAACTCAAATAGGCGGTCGCACATCCCGGTCATGAAATCCCGGTCGTGGCTTACCATCACAATGGTGCCTTCATAATCCAGCAAGGCCTGCTTTAAGATTTCTTTCGATTTAATATCGAGGTGGTTCGTTGGCTCATCGAGCAGCAGCAGGTTATAAGGTTCCAGTAACAGCTTGCAAAGCGCCAGACGCCCGCGCTCTCCCCCGCTCAGCACCTTCACCTTTTTATCGATGTCGTCGCCCTGGAACAGGAAAGCGCCCAGGAGGCTTCGCACCTGCTTGCGCACATCGCCCACAGCCAGCTCGTCAATCGTTTCAAATACCGTTTTGTCGAGGTTCAGCTTTTCTTCCTGGTCCTGCTCGAAGTAGCCCATCAGCACGCTGTGCCCCAGCTGCACGGTTCCGTCGAAAGGAATTTTTTTGGCGATCATTTTCATCATCGTCGATTTGCCTTCACCATTCCTGCCCACCAGGCCGATCTTCTCGCCTTTGGTGATAATGAAGTTCGCATCGGAGAAGATCTGCTTGTCGCCGTATTTCTTTCCGGCATGCTCTGCCGTGATCACGATCTTGCCACTGTGTGCAGGCGCCGGAAAGCGGAAGCGCACCGCTGCCGTATCCACATCGTCCACCTCCACACGCTCCATCTTGTCGAGCTTTTTGATCAGCGACTGGGCAAAGGCCGCCTTGCTGGCCTTCGCGCGGTTCTTATCGATCAGCGTTTCATACTGGTTGATGATGCGCTGCTGGTTCTTGGCGGCATTCTCCTGCTGCTCCCTGCGCTCCTGGCGCAGCTCGAGGTAATGCGAATAATTCGTTTTGTAATCGTATATTTTCTGGTTCACGATCTCGATCGTGCGCTTGGTCACCGTATCCAGGAAGGTTTTATCGTGGCTGATCAGCACCACAGCCCCCGGGAAGGTTTCCATAAACTCCTCCAGCCATTGGATCGCCTCAATATCGAGATGGTTCGTCGGCTCATCGAGCATCAATACATCCGGGCGCTGCAATAAGAGCTTCGCCAGCTCGATGCGCATCCTCCAGCCCCCGCTGAACTCAGAGGTCTGCTTGTGGAATTCCTTACGCTCGAAGCCAAGGCCGCGAAGGATCTTCTCGATCTCTTCCGTGGTATTGGAAGCGCCCACCACATCCAGGCGGGTGTTAATGTCGGTGAGGTCCTCGATCAGCTTCATGTAAGCGTCGCTTTCATAGTCGGTGCGGGTTTCCAGCTGATGGTTGATATCATCGAGGCGGGCCTGCATCTCCTTGATCTCCGCAAAGGCCGTCTCCGTTTCCTCAAACACCGTGCGCCCATGCTGGTGCGTCATATCCTGGGGCAGATAGCCGATCTTGCACTCCCTTGGTATGGACACCTCACCCTTGGTCGGGCTCTGGATACCTGCCAGCAATTTCAGCATGGTACTTTTTCCTGCACCATTTTTGCCTGCCAGACCGATCCTGTCCTTGGGATTGATCAGAAAAGAAACGTTATCGAATAAGTTAAAGCCCCCGAAAGAAACCGTAACGCTGTTAATAGAAACCATTTGCTATGAAAAATAATAAATTTTAAGGCCGCAAAGATACGCAAATTCCTGATTGGTTGGTTATCGTTTATGGCTCGCGACGGATGTGACAGTGACAGCCGATGCGCCTGACGTTCTTTTTTGGGCACCGGACGGACCCGCGCTACTCGCTCTTTGCCTGCCCTGTGGGAACAGGCAAAGGAGCTCAGACATGCCGCTTGGTCCCTGGCGCAGTCCTTCTCACCATAAATTGCAAAGCGTCCATTCAGAAACATTTCGTCAACGATCTTTGCCGGCTGAGGACAGATGCCCATGCAAGGCTCCTACACATTCCGCTTGGGCGGCTCCCAGGCGCTTTCGTTGCTGGAAGAGATAAATCGGAAAAAGCCGACGAACAGGGCGGCATTCATCAGGATAAAATGCCCCAGGGCATTGACAAGAGGCAGCTTTACCTTTACTTTCTCGAGGTAAACTGTCAGCAGCGGCAATACTACCAGCAGAGAGTACGACAGCATCACCACAAAGAACCAGGGATAATAAAAGGAAATACAAACGGCCATAAAAAACGAAATGATGAGGGCAAAAGGCGTAAACCAGCGCAGCACCTTGTGCGACAGAAACGCAAAGCCAAAGCCCTTGTATGGCGGAACCAGAAGGCTCTGGTAGTAGTACAGGTTCCTGAAATTGCCCAGCGAGATCCGCACCTTGCGCCTGAACTCGATCATGGGCGCATCGTTCACATCCTCATAGCATACCGCCTCCGGCTCAAACAAGACCTTCCCTTTTTTCGAGATCACATCGAGGGTAATAAAAAAATCGTCCATCAGAAAGCCATCAGGCACTTTGACGAAGCTCCTTTTCCGGATCGCGTAGCAACCGCCCTCCACCCCTACCACCAGGCCATACACCTGGCTTTCATGGAATTTAAGCTGATTTTCGAAGTTCATGTAATGAATCTCCTGGGCGGAGATGCCTTCGTTGTGCGGCGAGAACTTTTTGATGTTGCCGCATACCATCTCTGCCTCTTTTTTCAGGAGGTTATACACCAGGGCTTTGATGGTGAGCGGCTCGAAGAACACGTTGGCATCAGTGAAGATCAGGTGTTCGCTCGTGGTAAGGTCTACCAGCTCATTGATGATTTTCAGCTTTCCGGAGCGTCCCGTCTTTTCGATCAGCCTCACGGAAGTGCCGGAATCCGCATACTCACGGATGATGGCATTGGTGGCATCGGTGGAATGATCGGAGCCGATGAGGATCTTCAGCTTCTCCTTCGGGTAATCGGAGTTGAGAATGGATTCCAGCTTCCGGCGGATCACCTTCTCTTCGTTATACACAGAGAAGACAACCGTTACAGCAGGCCAGTCATTCACAGAGGCATAATCGTTTTTCACATAGGCCACCCTGCGCGCTTTCTGCTTCATCAGCCAGGGAAAGATCCCATAGCTGAACAAGGGAACCAACAGGCATAGAGCAAACACGATGACCAGGAAAACTGCCATGATCAGAAGGTCTTAGTTTTCCGAATAATCTTTGACAACATGGTACAGGGTGTCCCTCTCCACCGGTGTGCGCTTCACCTGCTTGATCAGGTCTACCAGCTGCTGGGTCGTCAGCTTCGGGTTCTGCTCTTCCGCCCCGGCCATGCTGTAGATCTTGGTCGTATCGTCGATGGTGCCATCGATATCGTCCACGCCGAAGTTGAGCGAGAGCTGGGCGGTGTTACGGCCGATCATGGCCCAGTACGATTTGATATGATCGAAATTATCGAGGTAAATACGGCTGACCGCGTAGTTGCGCAGGTCTTCGATCACGCTCACCTCGGGCACATCCGACATTTCATTGTTCCCGTTGCGGAACTTCAAAGGGATAAAGGCATTAAAGCCTCCGGTCTTATCCTGGAGCTGCCTCAGGCGATCCATGTGATCGATCCTGTGAGCAAAGGTTTCGATATGCCCGTAAAGCATGGTGGCGTTGGACTGCATGCCCAGCTTATGCCATTCCTCATGGATGGCCAGCCATTCCTCAGCGCTGCATTTCCCGCCGGCGATCTTATCGCGGATTTCTTTATCGAAGATCTCGGCGCCACCACCGGGCATAGAGTCCAGGCCGGCTTCCTTCATGATCCTCATGCCTTCCGCATAGCTTACTTTCGCTTTTTTAAAGATATAATGAAGCTCTACAGGAGTCAGGGCCTTGATGTGAAGCTCAGGACGGTGCTTTTTGATCGCTTTGAAGAGCTCTGTATAAAAAGCCAGGTCCTGCTTCGGAATTACGCCGCCGGTCATATGCACCTCGGTCACTTCCTTGCCATCGTACTGTTTGATGATGTCGAGCATCTGCTCAATGGACAGCTCCCAACCCTCCGAACGCTGCTTGATAAGACGCGAATAGGCACAGAAGGAGCAGGTATATACACAGATATTGGTGGGCTCCACATGAAAATTGCGGTTGAAATAAACCAGGTTGCTGTTCTTTTTTTCCCTCACAAAATTGGCCAGGGTGCCCAGATACGACAGGCTGCCATGCTCGTAGAGGTACACACCTTCATCAAAAGAGATACGTTCGCCGGCAAAGACCTTAGCGGCAATAGCTTTCAGTTCACGGTCGATACGCTCCGACTGAACAATCACTTCCTGTGGATTTTCCATAATCATAAAGCAAAGGTAGACAAATGTCTATACATTCAGGCAATTTTCCACCCTTTTGTCCTGTAAAACAAATGAACAGCGCTTTTGTTACGGGCATAAAAAAATCCCGCCATCACGATAAATCGTGATGGCGGGATTTCAGAATCAATCGGATTTGAGCTTATTGTTTGACCATACGGCCGATTTTCACCGGCTGATCGGCTTTAAGCACTTTGAAGATATACACACCGCTCGACAGGGCTGCTGTATTCACGATGGTATGCTCGGAGCTCAGGTTTTGTGAAATGACCAGTTTACCTAAAGCATCGTAGATCTGAACAGAGGCGTTAGACGCTAACTCTGAAGAAACAGCAATGTTCAGGATTCCGCTGTTAGGGTTAGGGTACACATTCACAGAAGTACCGGACAACTCATCGATGCCAGTGGCTACCGTACAAGTGATCACAGAAAGAGATAAGCTGGCAGTGCCGATGCAAGAGCCGTTGGCAGTTCCTACAGAATAGGTCGTCGTCGTCGTAGGGCTTACAACGATGACAGGCGTCGTTGCAAACGTAGACCACAGGTAGCCTGTACCGTTACCGGTAGCCGTTAAGGTAGCCGAAGAGCCTGAGCAGATGGTTGCTGTAGAAGAGCTCACGGAAACTGTAGGGTTTGGAGTAACAGACACCGCTACTGTTTTAGTACCTGCACAGCCTGAAGTTGTACCCATTACGGTATACGTTGTAGAGCTGGTTGGGTTGGTAGTAAGCGTAGATGTGCTTGCTCCTCCTGGCATCCAGGAGTATGTTGTAGCACCCGAAGCAGTGAAGGAAACCGCTGCACCGCTACACACAGAGCTGCTAGAAGCCGCTACCGAAACAGACGGAGCTGCATTTACGTTCTGAGTAACGGTTGTAGTCGCTGTACCGCATGAAGATGTACCTGTAACGGTATAAACAGTCGTTGCAGCAGGAGTTGCTACCACAGAGCCGCCATTAGCAGAGCTTAAGGTTCCTGCAGGAGCCCAGGTGTAGGTTGTAGCGCCTGTTACTGTTAAGGTAGACGATTGTCCTGCGCAGATCGCTGTGCTTGAGCTTGCCGCGTTGATTACCGCTACAGCCGATACCGCAACGTTAGCAGAGGCAGTAGCCGTACCGCAGGCATTGGTGCCGGTAACTGTATAGGTTGAGTTGGAAGATGGAGCAAATGTTGCCGAAGCTGTTGACTGGCCGCCCTGCCATGCATAGGTAGTGGCGCCGGAAGCCGTCAGTGTAGCCGTTGCACCTGTACAAACTGTAGAAGATGCCGGAGAAACCATCACTGTTGGCTGCGCCACGACAGTAATCGGAGTGGATTTTTTATCAACGCAGGTAGGCACAGAAGACCATGGAATGTTGGTCACGATCAATGAATCATTAAATGTTCCGGTTACCGTATAGTTGTGGTTCTGATGTTTGTTATTGAAACGTCCGGTACCGTCGCTGAAGTTCCAGATATAGGCAGAATCCAGGCCGGTAGCAGGAATACCCCATTTTTTACAGAACCTCGATACGTTGAACATGTAGTTCTCAGCTACAGCCGAGTTCACAGACGTATTGGTATTAGACAATGTAGACGTGATACACATTGGCGATGTTGGGGTCACCGTGTAATCAGCTGTCATATTATACGAATAGATCGGGAATACAATCGGCTCATAATCAGCAGGCGCTGTAAATAAAGCGCTTGTATTAGAGAATGTGGTGTTTGATAATCCGATATATCCTCTGCCTTCCCCATAGTTCAATGTGGCTGCTGTTGGTGTATTGGCAGGAGCCATGTAGAACCTGATCGTATCGGTATTAACCGTTGATCCGTTTTTAACAACTACTGCAAAATTGGTAGTCACAGTCCTTGGAGCCGTTAATGCACCGTAATAATAAGCAGCTGTCGTAACGTTTGCCGTCATGGAGTCGATTTTTGCGACAGGAACACCGGCACCGTTCACACTGTATAAGTAAGCTTTTGTAGGAACAGCGGCAGAAGTACTACCTGCCCTTCTTACAGCAACAAAGCCCAGACCTGTAACGGTGAGGGTAGCAGTATTCGGATAAGAATAGGCCCCGCCATAAGCACTTGCACCCGTACGGGTAGAAGAAAGGGTGACGTAATTTTGTGATGGATTTTTGTAGTAGTTTTTGGTATCCACATAATAGTTGGTGTCCACACAGTTGGCTGTCGCTACAGTCAAACTGCCTTTATGCAGCTGGCTGCTCGTAGAGAAGTGTTTGCCGGTGAACGGCTCAGCCGGCTGAACCTGGCTGTTAAGTTGTGCCTGCATGCCCGTTATCGAAGCCGTAGCAATTGCACCCGTTAAAAGTATTCTTTTTATCATGTTTAAAGGTTTTTTATAGGAGTACAATATATGACAAAATTCGGCAAAAAAAAATCTCTATGAGTGACCGTTAATCAGAATCACCCCACGAAACTGGGGAATTTATCGACAAATTCATTCTTATGTTTTTGATTTACAAAACCATACGAAAAAGGCCCTCCGTTTTCACGAAGGGCCTTTTTAACACTAAAAATGAGGGAAATTTTATTATTTGATCACGGTCAGCTTGCTGAATGCCTGAGCATTGTTCGCTTTAATGCTGTACATATAGACACCTGCATTTAATGAGGAAACGTCTATTTTCGTGCTGTGGCTGCCTGCCTGCAGGTTTTCCAGCTTCAGGTTTTCCACCTGCTTGCCGGTTACGTCAAATAAAGCGATCTCTGCATTTCCTGCCTGAGCCAGGCTAAAGTTGATGTTTACTTCATCTTTGGCAGGGTTAGGGAAAGCCGGAGATAAGCTCAGGCCCTCTTTGCTGATTTCTTTCACGTTCACATCCAGCTGCTCAGCCGTTACGATCGGGAAAATCCCCAGGTCAGTGGTCAGGTTCCAGCCTGTTTTCATAGTAGCCCATGCATTGGTGTTGTCTTTATCCCATGCACTCAGCGTAGAAGTGGAAGCACAACCGTCTACCGATTGAACCAGGCCCAGAGTGTCCTGTCCGGCACCTGAAAAATCAGCCGATACGAAGAACGCGTTTGTTGTTAAGGACACCGGCGTTGTAAACGTGAAGATGTTGGCTGTATAAGAACCTGCCGTCAAGGTAGAGATGGTTTTGGTATCGCTGGTTCCCAGTAAAGCTCCCGGAGCGCCGGCATTGTCAGCATAAACCTTAACCGTCATTACGCCTGTTCCCGGTCCACCCGTTTTCTTCGCGCCAATGAATAAGGACACCTGGCTGATAGTACCAGGGAGCATTAAGCTTTTTTCAGCAAGGGTGTAGCGCATGGCTTTTTCCTTATCGCCGAAACGGTTGTTTCCTCCTACATAACCACCTGAAACAGATGTCGTTCCTGCACCATAAACAGTAAGTGTACAGGTTCCTCCGGCAAATGATGCAGGGATGTAAGCCGTTGTAGTGGAAGTTGCAACAGAAGCAGCCATGTTCTGAGGCTTGGCAATAGTTGCCAGCTCAGTAGCCACTTTGGTTTGTTGCGCATTCGCCCCCAGTGCCAAAGCACCTAAAGCCAGTGTTAAGTAAATTTTTTTCATGGTGTGTGTTTGTTTTTTAAATGAAATTTGAGTTATTAAATTGGTTAATCGCGCCAAACATACAATAACTTTCCATATATCAAAAACCGTTTAAAAAAAAGATCCGGCGCTTATCATTTTTTGGAGGATTATGTAAATCTTTAAGAATTAGCATCTTTATCCTAAACATTTAGTTTTTTTCGTTAAATTTGGAATTGAGTCTGAACCCGTTCAAACATATTATTGGCATGAGAAACATACATTTACGCTTTTTGTATGTTTTCGTGTCGTTTTTCTTATTCTCAGCCGCTTTTTCGCAGGTAAAAAACGAAGATGAGCTCAAAAAACAGGCAAATGCCCTATTTGAGGCCGAAGACTACAACGCTTCCTATAAACTTTACTCACAGCTCGTTTCCCTTTATCCCAAAGATCCTGAATACAATTACCGCCTCGGCGTATGCATGCTTTTTACCGAGCCTGATAAGAAAAAACCCTTCAGCTATTTTCAGACCGCTCTGAAAAATCCGGCGGAAGCGCCCAAGGATGCTAAATTTTACCTTGCCAAAACCTACCACGTCAATTATAAGTTCGACGACGCGATCAGGCTTTACACCGAATATAAGCAAACAGCTGGTGCCGCCTCCGTCAAAAGGCTGCAGGTGGATCGCGAGATAGCCGCCTGCCGCAATGGCAAGCGCCTGCTCTCCAACCTGTCCGACCTGGTGGTCATCAGCAAAAAGCAGCTCAACGAAGCCGATTATTTCCGCAGCTACGACATCAAAGACATCGGCGGCAAACTGCTGGTAAAGCCCGAAGACTTCAAGACAGGCGCCGACAAAAAGAAAAAAGACAACTCGGTGGTATACCTTCCGCGAAGCGGCGAGCGGGTGTATTATTCGAGCTATGGCGAGAACGGGAACAACGGCCGGGATATTTATTTTGTGAACCGCCTTCCGAACGGCAGCTGGAGCAAGCCACAGCCCATGCCCGCCCCGGTGAATACCGAATACGACGACGATTATCCTTTCCTGCATCCGAATGGGCGTACGCTGTACTTCAGCTCCAAAGGGCACAACAGCATGGGAGGCTACGACGTCTTCAAAACGACCTACGATCCGGAAACACAAAGCTGGAGCAAGCCGGAGAACCTGGAGTTCCCGATCAACTCGCCCGACGATGATATTTTATTTGTGACCGACTCGCTCGAAAAGACCGCCTTCTTCAGCACCGGGCGGTACAGCCCCTATGGCAAGATCGACGTGCTCAAGATAAATACCGAGCGGCGCCCGATGAACTTTGCCGTGCTCAAAGGAACGGTGGTGAAGGAAGACGTGGGGCAGAGCCTGCTTTCGAAAATCACGGTGAAGAACATGGCCAATGGCGAGATCGTAGGAACCTACCAGGCCAAGGAGAACGGCGACTACTACATGGAATTGCCGAACGGCGGAAAATTCATTTTCACAGTGGAAACGCCCGGCCTTACGACGCAGTCGGACGGCGTCCAGATGCCCATCGCTTACTCCCTGAAGCCATATAAGCAGGTGATCTCCTATGAGCAGAAGGTGCTAAAGATCATTAACTATTTCGACGGGCAGATCGCCGACGAGAACTACTCGATGATGATAGACCTCATTGAGAAAAAGGCCAGGCTGGAAGTGAATGAAAATGAGCCTTACAACAACGGGCTCAAAACGTCTTCGCCTAACACCAATGCCTCCGCTGCCAAAACCAATACAACGACCGCCGTGAGCACCACTAACCCAACGGCACAGGGTGACAACACGGCCGGCACCAAGAACGCAAGCGGCAACACGAATAAGAATGTGACCAACGAGCAGCTCCTTGCCATTGCCAAAACAGATGCCATAGAAGCTGACAATGAAAGCAAGAACCTGAAACAGGAGGCCCAGGACGCCTTTGACCTCGCCACGCAAAAAACGGCCGAGGCTGTCGCCCTGCAGAAACAAGCGGATGAAGCCAGCGCGAACCTCAACAGCATCACGGATGTTTCCAAAAAAATGATGAAACCATCAAAATA
>Ga0233425_10006054_pt1 | contig 18376 bp, 16 predicted proteins | sample Watercolumn_Towu_2_FD_181712 | JGI IMG/M metagenome (GOLD analysis project Ga0233425, IMG submission 181712) | Freshwater microbial communities from Lake Towuti, South Sulawesi, Indonesia - Watercolumn_Towuti2014_140_MG | ecosystem: Environmental > Aquatic > Freshwater > Lake | place... | reverse complement strand
GTGGACGAGAAACTCCAGTATTTTGCGGACCTACCCGCTTCGATCAAAGGGCTACTGGGCAAGTACTGCGAGACCCTCGGCGAAGTCACGGCGTAGGGGATAAAAAACTTTATCTGAAAAACTATAGTAGAAGCGGATCGCTTCCATATGGCGGTTTTCGAGCGTGATGAGACAGCGCTTGCGGAACGGCATCTCCCAAAAGCAGTTGTAGCCGCGGTTGGGGTTGACGGCCACGGCCAGCGAGTTGACCTGCGCATACTGCCCCCAACCGCAGGCGTAGAAGTCAGCAACCGGACACTCAACGGAAGGGATCTCCTGCCCGTCCCAGTAGATGCGCACGATGTAGAAGCGGCTCAGCGGCCCCTTGCGCGCCACATCGCCGCTGAGCCACATGTGCTGGATCGCGCCCGGCCCCGTGATATCGGCCACGACGTAGGTCTGGCCCGGCTCGACGGGCACGCTTGGCGACACCTTCCAGCCTTGGCCCAGATCGCGCGCCGCGCTGGCGCCCTGGCCTTCAATGGCCATGCCACCCTTGCCCTTCTCACCGGTGAAATTCTCCGCGCTGATCGAGCGCGTCTTGGCCGTCGAAAGCCGGGGCAGGTTGCCCAGGCTCATGCCGAGTCCGTTGAATGCCGACATATCCACACCTCTTTGGCGCGCTACTGCTGCAGCCGTCATTGCGAGCGGTGTGTGCGAAGCAATCCCCAACGCCATGTACGAGATTGCTTCGGCCCCCACAACGGGCCTCGCAATGACGACTTAACAGTACATCGCCGAGCTAGATGATCTCCAAATAGTCCCGGTCCGGCAGCTTGGGGAACGGCGCAGCCGGCAACGTCTGATACCAGAAGGCCACCGAGGCGATGTCATCCCGCAGCGGCAGGTATTGGCGGTCTGTGCGCGAGCTGCGCCAGCCGAGCGCCTGGATCGTCACCCGCAGGTCTTGCTCGAAGCGGATCGGATCCATGATATGCCAGCGGTACATGCTGAAACGCGTCTGGGAATCGTACAGCCCGTCGGGACGGATCACCTGCGAAAGCCCGGCGTAAGGCGTGGTGAACTCGCGATAGCCGCCGTTCTCCTTGCCCAGATCGAAGTCGTAGGAGCCGCAGAAGTAGTCTTCGGTGCCGGTGCCGCAGATCGTCGGCCACTCGTCGTCGCCATCCATGTAGAACTTGATCTCACCCTCGCCCCACCAGCCACAGTTGTTGACCCCCCAGGCCATGTAGGTGCCCACATAATGTCCCTGCCCCTGCACGCCGTCCAGGATCGTGTACACTTGTTTGTAGGGGAGGGGATTCGTGCGCCGGAACTGGGCATGGAAATAGGCTGCGTCGGCCGGCACGTCGGTCAGGGTGTAATCAATCTGGTAGTAGAGCACCATGTCCTCGTTGGCGATGTTGGTCATGGTGATCCGGCACGCCTTGCGGAAGGGCATCTCCCAGTAACAGTTGAGGCCGCTGCGCGGGTTGACGCACACCGGCAAGGATGAAATCTGGGCATAGCGCCCGTAGGCCGAGGCAAAGAAGTCGCCCACCGGGCACTCCACCGCCGGTGTATCGGCGCCATCCCAATAGATCCGCAGGATGTTGAAGCGCCAATTCCCGGTCGGGGTCATCCAGATGTGCTGGATGGCGCCCGGCCCAGCGATGTTCGCCAGCTCGAAGGTCTGGCCGGCCGCGATGCGGATGGAGGGCGAGATCTTCCACCCGCGACCCAGATCCCGCGAACGGGCCGCGCCCGTGCCTTCGGTGGCCATGCCGCCTTTGCCCTTTTCGCCGGTGAAGTTTTCGGGGCTGATCGAGCGCGTCTTCGCCTTCGACAACAGCGATAGCGTGCCCAGGCTCAAGCCCAGACCGTTGTATCCTTTTGCCATGATGTCCTCCCTTGATAGATTACTGTCTGTCCTGTGGCTGTAGCGCAATCCGGCGGACTGCGCCCGGTGCTGCGGCGACAAGCCAGCAGCTTGTGCTACGTTCGGCTTTAGCTGCTAAGCCAGTATACCTCGCAGTTGGAGGCCCTTCGCCAGGTGGCAACTCACCCAATGACCTGGGCTGATTTCATCAAGCTGCGGCGTCTCTTTGGAGCATTGCGCTTGAGCGTAGCGACAGCGGGGATGGAAGTAGCAGCCTGAAGGCGGATTTGCGGCGCTGGCGACCTCGCCGGGCAGGCGAATGGGACGGTCGCGTCGTCGCGGGTCGGGTTTGGGCACCGCAGCCATCAACGCCTCGGTGTAGGGATGGCGCGGCTGATAATACAACTCGTCTGTCTTAGCCAACTCCACCAATTTGCCGACATACATCACGGCTACACGATCGCTGATATGCTCCACGACACTCAGATCGTGGGCGATGAACAGATAGGTGAGGTCGAAATCGCTCTGCAGATCCTCCAACAGGTTCAACACCTGCGCCTGGATCGAGACATCCAGCGCCGACACCGCCTCATCGCAGACGATCAGCCGGGGGTTGAGCGCCAGCGCCCGGGCGATGCCCAGCCGTTGGCGTTGGCCGCCGCTGAAGGCATGAGGATAACGGCTCATGTACTCCGGCCGCATCCCGACCACGCGTAGCAGCTCGGCCACGCGATCCTTCAACTCCTGGCCGTGGGCTACGCGATTGATCACGAGCGGTTCGGCGATGATCCTTTCTACGGTCATGCGCGGGTCTAGCGAGGAGAAAGGGTCCTGAAAGATGATCTGCATGTTGGGTCGCACCTTCAGCAACTCCTTGCGTGTCATCTTCTCCAGGTTGACCCAGCCCAACCTGGGGTCATTGAAGCGGATTTCGCCGCCGGTCGGGGCGAGCAGGCGCATGATGGTGCGGCCAGCCGTCGTCTTGCCGCAGCCGCTCTCGCCCACCAGCCCCAAGGTTTCCCCTTTGCGCACGAAGAAGTCAATGCCATCCACCGCCCGCACCGCCCCGGACGACCGCCGAAACAAGCCATGGCGCAGCGGGAAGTGCTTCTTGAGGCCACGCACATCCAGTAAGAGCTCATTCTGACTGAGGTCAGCCTTCATAGATCGTTTCCTCCAGGTCAGAATACAGGAAGCAGCGCACTTGATGTTGATCGCCGCCGCCGACGGTTGGCGCCGGCACACGCACATCGCAGATGCCCGGCTTGATCATGTCGCATCGGGGATGGAACGGACACCCCCTGACGCTCGTGTAAGGATCGGGCACCACCCCGCGGATCGGCTCCAGCCGCGCCTTGGTGCGGCTGCCCACGTGAGGGATGGAGTGTAACAGCGCCCGCGTGTAGGGATGCTTGGGATCATAGAACAACGCATCCACGGTGGATAGCTCCACGACCCGGCCCAGATACATGACCGCCACCGTATCACACATCTGGGCCACAACCCCCAGGTTATGGGTGATGTAGAGGATAGTCATCCCGATCTGGGCTTGCAGCTCGCGCATCAGGTCCAAAATCTGGGCTTCGGTGGTCACATCCAGCGCGGTGGTCGGTTCATCGGCGATCAGGACCGAAGGGGTGCAAGAGAGCGCCATCGCGATCATGGCCCGCTGGCGCATCCCGCCGCTCAGCTCATGCGGATAGCGTTTCACCAGTGAAGCTGGGTTGGGCATGCCGACTTGATCCAGGATTTTCACCGCGCGTTCCTCAGCGCCGGCCTTATCCACCTTCTGGTGAAACAGAATCGCCTCTTCAATCTGATCGCCCACCGTGTATGAGGGATTCAGCGAGGTCATTGGCTCCTGGAAGATCATGGCGATCTCGCCGCCGCGGATGCTGCGGATCTCGCGTCCCTGGGGGTCCAGGTCGGTCAGTCTGACTTCGGTGGTCATCTGCGAGGCGCCGCCCTGCCGGTCAAGGCGGTGCAACACGATCTCTCCGCGCACGATGCGCCCCGGCCTGGGTACCAGGCGGAGGATCGAAAGCGCGGTCACGCTTTTGCCGCAGCCGCTTTCCCCCACCACGCCCATTACCTTGCCCGCAGGGACATCCAGGCTCACGCCGTTCAAAGCTCGAGAGATGCCCAGATCGGTAAAAAAGTAGGTATGCAGATCCCTGATCTGCAGGATCACATCGCGATCAGCGCTTGCTGATGCCGCTTGCTCACTCATGGCCCCCCCTGTCGGCTTCTTCCCTTACGGTCAGATCGAATACGGGTCTACGGCATCACGCAGGCCATCGCCCAGGAAGCTGTAGAAGAGAACAGTCAAGACCACGCCAAGGCCGGGGATCATCAGCCACGGGTGCAAGATCACGGCCGACACCTGGGTCGCGCCCCGCAAGAGGGATCCCCAACTGACCAGGGGCGGCAGGATGCCCAGGCCCAGGAAGCTCAACGCCGTCTCGCCCAGAATCATGCCCGGAATCGCCAGCGCCCCGACGACGATGATATGGCTGGCCGCATTGGGGATCATGTGCTGGATAATGATCCGCGCATCGGATGCCCCGGCCGCCAGCGCAGCCTGGCAGAAATCGGCCTGGCGATAGGACATCACCTTCGCCCGCAGTTGTCGCGCCAGGCCGGTCCAGTTCACCAGGGAGAGGATGACGGTGATGAGGAAGTAGCGGTGCAGGGCGGTGAAACTCCCGGAGATGTCGGGCAAGGCGGCTGCCAAAGCTGCCCACAAAGGTATCGTGGGGAAGGCCATGATGATCTCAATGATGCGCTGCATCACATCGTCAATCACGCCGCCGAAATAGCCCGATGCGCCGCCCATGAGAGAACCAAATGTGATCGTCAGCGCCACGCCAAGCAAGCCGACGGTCATCGAGATCTGGCCGCCCATCAGCACGCGCGCCATCATGCATCGCCCCAGGTCATCCGCCCCAAAGGGATAGAGGCGCTGCGGCGGCTCGATGCCGAGCAGGTGGATGTCCGAGTTGATGAAGCCGAGCATCTGATAGGGATCGCCGCGCACGAAGAAGTATACGGGAATCTTTTGGGTCTCATCGAGGACAAACACATACTTGAGGTTCTTCTCGTCGAGCTCGGTGCTGACGCCGTAGGTGTAGAGGCGCAATCCCAACTGACCATCAGGCCCGATAAAGGTGAACGGACTGGGCGGGCCGTAGAGATAATCCGGGTTCTGAAAGGTATAGTCGTTGGGTGCCAGGAAGGGGGCCAGCGCCATCACAATGTACATCACGATCAGCCCCACGACGCCGGTCATAGCCAGCTTGTTGCGGGCGAAGCGCAGCCGCATCAGCTTCCATTGGGACATTTGCCCCACTTCACTGACCGGCTCGCGCGCGATGCCCGGCGCTGTCGTTGCAGGGGTCACGAGTTCAGTCATCTTGTTCATCCTATTCGAACTGGATTCGCGGGTCGAGCCAGGCCAGGAGGATGTCGGCCAGCAGGTTGCCGATCAGCAAGATGATTGCCAGGAAAACCAGGAAGGTCCCTGCCAGGTACATGTCCTGCTGGATCAAGGCTCGGAAATAGATCGGCCCGCTGGTCGGCAGGTTGAGCACGGTCGCAACAATGACCTCGCCCGAGACGATGGCGGGCAAGCTCGTCCCCAGCACCATCACCAGGGGATGCAGGGCGTTGCGCACCGCGTGTTTCCAGATCACCTTTCGCTCGGCCAGCCCCTTGGAGCGCGCTGTCTGCACATATTGCATGCCGAGCACATCCAGCAGGTTGCCGCGCATCACGCGGCTGACCCACGCTGTCCCGTTGAGACCGATGACGACGATGGGAATCCACACGTGCTTTAGGAAGTCAATGAACTTCACCACACTCCACGGCGCATCGCGATATTGGTCCGAGAAAAGCCCCACCACTTCCATGCCGAATACCTGCTGGGCGATCACCATCAGCACCAACGCGAGGAGAAAGGCGGGCACCGAAAGGCCGAAGAACTGTATCACGGTGATGGCATAGTCGGGGAGGGTGTACCGATGGGTCGCCGAATAGACGCCAATAAGGATGGCGACCGTCCAACTGAAGAGCAGCGTCAGCACCGAAATAACCATGGTGTAACCCAACCGTGCCCAAATGATCTCCTTGACGGGTTTCATATACTCAAAAGAAAACCCGAAATCGCCCCGCGCAAACCCAGAAACCCATTTCCAGAACTTGATGGGGATTGGATCATCAACCCCATAGGTCTTCTTAAGGGCTTCGATCTGATCCTGGTACACATTGCCGCCCGCCATGCGCAAGCGCTCGATCTCAAACTCCAGATAGGAGCCGGGCGGCAGCTCGATAATCATGAAGCCGAGGATGACGATGAAGACCATCGTGACTGCCATGTTCCCGATCCGGCGCCCGATATATCTCAGCATAACTCTCCCCTTTCGACTCGCTCTTCTCAATTCTTCAGGGCGCAAGACTTCCGAAGTCTCAGCCGGCAAGACTTCGGAAGTCTCCCCACCGTCTCCTGGGGCGCCGCTCAGGACATGGCTTGGGCCGAAGCAATCCCCTTCATGCGCGGGGGATTGCCTCGTCGCAAACGGCGCTCCTCGCAATGGGTGCGTTTCACGTTGGGGGCAGGAATGAGCGGAGCACCCTGAGCGGAGGTCGGCAGTAGTTCGCCGACCGTAGTCGAAGGGCGCGCAGCGGTCGTGGAAAGGCCGCCTCCTTCGACTTCACTCCGCAAACGACGCTCCGGTCCGCTCAAGATGCTTCTTCGTCTCAGAAATGAAACACACCCCCGCGCAATGACGGCCGTGTTTGGTTACGGCGCGCTTCGCGGGGCCGCGCTATGCCTTCTTGTAGAAGTACGTCTCAGGATTGGTAATACCCGGGTACACCATGATCCACGGCGTCACAAAGCCGCCGGTCTTCAACTGCTCCTTTTGGGGCACGTTGACCAGCTTCTTGCTGACGATGATGACGCGCGGGATGTTGGCGACGCAGCCGATGAGGAACGGGCCTTCGTTGATGTGGATGTCGTAGATCTGCCACGCCATCGCATGGCGTTTGACCTCGTCAATCTCAAGCATGGCCCGGCGTGAGATGTCCTGTAGCTTCAGGACCGTCTCGCCGATCAGGTCCTTCTCAGTCGGCGCAAAGCGAGGCGGTTGTCGGTCCCAGGGATTCTTGTCAAGCTCCTTCTTTTCCGTTTCGGTACCCTGGAACAACCACATGTTGCCAGATAACGGGGCCCAGCGAGTGGCCTCGGCCGGCGTATGCCAGGCGATAAAGGTGAAGTGATCTGGGCCATCGCCCACTTCCCAGTCGGTGCGCACCATCCCTTTGCCGCTCTGCCAGAAGAGGCCGAACTCGGTCGCCGGCATCTGGTTGACGATGACGTTCAAGCCGACCCCATTCCAGGTCTTCTTGAACATCTCCATCACCTTGATGCCGTCGGAAGTAGCGGTGGCAGAGATGTCAACCCGCATCTCCAGCTTCGAGCCATCGGGCATCTCGCGCCAGCCGTCGTTATTCACATCCTTGACGCCGATCTCGTCGAGCAGCTTTTTGGCCTTCTCCGGATCGTATTGCACATACGCGTCGCGAATCCGCTGGAACTGCTTCTTGGCCTCGTCGTTGAAGTTGAACTCGATGGACTTGGGACTGTAGGAGCCGGTGCTCATGATACCGGTGTTGAAGTAGACCGTTTTCTGGATCGTCGCGCGGTCATGCGCATGAGAGAGGGCCTGCTTGAACTTGGGGTTGCGGAACAGCGCCCGCACCTTGGCGTCGGGATGGTCGTGGTTCAGATAGATGATGCGGCCCGTGCCATCGCCGCTATCCCACAGACGGACCTCGTAGCCGCCCTTCTCTTCGTTCTGTTTCAACGTAGCCACATCCGCCAGGTAGATGTTGTAGCTGTGGCAAGCGAAGTCAACGCCCCCCTGCATCACGGTCAGCTTCTGGGCCTCCGGGTCCGCGATCATCTTTTCTTCGACGTTGTCAATGTAGGGCAACTGATTCCCTTTGGTGTCCACGGCATAGTAGTAGGGATTGCGCACCCACATCCTGGAAACACCCGGCTCGAACTTCTCACAGCGCCAGGCGGTCAGCGTAGGACAGTCAGGATTCTGACGCCAGAGAACCTTCTGGTCGAACTCGGTGAAATCCTTGTATTGGCTGTTGTGTTTCGGGTGGAACTGCTTGACGTAGTGCGCCGGTACGATCCAGCGTGGCCCCGTGCCGCCCTTCGGCCACATCGCCAACTGCCTGGCGGTCAGCGGCGCCGGGCCGGCGTATTTCAGCTTGAGGGTGAAGTCATCCACCTTGATGAACTCGACCAATTTGCCGGCCGCGGTCGCCCACTCGGGCGGAGCATCCGATTGGTCGGGGTCCACCACCATGTCTTTCCACCAGAAGATCACATCGTCAACCGTACACGGCTTGCCATCGGACCACTTGAGCCCCTTGCGGAAGTTGAGGGTCCACTCGCTGGTATCGGCATTGCTCGAATAGGACTCGATCATGCCTGGGACGATGCCGAAACCATCGTCTATCCATCTTAGCGGTGAGTTGCCATATTGAGCCATCACCCAAGCCGCGCCTAAGGCGTTGACGATGGTGCGAATCGTGCCGCCATACTCACCGATTGATGTGAGCGGAGCAAGAACCAGGGGGGTGGTAGGCAGGCGCTGGGCGAGGGGCGGCAGCTTGCCCGCCTTAACTTGCTCGGCCAACATGGGGGCTTCGCCGCCCGCGGCCGCTACCGTGGGGACGGCCGTAGCGGGGACCGCGGTGGCGACTGTGGTTGGGGTCGCCGCCGGGGCCGCCGGCGCCTTGGGCTGCGCGGGGGCCGGGGTGGCGGCTGCTTTGGGCGCCGGGGCCGGCTGCGGTGCGCCGCACGCTGATAGCGCGACGCCAACGACACTCGCCGCGGAGGCGAATAGGAATCCACGGCGGTCTAGCTTCATTCTCTTGGACATGAGAGTTCCTCCTTGAGGTAAGCGTCCTCCACTGAACAGAGAGTTCTTCGTGCCTGGAATCCGAACGGGCGATTAATCACCGGAAGCAACTAAACTGTGTGGCCTCCTTTCTAGCCTGTGCTTCGCGATCATGCGCCAGCGACACAACATCCCTCAGCGAACGAAGCGAGATGTTCAGGCTGTTGACTATCACGATCCTCAGCGAATGGCTATGCAGAGAATACCAAGGTGGGCAAACTGGGGTCAGCAATTGGCCACAGCGCTCGCTATTCTCGAGCCTGTGCACGGCCGGCTGTACATGAATGCAAGCAACCAGCCAACGGGCTTCAGTTGGATCGGACATACTTCAACCGATCGCTTGTCGAGTTCTGGCTGCCGACTCGACCATCCAGTCACATCGCCACTGCCTACAGTAGTTAAGACTATAGCATACTACGTTCTATCATGCAAATGGGATGCCGAGGTCGGTTGTCTGGCTGATCGTTGTCATGGTCACACAGGCGCTTCTCGACTACAATTGAAGGTACGGTCATGCAACGACCGCAAACTGTTACCTTGAGGTATTCGTGACGCCAGCTCGACCTCTGATCTTGCTCACTAACGACGACGGCATCCGCTCGCCAGGCTTGATGGCCGCGGCCGAAGCGGTCTGCGATCTCGGCGACCTACTGATCGTGGCCCCGGCGACGCAACAAACGGGGATGGGCCGCGGCACGCCGCCGATCGTGAACGGCGCGGTCATCGCCGAGCGCCTGACCGTGGAGTGCCAGGATTTGATCGCCTACAGCCTGACTGGCTCGCCCGCGCAGACAGTGATCTACGCGGTGCTCGTGTTGGCCCCGCGCCAGCCCGACCTGGTGATCTCCGGCATCAATTACGGCGAGAACCCCGGTACCGTCGTGACGGCTTCGGGCACGGTGGGCGCGGCGCTGCAGGCCGCGGAGTTCGGCATCCCGGCGCTCGCCGTTTCACTGGAAACCGACCGGCAGTATTACTATCACCACGGCCACGACGTAGATTGGCGCATCGCCGGGCTGACCACGCGGAAAATGGCGCAAGCGGTATTACGCGCGCAACTTCCTTTCGACGTTGACGTACTAAAGATTGATATCCCGGCAGATGCCACGGCCGCAACCCCGTGGCGTCTCACCCGGCAATCGCGGCAATCGTACTTCCGCCAGTTCCGCCCTGAAGGCGCTCAGGCGGATCCGGAGAGCGGGTGGGTCCACCTGGACTACGATATCATCATAGATTGGGACCGGTTGGAGCCGGATTCGGACATCGCCGGATTCCTGCGCGATCGCGTGATCACCGTGACCCCGCTGAGCCATGATCTGACCTCGCGGGTGGATTTCGACGTCTTAGAGCGGTTGCTGAAGGCGTGACGGGGGAGTTATGATCCGTACCGAAGGGCTTTGTAAATACTTCGCGGGCAACGGCAAAGAGGTGAAGGCCGTGGATGGTCTTCACCTTGAAGTCCGGCGGGGCGAGGTGTTCGGCTTCCTGGGGCCAAACGGCGCGGGTAAGACGACCACGGTGCGGATGCTGGCCTGCTTGATCGCGCCGAGCGCGGGCCGGGCGTGGGTCAACGGGTTGGCGGTCGGCAAGGCCAACCTGGCAATCCAGGCCACGGTCGGCATCCTGACCGAATCGCCGGGCCTCTACGAGCGGCTGAGCGCGCGCTACAACCTGGAAATCTTTGCCGAGCTTTATGGCGTCAAGGATGTCAAGGGCCAGGTCGAAAAGTACCTGCGTCTGTTGGGGCTGTGGGATCGCCGCGATGCCGAAGCCGGGACCTTCAGCAAAGGGATGAAGCAGAAGCTGGCGATTGCGCGGGCGTTGCTCCACGAGCCGCCGGTCCTCTTCATGGATGAGCCGACGGCCGCGCTGGACCCCGAAGCCGCCAAAACCGTGCGTGATTTCATCGAGACGTTGCGCGGCCAGGGCCGCACGATCTTTCTGTGCACCCACAACCTGGACGAAGCGGAACGGCTGTGCGACCGGATCGGCGTCTTCCGGCAACGGCTGATCGCCGTAGACACGCCGGACGCGCTGCGCCGCCAACTCTTCGGCCGCCAGACGGTGGTCAGCCTGACGCCGCCCGTGTTGCAAGGCGCCGCCCAGGCGGAGGCGCTGGCCGGGAGCGTGCGCGGCCTGCCCTTCGTCCAGCATGTCGCCGTGCTCGATGACGACGCGGGCGGCCGCGGAGGCTACCAGCTCGTCATCAGCCTGGACGACCCGGCGTTGCGCAACCCGACGATCATCCAACTGCTCGTGGCGCAAGGCGCGCAAATCCGTTTCGTCAATGAGCTGCGGCATTCGCTCGAAGACGTCTATCTCAGCCTGATGCACAACGGTCAGCCGGGAGGCGCGCCATGAGACAATTCCGTGCGGTCGTTCGCAAAGAATGGGCCGACATGCTGCGCAACAAGCTTGTCTTCTATGTCATCATCTTCGTGCCGCTGCTGATGCTCGCCATCCCGATAGTGATGCTCATCATTATGCGCCAGACGCCCGTCAGCGCGCAAGACCTTGAGGAAATGCAGGGCATGCTCAAAAACCCGATCTTCGCCGAGATGAACTCGGTTGAGGCCATTCAATCGGTGATGGCGAGCAACATGATGGTGCTCTTCCTGATGATGCCGTTGATGGTGCCCGTCACCATCGCCTCCTACAGCATCGTCGGCGAAAAGGTGACCCGCTCGCTGGAGCCGCTCCTGGCGACCCCGATCACGACGCCCCGGCTGTTATTGGCGAAGGGGTTTGCCGCGGCCGCGCCCGGCATCGCCATGACCTGGATCTGCTATGCCCTTTTCCTGGCGGCCGCGCGCATCCTGGCGGTGAGCGATCGCGTGTTTGCCGTCTTCGTGGATCCGATGTGGCTGGTCGCCATGTGCGTCCTGGCTCCGCTGATGACGGTCATGGCGGTGATGGTCGGTATCATCGTCAGCAGCCGGGTCAGCGACCCGCGCGCGGCCGAACAACTCGGCTCGCTCATCCTCCTGCCCCTCATGGTGCTCTTCATCGGCGCCATGGCCGGCTTCATCATGCTGAACGGCACGACCTTCTGGATCAGCTCCGCCATCGTCGCCGGCGCCGATGTGGCGCTGGTCTATCTGGGGACGGCGCTGTTCCAGCGCGAGACCATTTTGACGCGGTGGAAGTGAGGGCGGGACAGGGGCCAGAAGGCAGGCATCTGGCGACCGACTTCGATAGCGGAGGTAAATCAGATGACAGAACCGAACAAGATTGACCGGTTACTGACCGGCGAGCCGCTCCCCATCGGCAATCGCACGCTCCAGCCCGTGGCGCGCTTGTCTGGCTGGGCCGGCGGGCAGGGCAGCCCGCAGGGCGGTGGCGGCGGCGGCTGGGTGCAACTGCGGCCGGTCGAGGTGATCGTCCGCGCGGCGGATGGCGCCGAAAGCCGCGTGCCGGTCGTGAATGCGAACGCTCAGGCCACCCGCGGCATGGTAATGGCGGGGTTGGCCGTGGCCGGCATCTGCGCCGCGATCATCGCGATCCGCGGGCTGATGCCATGCAACAAATAAGGAGAGACGACGATGGAGCTGAACCTTTCGACAGTGACCGAACCGATCGAAAACATGATGAAGCGGCTGACCGTGAACTCGGTCTTTGGTGAGCCGATCAAGGAGGGGGATCAGACCGTGATCCCGGTCGCCCAGGTGAGCTACGGCTTCGGGTTTGGCGCGGGGTGGGGCAGCGGCGCGGCCGAAGCGGAGGGGGAAGAGCGGCCGGCCAGCGCGGGCGAGGGCGGCGGACAGGGAGGCGGCGCGGCGGGCAAAGCGCGGCCGGTCGGCGCGTTGCGCATCACGGCCGACGGCGTCCACTTCGAGCCGGTCATGGATCCGAAGGTGATCGCCCTGGCCGGCATCGCGATGGTGGCCTGGAACGTCTTCTGGGTCGCCGCGACCGTTCGGGCGTTTGCGAAGCGGTAGGGATAACCAAAACGTGCCAGGCACTTCGGAAGTGCCTGGCACGTGGACAGCGACTTCTCGGTGGCAAGCTCCGTTACGGCTTGATGAGTGCCTTGACGACCTTGAGCGCGGCCACATCGGCCAGCGCCTGGCCGGCCTGATCGAGACGGTACTCGGCCGAGATCAGGCGATCCCACGCGAAGCGCTCGCCGTAGCGCGCCAACACGCGCACCCCGCGGTAGAAGTGGCTGAAGTCGGAGCCCCAACAGCCGGCCACCTCCAGGTGCTTCCGGTTGAGATCCCAGTGCGGGTTGATCGCCACCTCGCCCACGTCGGTGTATTGGCCCACGACGACGTAGCGCCCCGCGTCGCGCGTCATCTGCATCCCCTCGCGCACGGCCGCCGGGACCCCCGTCGCCTCGATCGTTACGTCTGCGCCGCGGCCGCCGGTGAGCGCCTTCACGGCCGCGACGCGCTCGGCCGGGCCGGCCTGCGTGATGTCAATGACCGCGTCCGCGCCCATCGCCCGCGCCATTGCCAGCCGCAGCGCGGGCGCGCCGACGACGATCACTTGGCCCGCGCCCTGGAGCTGCGCCAACGCCACTGCGTTCAGCCCCACCGGCCCGCTGCCCTGGATCACCACGCTGTCGCCGAGCTTGATCTCCCCCCGCTCGATGGCGTGCACCGACGTGGGCAGCCCGCAGCCCGCCGCGATGAAACGCTCCGGCGGCAGGTTGGCGGGCAGGCGCAGCGTCTTGACCCCCGGCTTCAGGTAGATCGCCTGCGCCCAGCCGCCCAGCAGCCCTTCGTCTGCGGAATAGGTGATGCCGTAGACGCGGCGGCTGGGGCAGCGCGTGCTGGCTTTGGCGACGGTGCAATACCAACACTTGCCGCACGTCTCATGCACGTCCAGGAAGGTGATCACGTCGCCGGCGCGCAGGGGGAGACCATCCAGGTCAAGCACTTCGCCGCCGGTCTCGGCCACGCGGCCCACGCTCACATGGCCGGGGATGAGCGGGAACGGCACGCCGGCCAGATGGCCGCGGTGCAGGTGCACATCGGTGCCGCACACCTCACTGTAGAGTGTTTCGAGCAGGAGCGCGCCCGGTTCGAGCTGCGGCCTGGCGAACTGGCGCACCTCGACCGGCGCATCAATGCCGGGCATCACCGCGGCCCGGATAAGGGAAGAAAGGGTCATACGACCTCCGGTTGGTGTTGGGGTAGAAGCCAGATCAGCGGCAGACCGCCCAGAAAGATCGCCGCGCTGATCGTGAACGCGGCGCGCAGCCCAACCCAATCACCGAGCGCGCCGAGCAGGATCGTGATGACCGCGGTCAGCAGGAAATTGAGCGCCATGTAAATGCCGTTCGCCAGCGCCCGGCCTTGCGGATAGCTCTCCTGGACGAGCGCCATGATGACCGGTGTGCCCGACATCACGGTGAAGCCGAGCAGGAGCAACAGCGGGAACTGCACCCAACCTCGGCTGCCCAGGAAGAGGAACATCAACGCCGGCGCAGCCGCGGTCATCGTCGCCAATACGACCTTGCGGCCGAAGCGGTCGCTGAGCGAGCCGCCGACCAGCGCGCCGACCACGGCCGCCGCCTGCAACACCGACAGCGCCGCGCCCGCCAGCCAGAGGTCCGCGCCCTCGCGGTTCAGGAAGGTCGGCAGGAAGGTGCTGAGCGCCGCGATCAGGAATAATCGCACAACCAACAGGCCCGTCAGTGGGACCAGCAACGGCCGCATGGCGCGCAATGCCTCGCGCCACGGCCGTGGGGCGGCGGCCCCGTGGGGCTTGTCGGGCACATTGCGCAGCCAGAGATAGAGCGCGGCCGACGCCAGCCAACCGCCGACCATCAGCCAGAGTGCGCCCCCCAGGCCCCACAGCGACACCGCGCTGACGATGATTAGCGGGCCGAGGGTGCGCCCGGCCTCGCCGCCCACCATCCAGAAGCTCATGCCGCGGCCCAGGCTCCGCCCTGCCAGCCGGCCCGCGATCACCGGGCCGACCGCGTGCAGCCCGGCCGAGCTGACCCCGGCCACGAGCAGCAGCGCCGCCATGATCGCGTAGCCTGGCGCGATCCCCAGCAGACACATCATCGTCGCGGTGATCGCCGGGCCGAGGATCAGCGCGTAGCGCAGGCTCGCCCGGTCGGCCAGGTAGCCGATGTAAGGCTGGATGAGAGACGGCCATTGGTAGAAGACGCTCAGCGCGCCGGCCTGGGCCGTGGAGAGGCTGAACTTGGCGATGAACGCGGGCAGGAGCGGCGCCAGGAAGGCGGTGTAGGTGTCATGCACGAAGTGGCCGCCGGCCGTGACGCCGACCGCGACGGTCTGGAATTGCTCGGCGTCCGCCGCAGCGGCGGATGGCGGCAGTGCAACGGCGTTCGCGGTCATGCGCCCCCCTGCGTCAGCAGCGTGATCAGATCGGGCAGCGCGCCCCGGTAGGTGGGCGCGGGCGCGCCGGCAGCGAGCTTTGTGTTGACGCTTGGCGTCAAGAAGGTGGCGCAGCCGAGCTGACCGGCGATCATGTCGGCCGCCTCATCCCCCACCACCAGGGCCGCGGCGGGCAGGCAGCCGATCTCGGCCAGGATCTCCGCGAAGTAGCGCGGGTTGGGCTTGGCGAAATGGCTGTTCTCGAAGGTTGTGACCCGACGATAGGGGAAATCTGCCACGCCGGCCCAGTCCATCCGTTGGCGGATCGCAGTTTCCGGGAAAAGCGGGTTGGTGGCGATGACGACATCGCACCCCAGGTCGAAGGCCGCCTGCACGGCCGGCCGCGCCGCAGGTCGCGGCGCGGTCAGATGGCGGAGCGCCGCATAATCTGTCGCGTAGAAATCCCGGAAGATCGGCTCCAACTCGGCCCGCGGCCGGCCCATGGCCGGATAGAACACCGCGGCGAAGACCTCGGCATTGGTAGCGCGGCCGTCATTGGCGACCATCGCACGGGTTCCCGCCAGCAGATGGGCGATGAACTGTTGGGGCGGCGTCAGATGCGCCATCCGGCCGGCCAGCCTTTGCATATAATGCGGCAAGAAGACATCCATGTGGCTGTCGAGCAAGGTGCCGTCAAGATCGAAGAGGATCGCTTGGTATGAGTCAGTCATGTAGCTCCCTTGAGTCGTAGACCATCGCCGGTCTGGTTAATTCTCGGCCAGTAACGGTTGACCGCCCCGCAGACTGAGCAACGCATAAGCTCGTGCTTTCTTCAGTCTGCCTGGCGCGTCGCATCAAGGGTTCGGGCAATTGCAGCGTCACACTCTGAACGGACATGGCTTTCTCCTATTTGGATCGCAATCTCGTGACAATGATCTACCTGTAAGGCGCATTATAGCCGCGCGTCCTATGCTGGTCAAACACGGTTCGCACAGCCATTGCGCGATACGCCGCTTGAAACCTGCGCAGTCGGAAAACGTACTACAAGTAGATGATCATTGAGGCCTTCTGTCAGCCACTTGTCGGGCGCAATTCTGTGAAACGCCTGGAGTTGTGGTACAATAGGGGCGTTGATTGGCCGGCAGGAAACAGGCCGCAAGCATGGTATCACCACAAGGAGCAGCACATGATGCGTAAGTCGCTGTCCGGTTTGTTGCTGGTTTTGACCCTGGTGTTGGCGTTCGGCGGCGTGGCGGCCGCGCAAGATACCAAGACCCTCTATTGGCAACGCTATGACGTTGATCTGAGCGTGCAGCAGAACGGCGACCTGCGCGTCGAGGAGACGCAAGAGCTTGTCTTCACGCAAGGCACGTTCCGCTACGGCCAACGGGAGATTCCGCTCAGCCGCCTCAGTGATATCACCAATATCACGGTGCGCGAGCTGAACGGGCCGGTCTACCGCCAATCGGCCGGCGACGAGCAGTACACCTATCGGATCATGCGCGATAGCGGCTCGATCAAGATTCGCTACAACTTCCCACCCAGCTCCGACACGCGGCGCACGATCGTGATCGGCTACACGGTCAAGGGGAGCCTGCGCTACTACGCGGACAAAGGGGTGGATCAGCTCTTCTGGAAGGCTATCCCCGCCGGCAACCCGTTCCCCACTCGCACCGCCATCATCACGCTGCACGTGCCGGAGCCGGCCGCCTTCACCAACTACGGCGTCTACGGGGCCGAGGCGACCGCCAACTTCCAGCCGGGCCAGCGCGATGCGGCCATCGCCATCAAAGGCCAGATCCGGGCCGGGCAAGAGGTCGAGGCGGTCGCCGAGTGGCCGCACGGCATTGTGGCCGGCGAACCGCAGCCGTGGCAGGCAAAGCTCGATCAAGAGGCCACGCAAAGGGTGATCCAGGAGGAAACCCGGCGCGAGTGGGGCCCCGTGGCCGATCTGTCTTTCCTCGCGTTGACCGGCCTGATCCTGATCGGCGGCCCGGTGTTGCTGTACGTGTGGTGGTACAATCGCGGCCGGGACGCGCCCGTGGGGCTGATCGCCGATTACCTGCCCGAACCCCCGGCGGAGCTGCCCGCCGGGATGGCCGGCACCCTGGTGGATGAGAGCGCCGACCTGCAAGACATCCTGGCGACGATCCTCGACCTGGCGCGCCGCGGGGTGATCGAGATCGAGGAGATCAAAGAGGCCGGTTTCCTGGGCCTCAGCGTGCACGATGATTATATCTATCGAAGGAAGGCGGTTGACGTCCCCCTGCGCGACTATGAGCGGACTTTGCTGGACAAGATCTTCGCCGGCGCTGACGAGATCAGACTGTCGGAGCTGAAGAATAAATTCTACAAAGTGATCCCGACTCTGCGCAAGCAGCTCTATCAGGCGGTCGTGGGCGAAGGCTTCTTCAAGCGCAGCCCAGAGACCACGCGCACGCAGTATGGCGCGTTCGGGGTCGTGGCGCTCGTGTTGAGCGTTTGTTTCGGGTTTGTCCTGGTCGCCGCGTTTGCGGACTTCTCCGGCTTTGCCCTCTGTCTGCCGGTCGCCATGGCCGTGGTCGCGATCGGGATCATCATCATGGCGCGCTATATGCCGCGGCGCACCCCCGCGGGCGCCGATGCCGTGGCCCGCTGGAAAGCGTTCAAGCGTTACCTCCAAAATCTGGAGAAGTACACCAAAGTCGAGGAGGCGACCGAGATCTTCGACCGCTACCTGCCCTATGCGGTGGCGTTTGGACTGGAGCAGAGCTGGATTCGGAAGTTCGCCCGGGTAGATGCGTCGCCGCCTACCTGGTGGATCCCGTATGGCGTCCCGCGGCCCTACTACGGCGGCGGCTTCGAGCCGGCGACCGGCAGCGGCCGGCCTTCCGGCTCAGCCAGCCCGATCCCCAGCGAAGGGGGCCGCCCCACCCTGAGCGATATGTCGCGGGGCATGGGCGCATCGCTGGCCGGGATGAGCGCCGGCCTGGGTGCCATGCTCTCGTCGGCGTCCAGCACGCTGACGAGCGCGCCTTCATCCAGCGGTGGGGGCGGGGGCGGGTTTGGCGGCGGGGGCTTCTCCGGCGGAGGTGGGTTCTCCGGCGGCGGGGGTGGCGGCGGTGGCAGCAGTTTTGGATAAGGGTAGTGGTAGAAAAGTAAGTGATGGTGTATGATGGGCCCATGATCCAGATCACTATCACCTACCGCTGCCATGTCTGCGGCAGCACCAACATCGTCCGCAATGGCACGAACAAGTGCGGCAGTGC
>Ga0233425_10006053_pt1 | contig 18378 bp, 15 predicted proteins | sample Watercolumn_Towu_2_FD_181712 | JGI IMG/M metagenome (GOLD analysis project Ga0233425, IMG submission 181712) | Freshwater microbial communities from Lake Towuti, South Sulawesi, Indonesia - Watercolumn_Towuti2014_140_MG | ecosystem: Environmental > Aquatic > Freshwater > Lake | place... | reverse complement strand
ACAGCATGAGCGTGAGGCCCCACGCCAAGACCCACAAGACGCCCATGTTCGCCCACAAGCAGCTGGCGGCCGGGGCCATCGGAATCTGTTGCGCCAAGGTCGGCGAGGCCGAGGTCATGGTCGCCGGCGGCGTCAAGGAGATCCTGATCGCCAACCAGGTGGTCGGCTCCGCCAAGATCGCGCGACTGATGGCGCTGGCGGGCGAGGCGAACATCACGGTCGCGGTCGACGACGCGGGCAACGTGCGGGAGCTTTCCCAGGCTGCTTCGGTCGCCGGCAAGGAGATCGGCGTGATCGTCGAGGTCGACACCGGCATGCACCGGTGCGGCGTCGAGGGCGGCGCGCCGACCAGGAAGCTGGCGAAGCTGATCCAGGCGTCGCCGGGGCTGCGGTTCGACGGCGTGATGGGGTACGAGGGGCACGTAGTGGCCCGACGGGACCTCGAGGAGCGCAAGACCGAGGCGACTGCGGCCGCCCAGCGGCTGGTCAACGCAGCAGAGGACCTGCGGAAGGCAGGCCTGCCGGTGAAGATGGTGAGCGCGGGCGGTACCGGCACCTACAACATCACGGGCTCGATCAAGGGGATCACCGACCTGCAGTGCGGCAGCTACATCTTCATGGATGGCGACTACCTGGAAGTCTTCGAGGACTTCGCCCCGGCTCTGAGCGTGCTGGCGACCGTGATAAGCCGGCCCGCAAAGGGGAGGGCGGTGACCGACACCGGCATCAAGGCGATCAGCGTCGACCGCGGGCTCCCGAAGGTCATAAGCGTCGAGGGAGCCAAGGTGGCGGCGCTGTCCGAAGAGCATGGCCGGCTGGAGGTGACGGGCGAGGCCGAGAAGCTGAAGGTGGGCGACAAGATCCGCCTCTTGCCCATGCACGGCGACACGACGATCAACCTCTATTCGCACTACGCGTGCGTGCGCGACGGCAGGCTGGAGGCGATGGTCGAAATCGCCGGGCGGGGACGGTCCCGCTAGGTCTCGGTTTGGCAGCAGTCTCTACCGGAGGGTGAGAGCAGCGTGAGTTACATCAAGCGTTGGGTCATCTACGGCGCGATCGGCGGGGTCGTCCTGGCGTTCGGGCTGCTGCTGCTCGTCGCAGGCATCGCCGCCGCGGTGGCCAGCATCGCGACCGGGCTCGCCGGCGGTGTGATTGGCTTCGTGATCGGGATCATCGCCCTGATCACGAGCCCCATGCGCAAGAAGAAGCCCGCCGAAACCGCCTAGCGTCGTGCCGAAGATCGCCCTGATCGGCGCGGGCAGCGTCGTCTTCTCGCGCCGTCTTCTGCAGGATGTCGTCTGCGTTCCGGCCCTGTCCGACGCCACGATCTCGCTCATGGACGTGGACCGGGAGCGGCTGGACCTGATAGGGGCGTTCGCAAAGAAGCTCGTCAGGGACGCCGGCACCCGCATCCGGATCGAGCCGACCACCGACCGCCGCCGGGCGCTCGACGACGCCAAATACGTCCTCACAACGATCCGCGTGGGCGACCGCGTCGAGGTCGATTACGCGATACCCGCGAAGTACGGGGTCGACCAGGCGGTCGGCGACACGATCGGTCCGGGAGGTGTGTTCAAGGCCCTGCGCACGGTGCCGGTGCTGCTCGACATCTGCCGTGACATGGAAGAGCTATGCCCGGACGCCTGGCTGCTCAACTACACCAACCCGATGGCGATCGCCTGCTGGGCGATCAACGACGCGACCTCGATCAAGACGGTCGGCCTCTGTCATAGCGTCCAGCGGACGACCGAGCAGCTCGCCGAGTACATCGGAGCCCCGCGTGCCGAGGTGTCGGGGTGGGTGGCGGGGATCAACCACATGGCGTGGTTCCTGCGGTTCGAGCGCAACGGCCGCGACGCCTACCCCGCGCTGCGCGAGGCGCTCGACGACGCCGATACGTTCAACAAGGACCCGGTGCGGTTCGAGGTGATGCGGCACTTCGGGTACTTCGTGACCGAGTCGACCCGCCACATGTCGGAGTACGTTCCGTACTTCCGGAAGTCGGACGCCCTGATGCGGCGCTTCGGGCTCGACAAGATCAAGCAGGACCTGAACCGGCGGGCCAGCCGGGACGTCGACCACTTCGAGAAGCTGCGGGAGGACACGGCGGCGAAGGCCGCGATGAAGCCGTCGAGGTCGGACGAGTACGCATGCCGGATCATCGAGTCGATGGAGACCGGCCTGCCGACGGTCATCAATGGCAATGTGCGCAACGACGCGCTGATCGACAACCTGCCTCAGGGGTCGTGTGTCGAGGTGCCGTGCCTGATCGACAACCTGGGCCTGCATCCTATGAAAGTCGGCGCGCTTCCACCTCAGCTCGCGGCGCTCGACCGGCCCAACATCGCGCTTCAGGAGCTCGCCACGCGCGCGGTGCTCGACCGCAGCCGCGCGACCGCGAACCACGCCGTCCTTGTCGACCCCCTGACCGCGGCGCTTCTCCCGTTGGACCGCATCTCCGACATGTTCGACGAGATGTGGGCTGCGCACGGCGACCAGCTGGCCGCCTACTCGTAGCGCGCCGTCGCTCCTCCCTGTCGTCTTACCTTGGTGGCCCTCCGGCCAGATGACGTCACCGGTGACATCAGTCCTAGGCTAGGCCTTGCGCAGCGATGGCGACAGGGCGAACATCATCAAAACGACCGGGGTCCCGCTCGCAGCGCTGATCCAGATTGCGGCGTGAATGCCGACCACCTCGGCCAGTGCTCCGCCGTACACCCACCCCAACGGGAACAGGGCGTCCGTCATTGCGAACACGCTCATCACCCGGCCCCGCATCTCGGGCGTGGCCGACGACTGCCAGAGCGTGACCATCGCGTTGAACCAGTAGATGCCGGCGAGCCCCATCATGAACAGGAGTGCCATCGAGACCGGGAACCAGGTCGAGAATGAGAAGCCGACCATGCAGGCATCCCAGACGACGTTCCCGACGACGATCACAAACGCCCGGCGCCAGTAGTTGCCGAACGCCGTGATCAGCAACGAGCCGCATAGGAAACCCACCCCGATCGCGCCCGCGAGCAGGCCGAAGCCAGCCGGACCGGCGTGGAGTACGTCGCGGGCGTATACAGGTACTAGCGGGAAGATTGCGCCCCCGAGGATGTTCGTTACCCCCAGCAGGGGGATGAGCCAGGGGAGCGGCTGGGTCCGTACGACGTAGCGGGCGCCGGCCTTCAGGTCCGCCAGGACCGACGTGACGGTGGCGTGTCCACGACGGATGGGATCGGCGGGCAGGCGAAGAAGCAGCAACGCTGCGGAAGCGAATTCGGCCGCCGAGAGGACGCACGCCGCGCCGCCGCCCGCGGCGGCGATCACGAAACCGGCGATGGCGGGGCCGATCATTTCGCCGGAACTCGCGCTGGTGCCGATCAGCCCGTTGGCGCTGGTCAGGCGTTCGCGGGAACGAGGTCGGCGATCAGCGCCCAGGTGGCCGGCGACAAGAACGCGCCGACCGAGGCCCCGGCCGCCGATATGGCCAGGAGCTGCTAGGGATGGAGGTTGGTCGTAAGCGCGAGCGTGGCGGCGACAGCGCTGATCGCGGCGAGCGTCGCCTGGGCGGCGAGCAGCACGCTGCGTCAAGACAAAATGTCGGCGACGACCCCACCCACCGGGCCGAACACAAGGCCGGGGATGACGCGGACGCCCAGGCCAGTCCGACCCATAGCGCCGAACCGGTCAGATCGAGCATGAGCCACGAGATCGTCGCCGCCCGCACGTTGTAGGCGACGTCCTCGAACGTGCTACTCAGGAAAAGCCGCCGGAACGCCGGCACCCGCAGCACATCGAGGGCCTCAGGCTGCCTCGCTCGCAGCCTGCTGGGGAGGAACCGGAGTATCCCCGTCAGCGCCAGGCCCTGGCCTCGTCGAGCGCGACCAGCCCCAGTTCGGCGACGTCCTCTGGCGGCGTCGCTGCGCCCTCGGGGGATTCCAGCGGCTCCCTCGACGCCAGGTGCCGTCGGGTGACCCACCGCCAGCCGTCGACTACCTCCGGCGGAGTCTCGACCGGCCGTAGCAGGTAGATGAAGTCGATGTGCCGGTGTGGGCCGGTGACCGGGTCGTCGATGTCCTCCTCGAGGATCGCCAGCGGAGGAGCGATCTGTGACGGGTAGGAGAACTTGAATGTGCGGCCAGTCGGCCACACCTCGACCTTGATGCCCGTCTCTTCCAGCGCCTCGCGCACGATGGCCTCGGAAGGGTCTTCGTTGGCCTCGATGTGCCCGCCGGGCGGCATCCACATCCGCAGCTTCCGATGCCAGTGCAGCAGCACGCGGTCGGCATGGGCGACGTAACCGGTCGACGTGAAATGGCGGATCAAGGGAGGCATGCGAAGCAGGTTACCGGAGCGGGCCAGCGGAGCGAGGCAGGGTCGCCGGTGTAACCAGCCCGGACGCGAGTGGGGCCACCGGGCTGGGAGTACTCCCTGCCGGGTGGCCCCACTCGTTGAGGTGCTCTAACGTTCTCGAATGGGCGCCCTAGAAAGCTAGAGCACCTCCAGGTAATTCACGTGACAACGCAACGCACCTCCTTTCTTTTCCTGCCGGCCCGGCCACCGGGAGGCCTGGTGCAGCGAGATTCCACGAGCCCGGTTCACCGATTATAGCGACCGGTCCCTCCGAGGCTTCACGAGGCCGGTTGAGCCACTTCCCGGCGTTCCGCACGGTTTAGGAAGGAACCGAGCGACCTGACCTGGCGGTTGAGCAGCGCTGGGCCCGCGGCGAATGCGGTGACGACCAGCCCGCCGATCATGACCGCAATCGGAGCTCCAACGTACCCGGCCAGTGCCCCCGCCTGCATCCCGCCGAGGGGCATGATGTTCCAGGTCATACCGTAGAACCCCATCACGCGGCCCCGCATGCGGTCGGGCACGAGCATCTGCAGCGAGCTCATGATCGAGATCATGTAGGTCGACGTAAACGCACCGACGAAGAACAGCAGGGCGACCGCCAGCGAATACGAGCCGACGACGTCCGCGGTGAGCCCGAAGGCGGCGAGGGTCAGCCCCGACATCACCGCGCCCCCGATGAGGATCAGGCCCTTGCCGCGCACGCTCTTGCGCGTCCCCAGATAGAGCGTCACGAGCAGAGAGCCGGCTCCGCCGACGCTCATCATCAGGCCCTGGCCGCCCGCCCCGACGCCAAAGACATCGACCGCAAAGACGGGCATCAACATCACGTACGCCATGCCGAAGAAGCTGTTGAAGAAGGTCATGCCGATCAGGAACGAGAAGACCGAGTTGCGGGCGATGAACCGCACGCCCTCGGTCAGGTCCTGCATCGCGTTGGCGGAGCGCGGACCCTGCGCGGCCGGGGCTGGAAGGAACACGACGACCACGGCCATGATCAGGTTGCCGGCGGCTGCGACGTAGAAGGCGGTGGCCGTGTCGAAGACGGCGACCAGCACGCCCGCGATGGCCGGTGCGACGATCCGTGTGCCCTGCCAGATCGATGAGTTCAGGGCGACCGCGCTCATGAGGGCAGGGCGCTCGATCAGGTGCGGGAACAGCGCCATCCGGGCGGGCGTGTTGAAGGCGTTGACGGCGCCGGTCACCGCCGCAATCGCCAGCACGTGCCAGACGGCGACGACCCCGGAGGCGGTCAGCGTGGCGAGCAGGACCATGAGACCGGCCGTGATCGACTGCGTGGCGATGATGAGCCGCCGACGGTCGAACCGGTCGGCGACCACGCCGCCGATCAGATTCAGGATGATCGGAGGCACGGCGTTGGCGAGGCCCAGGTAGCCCAGATAGATGGGCGACCCCGTCAGGTCGTGGATCAGCCACAGTTGCCCGAACTGGAGGATCTGAAAGCCGCCGACCGCGGCCAGCGAACCCAGCCATAAGTTGCGGTACGCCGGATAGCGGAGGGCCGGCGGGAGCGAGGGCCTGCGGAGAGCGTTGATCGGTCGGAGGCCGAGCGGGGCGACGCCATCACGCCGGCGAGCGCCCGCCGAGCGTGGCGTCGACCAGCCCGAGCTTTAAGAGGACCTCCGGGTTGATGAGGCTGTACGGGCGCAGACCCTGCAACGCCCGCGCGGCGTCCCGGGCGGCGCCTCGCCGGATGCGGGCCCAGCCGCCGGGTGACGAACCGGCGATGTGGGGGGTGAGTACGACGTTCTCCATAGTTAGCAGCGGGCTGCCCGGTTCAAGGGGCTCCTTCTCGAAGACGTCGAGTCCCGCCCCGGCGATCCTGCCCCGCTTCAGCGCCTCGATGAGCGCCTTCTCGTCGACCACCGGCCCCCGGGCCGTATTGATCAGATAGGCGGTGTGCTTCATCTTCGAGAAGGCGTCGGCGTTGAAGGCGTGGTGGCTCTGCGGGCCGTAGTTGGAGTGCACCGTGATGTAGTCGGACTCGCGCAGCAGCCGTTCGAAGCTGACGATGGTGACGCCCTCTTCCAGATCGGCCCATGGGCCTGCCCAGGGATCGTGCGCGATTACCTTCATCCTGAACGCGTTCGCTTTGCGCGCAAACGCCCGGCCGATGTGGCCGAAACCGAAGATTCCGACGGTCTCGCCCCAAAGCTGCCCGCCGACCTCACGGGACCACAGCTCGGACCACTTCCCGGCCCTGACGCCGCGGTCCATCCGGTAGAGGCGCCTCGCGCTGTAAAGCATCAGTGCGAAGGCGTGGTTCGAGACCTCTTCGCTGGTCGACCCGGCCACGTTGGCGACCATGATCCCCTTCTCGGTGGCCGCCGGGATATCGATCCCCTCGTAGCCGTGGCCCATGCGGACGATCAGCTTCCCGTGCCGCATCGCATCGACCACCCGACGGGGCATCGGCAGCGCGTGGTTCAGCACGACATCGGCGTCGGTCACCGCCTCGATCAGCTCGCCCTCGCTCTGGGCGGCGATCTGCACGACCTCGCAGTCGACGCCCGCCAGCTCCTGGCGCTCGACCGACGCGTCTGGCAGTGCCCGGTCGACGATCAGCACGCGGTATCTGGGCATCGCCGGCGCCTAGAACCAGTTCGCCTTGTCGACGACGTTCCGCAGCGGCTTGTTCTGCAGGAACCTCCGGCAGTTCTCGACCAGGATGTCGGCGCGCCGCTCGTTTAGGTACGGCCCGAAGCCGGCGGTGTGCGGCGTGAGCAGCACTCCGGGCATCGTCCACAGCGGATGCTCGGCAGGCAGGGGCTCGATCTCGTACACGTCTAGGCCGGCGCCCGCGATCACTCCTTTCCGAACGGCATCGGCGAGGTCGTCGAGCTTCACCGTCATGCCGCGGCCAATGTTGATCAGGAACGCCGACTTCTTCATCAGCCTGAACTTCGAGGCGTTCATCAGGCCCTCGGTCTTCGGCGTGTGCGGGATGGTCATGATCACGAAGTCGGCCCTCGGCAACTGGCGGTCCAGCTGGTCGGGGCCGTACAGCTCGGCGACGCCCTCGGGCCGGTCCTTGCGGCGAGCATCGACGCCGATCACTTTCATGCCGAAGTGGGCGCAGTGCCGGGCCGCCTCCCCGCCGATCCCTCCGACACCGATGATCAGGGCGGTCGCCTCGGGGAGATGGATGATGCCCGTGTCCTCGCGGGCCTGGCGCCACTGCCTGCGTGTCTGCTGCGGGAAGTAGGTGTGGAGGTCGCGAGCAAACGCCAGGACGAACGCCATGATGTGCGTGCTGATGTGGTCGTTGTAGATCTCGCGGAAGTTCGTGACGACGACCGGGTGCTCGACCAGTTCCTTGAAGTAGTAGCCGGCAGCCGGTGCTGCGGCCGGGGCCTGCAACCATCGCAGCTTGCCGGCGGCCTTTAGCAGTTCGGGGCTGAGCGTGCCGAACGCGGCGTCGGCGTCGCGCAACTCACGTTTGGCCTCCGCCTCTGACTCAGGGAGCACCACGTTCACGCCGGAGACCGTGTCCATGATGCGCGCCGCCCACGTATGCGTCTGCGGCCGCTGGGGCGGCACCATTACAAGCTTGATCGCCATGCTCGTCTTCTCCTTGCGGCGCTCACTTTACCCCGGGAGGCCGGTGATAGCATGCCGTTATGTCGCAGCGGTGGTTCAAAGGCAATCTGCACACGCACTCCACGAACAGCGACGGCGATACCGATCCGCCGCACGTCGCGTCGTGGTACGGCGCGCACGGCTACGACTTCCTCGTCCTGTCCGACCACAACCACCTGACGGTGCTCGAGGACGCCGATGATCATCCCGGAGACTGGCCACTGCTTTTGCCGGGAGAGGAAGTCACTTTGGAGGTGTCGGGCGCTCCTGTTCACATCAACGGGATTGGGATCCGGGAGCGAATCGAGCCGGTGCTGAAGGAGAGCGTTGTCGACACGCTTCAGGCGAACGTCGACGCCATTGGCGCCGCGGGCGGGCTGGCATCCGTCAACCACCCGAACTTCAAGTGGGCGTTCGACGACCGCCAGCTGGGCAAGATCAGGGGCGCGTGGGCGTTCGAGGTATTCAACGGGCATCCTCATACGAACAACCTGCGAGCCGGGGGTCGGCCCGGAACCGAGGACATCTGGGACCGCCTGCTGAGCAAGGGGATGCGGATATTCGGCGTGGCCACAGACGACGCACACTTCTTCCGCGGCGAATTCGCCAACGATCGTTCGAATCCGGGACGCGGCTGGATCATGGTCGAGGCCGATTCGTGCGCCAACGGTCCGCTGCTGGCTGCGATGGCCGCCGGCCGTTTTTATTCGTCGACCGGGGTTGTCATCGGCGAGCTTCGCAACACGATAGAGGAGATAGCGATCGAGATCGATCCGCGCAACGACGAGAAGTACTCGGTGACCTTCGTGGGTGCCAGCGCCAGGGAGCTCTGGCGCTCGGAGGGCGCCTCGGCCCGCTACCGGCCATCGAGGCTGGACGAATACGTTCGAGCCGTCGTGAGGTCGTCGAGAGGGGCGGCGGCATGGACGCAGCCGGTGTTCGTCGACGGGAGGTCGCCTGCGTGAACTTCGGAGCGTTTCAGCTGGAGCCGCCAGACCCGCCCCTGCGGTCTCCGCACATGGTGGTGATGCTGAGGCCGTGGGTGAACGTGGGCAACGTCGGCTCGATCGTACTCGGGCGGCTCAACCGCACGTTCGACGGCCAGGAGGTCGGCCGGCTCGTGCGGCCAGGGACCTTCTACGACTTCACACGCTACCGACCGGAGATGAAGCTGGTCGAGGGTGAACGTGTCGTGACGACCCCAAATACGGTGATCATCGCGGCACGCCGTGAGACGCCGCCGGACCTGTTGCTCGTCCACCTCCTCGAGCCGCATGCGCATTCCGAGGACTTCAACGAGTCGGTGCTCCAGGTGATGAGCACGCTACAGGTGAGCGCATACGTACTGGTCGGCGGTATGTACGACTCGGTCCCTCACTCGCGCCCGCTGGTGGTCACGGGCTCGGCAAGGGGCTGGGACGCCGCACCCAACCTCGGCGGCGTGCAGTTGCGGAGGAGCTCGTACGAAGGGCCGACCAGCGCGACCAATCAGATCTCACAGCAGGCGCTCGGAAACGGTGTCAGGACGCTGAGCCTCATCGTTCACCTGCCCATGTATCTGCAGCTCGAGAACGACTTCACAGGCGCGGCGCGATTGCTTGAGGGGATCGCCCCACTCTACGGACTGGGCCTGCCACCTCCGGAGACCGAGATCGGCGCGAGCCAGTACGCCCAGGTCACGCCCGCCGTGCTCAAGAACCCTGAACTGGCCGAGCTCGTGGCGCGAATGGAAAGGGATTACGATTCCAAGCCAGGCGATGCCCCGCAGGGGAACGTGCGCCTGGCGCCCGAGATCGAGAAGTTCCTGGAAGACATCCGGCAGGGCGGAGACCGAGGCGGCGGAGCCGACGGAGCCGAACTGCCGCGGGAGTGACCTGCCTCCCCGGCGGGCGCTCCTCGAACTCCTGCGGCCGGCCCAGGTAGTAGCCCTGCGCGTACTCGATGCCGCACGCCTGAAGGAACCGCATCGTCTCTTCGTCACGCACGTACTCAACGACGACTTCCACGCCAAGTGTGTGTGCAAGCCCGCTCAGAGAGCGCACCAGGTCCCGGTGGTGGCGTCCTTCCTTCAGGTTGTTGACCAGCGAATAGTCGAGCTTCAGGTAGTGGAACTTCAGGTTGCGTATCTGCTTGAACGAAGTGGCGCCGCTCCCGAAGTCGTCGATCGACATCCGGTATCCGCCATCGTTCAGCAGGCGTGCGAACTCCTGGGTCTGCGCGCCTCCGCGCCACGTCGCCGTCTCAGTGATCTCGAAGGCGATGGCCGAGGGCTCGACCTGGTGGCGGCGGCCCGACTCGACGATGTAGCCGGCCATGTCCGCGCCCAGCGAGCGGCCCGACAGGTTGATCGACAGCCGCAGACGTTCGCCGGCGTCCTCGTAGGCACGCCACCGGAGGAAGGAGAGAGCGACGACCCGCTGATCGATCAGGTGAACGACGTCGAGGGTCTCCGCCTGCGGGATGAACTCGGCGGGAGAGAGCAGGCGGCCGTCGAAGTCCGCCATTCGTACGAGCACCTCGTACATGGCCACCTCGCGGGACTCCACGCCGATGATCGGTTGTCGGTACAGACGCACCCGGTTCGCGGCGAGCGCGTCCAGGATCAGCCGGCGGCTGCGCTGCAGGCCGGAAACGAGTTCCCGGCGGCCTTCCGACGGGTCGTAGGAGTGCGTGCGGTTTGGCCCGGCGTCCTTGGCCCGGTACATCGCGAGGTCGGCGAACGCCACCAGGTCGTCTGGTGATGCATCGGCTACGGGAAAAGCCACGATGCCCGCGCTGCAGGTCGTGCTCACCTTTTCGCCGCCGACCATGACCGCGGTGTCGGCGACCGCGCCGACCAACTGGTTCGCCTTTTTCATCCCGTCCTCAGGCGATGCGTCGTGCAGGATGATCACGAACTCGTCGCCGCCGGTTCGGGCCACCACGTCGCTCGCCCGCACGTTCGCCTTCAAGGTCTTGCCGACTGCCACGAGCAGCTCGTCGCCGGCGGTGTGCCCGTGCGTATCGTTCACGTACTTGAAGGCGTCGAGGTCCAGGTACACCAGCGTCCCCTGCAGGCGCCTTCGTGTCGCCAGCTTCATCGCCTGGTCAAGCATCAGCATGAACTGGCGGCGGTTCAGGAGCCCGGTCAGCGTGTCGGTTGTGGCGACCGTGTTGAGCTCAGCTTCGGCCCGCTTGCGGTCGGCGATGTCCCGCGCCGATACCGTTACGCCGAGCAGCGCGCCATTGCGGTGGTATACGGGGACGACGATTGCATCGACCGGGATGGTCGAACCGTCGCGGGACTTCAGCCGCATCTCGCCGTGCCACGATCCCCGGCTCAGCGCGGTCGGTACCGCGACCTCCTTCACACGTCCGGCGTCTTCTTCGCCGAAGAAGTCGTCCCATGTGAACTGCGTCACGTCGTAGTCGTTTGCCACACCGACCATTTCCCGGCCGGCGGCGTTGAGGTACTGGACCCTGGACTTGAGGTCGGCCGAGCAGATGAAGTCCGGGCTGTTCTCGACCGTGCTGGCGAGCGTGCTGACCTCCCCGAGCAGGCGGGCGTTGTAGACCGCGGGCGCAATCTGGGCGCACGCCCGGGACAGGAAGTCGAGTTCGTCCTGACCGAAGCCTGTGGCGGCGGTACGGCGCAGGGTGACCACGCCGACCACGTGCTTGTCGGAGATCGACGGGAGGGTCGCCGACGAGCGCAACCCCAGCCGCGCAAGCGGGGCTTCGATAAACGGTTCCTCGGGCTCGGCGTCGACCTCGACCACGAGCCTTCCGAGCGCCACGGCCTCGGTAACGGCGCGGCTTCGGAACGACGGCAGAGGCAACCCTGCGCCCACGCCCACCGAGCCCCCTGCGCCCAGCCCGCCGGTCGCAGCATCAACCATCCTCAGGACGCCCCGGTCGAAGGGCACTCTGTCGCGGACCATCTCGAGGAACCGGGCCGCCAGGGATGAAATATCGAGACCGGCGGTCGCCGCACCCGAGATTTCGGCCAGAAGCCTTGCTTCGTCCGCCAAATCAAGGGTTTCCTGATAGAGCTGCGCATTGCTCACCGCAGGCGAAACCTGAGCGGCCACCAGCCTCGGCAGCCGGACGTCGCGGCCCGAGTACGCGGACTTCGTGCGCGATCTGAGGTTGATGTGGCCGATCGGGTGCTCCGGCTCGCCAAGCACCACCTGGAGCCACGACTTCAGGCCTGCCGACCTCGACGCCGCGTCCATCTGCTCGCTTTCGCCGTGGCCGACCAGCGCCTCTCGCGAATTTGCGTCCGTTCGAACTATCGAAAGCTGAGGCGCGTCATGCACCGATCCCTCTTCCCATCCTTCCATCGCCACCCCGGTGACGTATGAAAGTCGTATCCGGCCATCCGGCTGAACGTTTGCGAAGACCAGGCGGTCGTAAGAAGTGAGGCCAGCCATCTCAGATGCTACGCGTTCGAAGATCTGACGCATGTCGAGCGCCGAGGTTGCAACGACACCGATTGCCGCGATCGCTTCCCGCTCCGCGGCCTCCCTGCGGGCGGCCTCCAGCAGCTGGATCCCCTCGATCGCCGGCGCGATCTGGTCGGCCACGCGGCCGAGGAGCTCGAGGTCAGTTCTCGTGTAGGCGTTCCGGGCGCGGCTGCGTATGGAAAGCTGGCCGACCAGGTTTTGGCCGACGCGGATCTCGACACGCGCGAAGGACTGCAGGCCGGTGACCGTGAGAACGCCCCTGAGCCGCTCGACGACCGGGTTGAAAGCCGCCTCCGACTCGAAGTCATCGATCCGGGAACCGGCAAGCAGCATATCGCTGGGGACCGGCAGCACAGATCCCTCACCTATGCCCAGCACCTCGACACCTCGCACATAAGCCTGTGTGACAGCGCCGAGATCGGGATGCCATAGCCCGATGACAATTCGGTCGAACGGGATCAACGCTTTGAGCTGATGGTGGACCGCTTCGAACAGCGACCGGAGCGTTACGCACTCCGCGGCCGAGCGCCCGATGCTGGCGAGCGCTGCGCTCACCTCGGCCAATCGGGCGGTGTCGCGGTAGAGGCGGGCGTTTTTGATCGCCAGCGCAATCTCGTCCGCTATCAGTGCCAGTGCCCTGACGTCCCCGAGCCGGTAGGCATTCTTCGACAGACTGTGGACTTCGATGGCTGCGAACGGTGATGCGGGCGCGCCGACCGGCACGATGATCATCGACTGGAGCCCGACGCTCTGGACGCCCTCAGGACGGGTCCTGGGACCCGCGGACCTCCTCAGCAAATATGCGTGGCCGGGCGGCCAGAGAGACACCCCGTCCGGCAGGGGATCGGATTTGTACCCGACGACATGGTCCGGGACTTCGAGCCCCTCGACGAATTCGATGACCTGCCGGCCATCCGATTGGACCGTCGTGACGACGAAGCGGTCATATGGGACGAGACGGGCGGTCTCCGCGGCGACGAACTCTAGGATCTTATGAAGGTCCAGCTCGGATTTGACGACGCGCCCGATCGTCTCGATCGATGCCCGGACCGCCGCCTTCCCGGGCGCCTCCCTCACATGGGCTTCCGGGATTCCCACAGCTGGAGGGTCACCTCGAGATGGCCCACGTGGACGGACTGGTGCGAGAGCGAATGAAGAACGCAGTCACGGGCGGTCTTCGCAATGGCGGGGTTATGGGTCGTCACGCTCCGCGCGAGCGACTGCGAGGTCTCCTTCTCAAGCACGCGGGACGTCCCGGCTGCGACATCGCTCAGCAGCTTCACGAGCCCGGCGGCGCTGGTCACCGGCTTGCGGAACTCCGAGTCGCGGTCGCGCCCGATCTTCTGCCCGCCGACGTACTCGTGGATCCACTGGCGCTCGCTCCCGCACATGTGGGTCACGATCACCGCGATCGAGTTCGTGTCCGGCACCGGCGGCGCCCACCTGACTCCGGCGTCGCCCGCCCGCTCGACCAGCTTGCGGGTCGTGTCCCGCAGTCGGCCTATCTCAGCCAGCAGATCGCGTGCCTCGGCGTCCATTTAAGGCTTCTTCACCTCGACGTTGGCCAGGTCCTCCACGAAATGGAGGATCCCGGAGTGGTCGAGCTTGCCCTTGCCGTCGGCCATCAGCGACGAGAGCACCTGCTGCATGAAGGCGCTCATCGGCAGCGCAAGCTGCATGTCGCGGGCCGTCTCCATCACGTTGTTCATGTCCTTGAAGTGGAGCTCGATGCGGAAGCCAGGCTTGAAGTTGCGGTTGAACATCATCGGAGCCTTGGCGTTCATTACGGTCGAGCCCGCCAGTCCGCCGCGGATCGCCTCGAACACCGTCTCGGGGTTGAGGCCGGCCTTCTGGGTCAGCGCCAGCGCCTCGGCGAGGGCGTGGATATTGCAGGCGACGATGATCTGGTTGGCGAGCTTTACGAAGTTGCCGGCGCCGAAGTCACCGCACAGCACCGCGCTCGACCCCATCTTGTCGAACAGCGGCTTCGCCCGGTCAAAATCCTTCTTCTTGCCGCCGACCATGATCGCGAGGGTGCCGTCGATGGCCTTTGGCTCGCCGCCGGAGACGGGCGCATCCAGAAAATCGACGCCCTTCTCGGTGCAGGCCTTCCCCAGCTTCTGCGACACGAGCGGCGCAATCGAACTCATGTCGACGACCAGATGCCCGCGAGGGGCGCCCTCGAGGATGCCGCCCCGGCCCAGGATGACGGCTTCGGACTGCGGGGAGTTCGGCACCATGACGATGGTCAGGTCGCTCTGCTTCGCCACCGCCGCCGACGACTCTCCGCGCTTCGCGCCGTCGGTCACAAGCTCTTCGACCGCCGACCCTACGACGTCGAAAACCGTCAACGAATAGCCCGCCTTCAGCAGGTTTCGTGCCATGGGCTTGCCCATGATGCCGAGTCCAACGAATCCGACCTTTGGCCTGGCGGTGGTCATCAAATCCTCCTCATCGGGCGCCCAGCGGCCCCTATTCCTCTTTCCAGAACCGTTCTTCCTCGATGTGGTAGCCCGTGCCCTCGAGCCGGTGCTTGACGTCCTCGATCATCAGCGGGTGCCCGCACAGATACACGCACGTACCTGCGGGCGCCAGCCCGAACTCCTTCAGATACCCCTCGACCAGCGTGTTGATGCGACCGGTCACGCCCTTCCAGCTGGCGTTCCGAGGGTCCTGCGGCCGGCTCACCGACGGCACGAACACCACCCGCCCCGGGTTCGCGGCCGCCATCTCCCGCAGCTCGACGTCGTAGCCGAACTCGTCGCGGTAGCTGGCGCCCTCCAGAACAAAGAAACGGTCGCGCGGGCGAGGGCTCGCCAGCTGCGAGCGCAGGATGGCGATGTATGGCGCGACGCCGGTGACGGTGGCGACCATCACATGGTTGGTGTACGCCTCGTTGAACACGAACAGCCCCTTGGCGCGGGGCCGCAGGGTCACCTCGTCGCCCACCTGGAGCTTGTAAAGGAGTGGCGTCAGCTGGCCAACCGGGACCGGGATGTGCTCGATGAAGAGCTCGATCTCGGGCTCCGATGGCGGCGATGCGATCGAGTATGGACGCTCGATACCGCCGGTGCCGATCGTGCAGTACTGGCCCGCCTTGAATGGGAACGGTTCGGCCGGCTTCAGCCAGATGCGCCAGAGATCGTGCGAGAGGTCACGCCGGCGGACGATGCGGGCGGTGGTGAAACGGCCCTTGAGGGTGGCAGGCGTTGCTTGCTGCTGCATGTTGCTGCCTAGTATGTGGCCGCGGGGCCAATGTGCCAAGGCGGGAACGCCGAATCCCCCGTTGTAACATGGCCGTTCCCTTCAGCCAGACACGGAGGTCTCCCATGCCGGGAACTCGCCCTGGAGTTGCCTACAGCCTCACCATCCGCGCCGAGTATGAGAACGCCCCCGGCATGCTCGGCAAGCTCAGCTCGGCGATCGGCGAGGTCAAGGGCGACATCAACGCCGTCGACGTCGTCGAGGTGTCGGGCGGCAAGATGGTCCGCGACTTCACGGTCAACGCCTCCGACATCGCCCACGGCAAGCGGATCATCGACGCGGTCGATGCGGTCCCCGGCGTGCGGGTCGTCCATGTGTCTGACCCCACATTCCTTCTGCACCTGGGCGGCAAGATCGAGATGCGCAGCAAGGTGCCGGTCCAGACTCGCCACGACCTTTCGATGGCCTACACGCCGGGCGTCGGCCGGGTCTGCATGGCGATCCACGAGAAGCCGGAGGCCGTCTGGTCGCTGACGGTCAAGAGCCACGCCATCGCGGTCGTGTCTGACGGCACGGCGGTCCTGGGGCTGGGGGACATCGGCCCCGCCGCTGCGATGCCGGTCATGGAAGGCAAGTGCCTCCTGTTCAAGGAGTTCGGCGGGGTCGATGCCTGGCCGATCTGCCTCGACACCAAGGACCCGGACGAGATCGTGCGCATCGTCAAGGCGATGGCGCCCAGCTTCGGCGGGATCAACCTGGAGGACATCAGCGCGCCCCGGTGCTTCGAGATCGAGGAGCGCCTCAAGGCGGAGTGCGACATCCCGGTCTTCCACGACGACCAGCACGGCACGGCCGTGGTAGTCCTGGCCGGTCTCATGAACGCATTGAAGATCGTGAAGAAGCGCCCGCGCGACCTCAAGGTCGTGGTCGTCGGCGTCGGGGCCGCCGGGATGTCCTGCTCGAAGATGCTGATGAACTTTGGCGTGAAGAACATCGTGGGCTTCGACCGGCAGGGCGCGCTGTCGAAGGACCGCGACTACGGCGATAACGTGGCGAAGCGGTGGTTCGCCGACCACACCAACCCGAAGAACGTGAAGGGCGCGCTCAAGGACTCGCTGGATGGCGCCGACGTCTTCCTGGGGCTCGCGGGGCCGGGCCTCGTCGAGCGTCAGGACATCGCCCGCATGAGCAAGGACGCCATCGTCTTTGCGCTCGCCAACCCGACGCCCGAGATCTTCCCCGAGGAAGTGCCGCCGAACGTGCGGATCATGGCTACTGGCAGGTCGGACTACCCGAACCAGATCAACAACGCCCTTTGCTTCCCGGGGCTGTTCCGGGGCGTGCTCGACGTGCGCGCACGGGTGATCAACGACGAGATGAAGCTGGCGGCAGCGAACGCGATCGCCGAGACGATCCATGAGTCGCAGCTGAGCGAGGACTTCATCATCCCTAGCGTATTTGACCGGTCGGTGCCCCGGCGCATCGCCCGCGACGTGGCGAGGGCTGCCCAAGACACCGAGGCCGCCCGGCGCAGCCGCCGGCGGGACGCATCCGCCTACTCGCCGTTCGCCCGGTAGGGCAGTCCGCCCGCGTCGCCGACGCCAACGATGAGGCCGAACACGACGCCACCCGCGAGCCCTGTATGAAGAAGGCCGGCCACGTTGTCATAGTCGGCGCGGGGATTACCGGTGCGGCCACGGCCTACTTCCTGGCACGCGACGGCCTGTTGCGGGATGGGGGCCAGGTGACCGTGATCGAGAAGGACTCGGTTGGCAGTCACGCGTCGGGGTTCGCGTTTGGCGGGCTGATCGGGATGATCGAGGCGAGCGGTCCTCACGGCGCGCCGCCGACCCTCAGCAGCCTGGCGCTGCGACTCCACCGGGAGCTGGCCACGGTGATCCCGGCCGAGACGGGAATCGACACCAACTACCGCGTCAAGCCGAGCGTGATGCTGGCGATGAGTCCGGCGGAAGTCCCCGGCCTGCTACGGACCTTCGAGTACCTCCAGAGGACCGGTGTCGCAGGCGAGGCCAGATGGCTCGAGTCCCGGGCGGAGATTGATGGCGTCGAGCCGCGCATTGCGCCCGGTGTGGCCGCGGCCCTGTACGCCGACATCTCGGCGGAGGTGGAGCCGTACAAGCTGACGCTTGCGCTTGCTCAGGCGGCAGAAGGGCGGGGAGTGAGGATCCGCCACGGGGTCGTGTCGGGGCTCTCGGTCAGTGCGGGCAGGGTCGACGGGGTCAGGATCGGCGACGAGGTCGTCGAGGCCGATTCGGTCGTGATCGCCGCCGGTCCATGGACGAGCGAGGCCTCGAACTGGACCGGAATAGGCGCCTCGATCTCCACGCTCCCGATATCACCGCTTCCCATATTCCCTTTGAAGGGACAGATCCTCCGGTTACGGGCGCCCGGCCAGCCGCTCAAGGCCATGTTCTGGTGGGGAAACGACTACGCGACCACCAAGCCGGACGGGCTCGTCTGGGCGGGGACGACCGAGGAGCACGCCGGGTTCGATGACACCCCGACTCCCGAGGCCCGCGACCAGATAATGGCATCTGCGATATCAGCTTTTCCTTACCTGGAGGACGCACGACTCGTTCGCCAGACGGCCTGTTTGCGACCGGTTTCGTCGGACGGCGACCCGATCGTTGGTTTTCTTCCAGAAGTCGCTGGCGTCGTTGTTGCCACGGGCGCCGGAAGAAACGGCATAATGCTCGGCCCGGCCCTCGGGCGGCTCGCCGCCGACCTGGTGCTGGGCAATGACCCTTCGTGTGATATCCGCGGA